>ERZ791741.1197-NODE-1197-length-22281-cov-3.136732_pt1 | contig 22281 bp, 20 predicted proteins | sample MGYA00510040_ERZ791741 | MGnify/ENA primary metagenome ERZ791741 (study PRJEB30046, sample SAMN00791960) | human gut metagenome | study: EMG produced TPA metagenomics assembly of the A metagenome-wide association study of gut microbiota in type 2... | reverse complement strand
GACGGTTATCTGTGCGGAGTTCCAAACGGGCGCAAAATGTGGTGGCGGCTGCTGATCCTGAGAACAGTGCGTTACAGAGCAGGCTGCTGGAACTGCAGCAGCAAATGGACAGCGCATATGCCTGGCAGCTGGAGAGCGAAGCTAAAGCGGTGCTTGATCAGCTGGGGATCAGTGATTTTAATCAGCCGATGGCGGAACTTTCCGGCGGGCAGCGCAAGCGTGTAGCACTGGCCGGAGTTTTGGTGCGTCCTTCCGATCTTCTGATTTTGGACGAACCTACTAATCATATGGATAATGAAACTGTGGCCTGGCTGGAACAGCTGCTTTTGAAGCGAAAAGGCGCTCTGCTGATGGTGACCCATGACCGGTATTTTTTTGACAGAGTGGTCAACCGGACATTGGAATTAGATGGCGGGCAATGCTATTTATATACAGGAAATTACAGCCTTTTTTTACAAAAGCGTGAAGAAAGACGCCAGTCGGAAGCTGCTGCTGCTCAGCGGCTGCGCAATGTTTACCGGCGTGAACTGGCCTGGATCAGCCGCGGTGCGGAAGCACGGCGGACAAAAAGCAGGGAACGCATCGAACGTTTTAACGAGCTGGAGCAGGAAGTGAAAAATATTTCTGCACCGGGAGAACTGGAAATGTCATCTGCCGGCAGCAGATTGGGGAAAACTGTGGTCGAGTGCGAGCATCTGGGACTTGACTACAACGGTGTGACCTATATCAAAGATTTCAGCTATATCCTGCTGCGTAATGACCGCGTGGGCATTGTTGGCCCTAACGGCAGCGGCAAAACGACGCTGATGGATATTCTGGCGGGAAAATTAGTGCCTGACCGTGGCAGTGTTCAGATCGGACAGACGGTCAGGATCGGTTATTTTTCTCAGCACAGCGAATTTCCGGACAGTGAACAGCGCGTGCTGGAATATATCCGCGATGTGAGCGACCACATCGAAACAAACGATGGGACAAGGATTACTGCCGCACAGATGCTGGAACGGTTTTTATTTCCTTCCGAGCTGCAGTGGGTGCCGGTCAATAAACTGTCCGGCGGAGAAAAACGGCGGCTGTATCTGCTGCGGGTGCTGATGGGTGCCCCCAACGTCTTGCTTCTGGATGAGCCGACCAACGATCTTGACATCCCGACGCTGTCGGTGCTGGAGGATTATCTGGACAGTTTTAATGGAGCTGTCATCGCAGTTTCGCATGACCGTTACTTTTTAGACCGGTTTGCCGGCAAAATTTTTGCCTTTATGGGTAATGGTGAGATCAGGCAGTTTATCGGCGATTACAGCAAATATGAAGCAGCGGCGGCCGAAAGCAAAGCAATGCTTGCAGGCGGTGCTAAAACCGGTACCGGCAAGGAGCGTATAGAAGCCGTTAAAAGCCAGTCTAAACAAATCAAGATGACTTATAAGGAAAAACTGGAATTTGAGCAGATAGAAACAATGATCGCCGGTGTGGAAGCCGAGCTGAAAATGCTGACGCTGGAAGTCAATAGCGCCGGCAGTGATTTTGTGAAGCTGGGCGAGCTTACCGCGCAGCAGCAGGATGCCGAGCAGCGTTTGGAACAGCTTGTGGAACGCTGGGCCTATCTTACGGAACTGGCGGAGGCGAGCGGTGTTTTCTGAGCTGCCTTAAAATAGAAAGGGATAAATATGTTAGTAGACGAAAATTTTAAACAACGCCTGCGGCGGCTTTTTTCAGTGATGATCCCGATTTTGATTACTCAGACGGCGATCATGGCTATGAATTTTTTTGATTCTTCAATGTCTGGTCATGCAGGTGCGGTCGATTTGGCGGGCACTTCGATCGGCGGTAATATCTGGATGCCGATTTTTGTTGGCACTAATGGAGTTTTATTAGGCGCGATGCCTATAGTTGCTCATCTGTTAGGCGCTGATAAGCGCGATAATATTGGTAAGGTCATTCGGCATACGATTTTTTTGGCGATAGCTTTTTCGGCAGTTATCATTTTAATGGGTGTTTTATTTTTAGATACCCTGCTGACACATCTGCATTTGGAACCGCAGGTGCATTATATTGCCAAGATGTATATGGCGGCGGTGGCCGTAGGTGTGATACCGTTTTTTATGTCAACTTCGCTGCGCGCTCTGATAGATACTTTAGGACATACAGGTATCACAATGAAGATTTATTTGCTGGCGCTGCCGGTAAATGCCTTTTTAAACTACTGTTTTATTTTTGGAAAACTGGGAATGCCGCGTTTGGGCGGGGTTGGCGCCGGTGTGGCGACTGGTATTACCTACTGGCTGGAATTTGCTATTTTTGTCTGGATCGTGCATAAGCTGCCGGCTTTTGAGCATTTCCGGATTTTTAAAGACCGTTTCCATTTAGATATCAAACAGCTGCGTGAAAATCTCAGCATCGGTGTGCCGATTGGTCTGGCAATGTTTATGGAGGCCAGTATTTTTGGTGTAGTTGCACTGTTCATTGCCAAGTTCGGTACAGTCATCATTGCGGCGCATCAGGCAGCGTTGGGCTTTACTTCATTGCTTTATATGGTGCCGCTCAGTTTTTCAATGGCGCTGACGATTTTAGTTGGGGTCGAAGCAGGTGCCAAACGTTTTGAGGAAGCGCAGAAATTCAGTCGTATGGGCATTGCTCTCAATATGGCCATCGCGATTTTTCTGGCGGTGCTGGTTTACACTAACAGACCTTATATAGCCATGCTCTACACTACTGACCCTGTCATTATTGAAAAAGTAGTCGGCTTTTTGTTTTATGCAATCTTTTTTCAGTTGTTTGATGCGACGGCAGCGCCGATCCAGGGAATCCTGCGCGGGTATAAAGATGTTAAAGCAACCTTCTATTCCGGTTTTTTTGCCTATTGGGTGGTTTGTCTGCCCTTGGGCTGTTTCCTGGATTTTGTAATGGAGCATGGTCCTGCCGCATATTGGCAGAGCCTGGATATAGGCTTGTTTTTCTCGGCGGTTTTCTTAACGCTGCGGATGTTCTGGCTGCAGAAAAAGCTGGCACGTGAACAAATATAAAAACCGCAATAAATAAAAACTCCGGCTGTTTAGAAGCCGGAGTTTTGTGTTTAAGTGTACGCCTGTTTTAAAAAAATAAATAGCAAAATAACGCCGTAGAATACTTAGCCCCTTTGGGGCTAAATTTTTTTGCTTAAATAAATCCTGACCTCTTGTGTATTTGCAAAGTATACGAGGGGTATTTTTTTGCATTGCTGACGGCGCAGGCGGGCAGCAGGAGGACAGTGACCACGTGCAGAGCATTGCCCGCTGATGGTTGTTGTATAAGTGCCGGGGAGGGGCAAAACGGAAGTCTATGATAAATATCCGTTTGTATGTCTTGTGGGGGGGTACATACGTGCTATAATAATTATTATTACTCTGAGAAATAAAAACACCGTTTTAAGAAAAGAAAATCAAATGAAAACCAAAGAATCTATCTGAAAAGCAGTAAAATTTTACCTTAAAAATAATGAGAAAGGCGGAGGTAAACGATGTACGATGCAGATTGTCTGGAAAAAATCGGAGCCAATGTCAAGTTCCTGCGCACGATGCGCAAGCTGCGCCAGCAGGATGTAGCGCAAACGCTGGGCATCAGTCAGACCCATCTGAGCAATATGGAATGCGGCCGCGTCAAGTTCAGCCTGAAACAGCTGCTGCGCCTGGCCAACCTTTTTGACTGCCAGCTGGAATGTTTTTTTGACCCCCGGCAGGCGGCCAACGTAGCAGTCGGCGGGACCGGACAGGATAAGCGGTATACCCAAAGTGATATGGAGCTGCTGCTGACACTGGTTAAAAAAAGCGGTCAGCCGTAACGCTTCCAGCTTTAAACAAATAAGCGGTACTGTTGTGTAAAAGTTTAGACTGATAGAAAACAAAACGAACAGGAAGACATGACTATGACGGAAATAAAATCAGCCAGTGACGAAGAAATGGCATACTCTGCCAAAGGCAACAGCGATGGTAACAACGGCGGCCTGCCCCAGCAGGGACAGGCACCTCAGGCAGCGCCAAAACCCTATATGACCTTCGCCGCAGGCCAGGTGCAGCAGCCAAGCGGTATTGCAGGTATCAGCTTCGACTTTAACTACGGCGCCCGCGTCACCGTGCCCCAGGGCGAGTACAGGGTTCGGTTTATTGACCGCAAAGCCTGTCTTACTGTCTACGACGCACCTGCCAGCGGCGTTTTGGTTGCCAGCAGCAAAAAGTATTTTATCGATTTTCGTATCGAAGTATACGAAAAAGATAAAATGGTCTTTGCCCACGACCTGGATCTGCGCAGCCAAAAAGTGCTGTTAAAATTCCCGGTCGGGATATTGGGAGATATTCTGGCCTGGTTCCCCTATGCGGAAGCCTTCCGCCAAAAGCACGGCTGCCAGCTTTACTGCTCCATGGCCGAAGAACTGGCAGAGCTGTTTAAACCAGCCTATCCTAAGATACACTTTCTCAAACCGGAAGAACGGCCTGAAGGGCTGTACGCCAGCTACTATATGGGCATCTTCTTTCCCTGCGACGACAGGTTGCACCAGCCATCAGACTTTCGCATTCGCGGCCTGCATCAAAACGCCGCCATGATCCTGGGGCTGGACGAAGGAGGCGAACCGCCTCAGCTTAGCGTCAAGCTTTTGCCCAAAGACAAAACACGTAAAATAGCAGGACCATACGTCTGCATCGCCGCCCAGTCCAGCAGCCAGGCCAAATATTGGAACAACGGCAGCGGCTGGCTGGGCGTCGTCAAACACCTTAAAGCCAAAGGCTACAGGGTGCTGTGCATAGACCGCGAAAATGTCTACGGTATGAACAGTCGCTTTAACATAATCCCCTACGGCGTCGAAGACTTTACCGGCAAGCTGCCCCTGTCAGAACGTATCGACCTTTTATACCATGCCGACTTCTTCATCGGCCTGTCCAGCGGTCTTAGCTGGGTAGCCAACGGCGTAGGCATACCTGTCGTACTCATCAGCGGCTTTACCCTGCCGTTTAACGAATTTGCCACACCCTACCGTGTCATAAACTACCACGTCTGCAACGGTTGCTGGAACGATACCCAGGTAGTATTCGACCACAAAGACTTTGAATGGTGCCCACGCCTTAAAGGCACCGACCGCCAGTTTGAATGCAGCCGCTACATAACCCCCGAAGCGGTAAACAAAGTTATAGACAAACTGATGGCAGACTACCAGCTGGATCCGCTGGCACCAAAACAGCCGGCTCCAGATAAAGCAGCGTCAGCAGAAGCTGAGTCCATAGCAAGTGCAGCAATAAATAAAACCACTGCCGCTAAAACAACAGGCAAAGCAAAAAAAGCGCGGATAAGAAAATGAACCTTGCCTCTTGCAGTAAAAAACATAAGGAGAAGTAAAAATGCCAGAAAAATTTAACATAGTACGTCAATGCCGGCATGGGCTGATGGTCTTTAACAGGCACGATCAGTTTATCGGCAAAGCGCTGAAGGTCTACGGCGAATATTCAGAAGGTGAATACGATGTTTTTAGCCAGGTAGTAAAACCCGGCGACACAGTTATCGAAGCCGGAGCCAATCTGGGCGCGCATACACTGGGACTGGCGCAGCTGGCAGGGCCGAATGGCAGGGTCTATGCCTTTGAGCCCCAGCGGCTGATGTTCCAGACACTGCTTGGCAATGCGGCGCTCAACAGCCTGACCAATATCTACGGCTTCCAAAAAGCCCTTAGCAACGCACCGGGCAAGCTGCTGGTACCAATGCAGGACTGCGAAAAAGAAGTGAACTGGGGTGGTCTGGCCTTGGGCAGTTGCAGCGAAGGTGAAGAAGTAGAGGTTATCACCATCGATAGTCTTAAGCTGTCGGCTTGCGACTTTATCAAAGTAGACGTAGAAGGCATTGAACTGCCCGTACTACAGGGCGCGGCAGAAAACCTTCGTAAATATCGGCCGATCCTGTATGTAGAAAACGACCGTGCAGAAAAGTCGCAGGAATTGGTGGAATGGATAAAACAGCAGGGCTACGACTTGTACTGGCACAAACCGACCATGTATAACCCCAATAATTATGAAGGCGTGAAGGAAAATATTTTTACGATAAAGCAGCAGACAGAAAAAGGCTGGATCGAAAGCAATTATATCTCGCTAAATATGCTGTGCCTGCCCATAGAAGCTGGCATAGCTATGGAAGGCTTTGAAAAAGTACAGTAAGAGTTTTACTCCAAAATAAAGTTAAGAGAGAAGGAAAGAAGATGAGAAAACATAAAAATTTAAATAAACAGGAGTTAATGATCAGGCAGGACATTCCGTGTGTACATCTGGGGGGGAAGTTTGTGCCTTTGAAATCTAGGGTAAAATCACTGCTGGGGGAAAAACGCAAAAAACGGGCAGAAAAAGTTCTGGCGACAGTAGTTATGGGCATGAACCTTGTCAATGTCACAGCTCCGGTGGCAGCACTGGCCGCGGCTGGGAAAACGGTGCCTGCCCCAGTCCAGCCCCTGCGTAGCGATGCTGCGCCTTTGGATTACGCCGTGCTGCCCCAGCTGGCAGACGTAGTGGACAGGGCCATATTTGCCCGCGCCGAAGCCACTGATTATAGCGGCAATGCCAGCGTAGCCACTATGGTGAAGGGCGATACGCAGACTATAACCTCTGGACAAAACGGTATTGTAAGTGTTATGAGTGGTGACGTAAACGGCGCTGGTCTGCAGACGATATCAAGCGGCGGGACCGGCACAGTCAGTAAAATGGATGGAGGCGGCACGCAGTTTGTATCTAGCGGCGGCATTGGCACGGTAATTGATATGAACGGTGGCTATCAAACTGTCTACGAAGGTGGCACAGGTAAGGTGGAGACTATGGACGGTCTTCAGTACATCTCCGGCGGTGTTGGCTCAGTAGGAACTATGAATGGTCCCGCTGGGCAGTTTATCTACTCTGGCGGCACAGGTATGATAAACGAGCTTAACAGCTACCAGCAATATGTGAACGAAGGCTGTACCGGTATAATCAACATCATGAACACTACCGGTACACAGTGGATCTCGGCCAATGCTGTCGGTACGGTGGTCACATTGAAATCGGGTACGCAGTTGGTTGATGATGGCGGCACCGGTACGATCATTACTCTTGACAACCATGATGGCGCCGGCGGGCAGATCGTTTACTCCAATGCCATCGGTACGATCGTTACTATGCTGGACGGCGAGCAGTATGTATTCAAGGGCGGCAGTGCCACGGTAGTCGATATGAGCGGCGGAACACAGATCGTTAGAGTTAGTGGTAATGGCATGATAGAGACTTTAAACGGTGGTGAGCAGAATATCATGGGGGGAGGTACAGGTCTGGTCAGTACAATGAACAGTGGCAGTCAGGTTATAAGCAGTAGCGGTACTGGTACAGTCGACACTCTGAACGGCGGCACGCAAACTGTTGCCGGCGGTGGCAACGGCACAGTGAGTACTATGCTCGGTGGTACGCAGGTTGTTTCCCGCAGTGGTAAGGGTACGGTAAACGCCTTGAACGGCGGTACACAAATCGTTTCAGTCGGCGGCACGTCACTGGATACTGTTTTGAACAGCGGCGGAACTGTCTATCTTGGCAGCGGCGGCAATATATCTAATATTACCTATAGCGGCGGTATGCAGATCATCGACAATATCACTTCCGGTTATGATAATATGACACTTGGCAGCGGCGGCACCAACGTGACCATGGGCATTATAAGCGGAGCACAGATGAGCGGGACGATCATTAACAGCGGCGGCGAGCAGCTTATTCTTAATGGTGGTACAGCCCTTGATACAGAGCTTAACGGCGGTATTATGCAGATGAGCAGCGGCGGTATAGTCAGTGGGATGACCATGACAGGCGGTAGTATGGTTTTAGAAAACATTGATGGCGGCAGTTTCAATATCAATGGCACGCTGACGGCAAATAATGCAGTTATCGACATGACTGACAGCAGTGTGACACGCGCGGGAACACCGGCCTATGAAAGCCTGACCATAGATACGCTTAGCGGCAGCGGCACCACCTTTATCCTGGATACCGATCTGGCAGGTGAAGCCAACAGCGATAAAGTTACCATTACCCATGCTGATGTCGGTACTCACTATGTACAGATCAAAGACTTGAGCAAGTTAAACAATATTGAAGTAACAGGGGAACATAAGCAGCTTTTGATAACCGATGCCAGCGGCAAACTGACCTTTGTGGGTAAAGAATTCAATGCCGGAGGACTGTGGGACGTTGACCCCACACTGTCTAAAGGTGATGCTCTGGGGCTTTCGGCCAACAACTGGTATTTGACAAATATGGTCAAAACAGTCAATAATGATACGAGCGTGCTTTTGGATGCTGCCGATAACAGCTATGCTATGTGGCGCAATACCAACGACAGTCTGCGCAGTCGTTTGGGAGCACTGGCAAGCGGCAGAGAGCAGGCAGACGGCGTTTGGGCGAGGACGCAGGCAGGGCGCTTCAGCGGCTCAGGCTACGAAGGACGCTACAACCTTTATCAGTTGGGATTTGAGAAGCAGTTCAAGGGCGGAAGTATCTATGGCGGCGCTATCGACTACGGCGATGGCAGCGGCAGCTACGCCCCCGGCAGCAGCAAAGATAATCTGAGATCCTTTAGCCTTTATGGCATCTGGACAACAGGCAGCGGCGCATATACCAATGTTACGGCCCGTGTAGGCAACTTCTCGACCGATTTGGAATCCTACGGCGACTACCCGGATAAAGCCAGCTACAAGCAGCACGCCTACAGTCTTAGTGTGGAATACGGCAAACGCTTTGATTTTGAAGCAGGTTTCTTTGTTGAGCCACAGGCACAATTTACCATTGGCAGGCTGGCCGGTATCGACTACACCACCGATAGAGGCGTCACTGGCCGTATCGACGGCATGAACAGCGCCATCGGCCGTATCGGCTTCGTCATGGGACAGAAGATAGAAAATGGCAGCGATATCTATCTGAAAGCCGACCTGCTGCACGAATTTGCCGGTGAGCGCGACCTGCAGCTGACCTCGGATGCAGGCGGAACCAATGATATATTGACCAAGCACAACGACTACGGCGATACCTGGTTCGAGCTGGGGCTGGGCGGCAACGTCAGGATCAGCAGGACGGGCAACTTCTATGGCGAAGTGACGCGCGGCTTCGGCGGCGACATCAACAAAAAGTGGAGCGTCAACGCCGGGCTAAGGTTCACGTTCTAAGTGAGCGTCGCTTTGCTGCGAGCAGTAAAATAAATCCGAATAAATATTAAAACACTGCTGTGAACCAAAGTTCAACCACCTTTGAAGCTGGCATTTGCAAAGTTCACAGCAGTGTTTTAATATGTTTTGTAATTATTTGAAATTTATTTTTCGTTGACGATCAGCGCCATGGCCAGCAGGTCATCCTGACCAATATTTTCGATGCTGTGGCTTTCGCCTTCGGGGCAGAAAACAACTGCGCCTGCAGTCAGCGTGCTTTCAGTGCCATTGTCATTATATAAGGCCGTACCCTGCAGGATATAAATAGTTTCGCTGGTGCCTTCATGTTTGTGGTAACCGAGTGAACAGCCGGGTTTAAGAATTACGCGCGCATAAGCGGCTATTTTGCCGCCGTAAACCTTTTCATCGACGATGTGCTCCATAATAGTATTGCCTTTACCGCCGGCCCGGCGTTCAAAAATATCGGTTTTTCTTTCAGTGACGATCATCACAAGCCCCTCTTTCGTTATAAAATACTGCTGTTGAAATAAGATTCGCAGCTGTAAGGAAAATTCCTGCAAAAAATTTCAAAAAAAATCAATTTACCTCTTTACAAATTTAGCATACTAAAGTATAATCAAAAGCGTAGTAAGAAAACAACACCTTAGAGGGGGATGGATGATGAAGAAATTTTTACTTTTGGCTATGACGCTGCTGATGGCTTTGTCTTTGGTTGCAGGCTGCGGCAGTGACAGTCCTAAAAAAATGGTGATAGGTCTTGATGACAATTTTGCGCCGATGGGCTTCCGTAATGAAAAGAACGAGATCGTCGGTTATGATATCGACCTCGCTAAAGAAGCCTGCAAGCGTGCTGGTATGGAAGTAGAATTTAAACCGATCGACTGGGCTTCCAAGGAAGCAGAGATCAAGGGTAAGCGTATCGATGCGATCTGGAACTGCTTTACAGTCAACCCGGAGCGTCAGGAAGCTTATACGCTCTCCAAGCCCTATATGGTAAATGCTCAGCTGGTAGTTGTTCCTAAAGGGTCTGAGATTACTAAAATTGCTGATTTGAAGGGTAAAGTTCTGGCAGTACAGGATGACAGTACCGGTTCTTATATTCTTGACAGAAATAATGAACTGAGGACTTCCCTGAAAGATTACAGAAAATATCCTGACTTTGCTGCTGTTTATATGGATATGGACGCCGGCCGTATCGATGCCATGGTAGTTGACGCTGTTCTGGCTCGTTATTATATGGTCAAACATCCTGATAAATATGTAGCTTTGGAAGAAAATCTGGGCGACGAAGTCGTAGCGGTTGCCTTCCGTAAGGATGATAAAGAATACAGTGAGAAAATCAACAAGGCACTGGATGAAATGAAAAAAGACGGCACCATGAAAAAGATTTCTGAACAATGGATGGGTGCTGACATCACTAAATATTAATAAGCTCCGGGCCGATGGCATGAGCTGTCGGCCCTTTTACTCTACTTATTTTTAATGCAGATACGGAGACTCATAATGGATTATATTATTTCCATCCTGCCGCAGATGTGGCTGGGAACGATCGAAACTTTAAAATTGTTTTTTATTACTATTGTTTTGTCAATACCTTTAGGTATACTGCTGGCTCTGGCGAGGGTTTCGTCACTTGGCGGCCTGCGCAGTGCCGTTGGTGTCTATGTCTGGCTGCTGCGCGGTACGCCGCTGATGCTGCAGCTTTTATTCGTTTATTACGGACTTCCATTTATTCCCGGTATCGGGATCAGGATGGATGATTTTCAGGCGGCTATTTTTGCGTTTGTACTTAATTATGCCGCTTATTTCTGCGAAATTTTCCGCGCCGGTATCCAGGCTATTCCTAAAGGCCAGTATGAAGCGGCCCGTACTTTGGGCATGAATTATGTACAGACCATGCGCCGTATTATTCTGCCGCAGGTTTTTCGCATTATCCTGCCGCCTGTCAGCAATGAGACGATAACTCTGGTCAAAGATACTTCTTTGATTTATGTTTTGGCAATGAATGATCTGCTGCGGACGACACGTAATCTGGTGCAGCGTGATTTCAGTATTACTCCGTTTCTTGTAGCCGGTGTTTTTTATCTGCTGATGACGCTGGTTCTGACCTACGGATTTGACAAACTGGAAAAAAGATTTTCGAAGTACGATTGATGGGAGTAAGCCATGAAAAAAATCGAAGCACGTAATATTCATAAAAGTTTTCAGGAACTGAACGTTTTGCAGGGTATAGATCTTGATGTCGAAGAAGGCGAAGTCATTGCCGTCATCGGTCCCAGCGGCAGCGGTAAAAGTACTTTGCTGCGCTGTTTGAACAAGCTGGAAACTATCAACAGGGGCACGATCATTATTGACGGTGAGCTGCTTGCTGATACCAGCAGCACAGGTGAGGTGGTATATGCACCCGGTGACGAAAGCCGCCGAATTGCCTGTAAAATGGGAATGGTGTTTCAGCAGTTTAACTTGTTTCCGCATATGACAGTGCTGCAGAATTTGATTGAAGCACCGGTGCAGGTGCAGAAGCGCGACCGTGCCCAAGTAATCGAAGAAGCAAAAATACTTTTAGGCAAGGTTGGCTTGTCCGAAAAAGCGGATGTTTATCCGCGGAAGCTCTCCGGCGGTCAGCAGCAGCGTGTAGCTATCGCCCGCGCTTTAGCGATGAAGCCGTCGATCATGCTTTTCGATGAGCCGACATCTTCGCTGGATCCTGAATTGACAGGGGAGGTTCTGCGTACCATGCGTGAACTGGCTGAAGAAAAAATGACGATGGTGGTAGTGACTCATGAAATGGGTTTTGCCCGCGAAGTAGCGACCAAAGTTATTTTTATGGCTGATGGCAGAGTACAGGAACAGGGCAGGCCTGAGGATATTTTTACTAATCCGAAAAATGAACGTCTGCAGGCTTTTTTGCAAACTGTGTTAAAATAAAACAGCGCCCTGAGGCGCTGTTTTCGTTATCAATGAGGCAGAAGGATGAATGATGAGGGGAGAGCTGCGAAATGAAAAGCAAGAATATCAATCAGCTTGTATTGGCCGGGGTACTGTGTGGTATCGGTATCGTTGTTCCGATGCTGATGCCTAAAATAGTGATCGGGCCGATGTCGTTTACGCTGGCCAGCCATGTGGCTATTTTTATTGCGATGTTCATATCGCCGAAGCTGGCCGCAGTAGTTTGCTTGGGAACGACGCTGGGATTTTTTATGACGACGCCTGTAATTATTGCTCTGAGGGCTGCCAGCCATATCTGTTTTGCCCTGCTTGGGGCTGTGCTGATCAGAAAAATACCGGAAATCATTGAAAAGCCATTGCCAAGCACTGTGTTTAATGGTGGGCTGGCCTTTGTACATGCTCTGGCCGAGGTTGCCGTCGTTTCACCTTTCTTTCTGGCCGGCAGCATTTTCAAACCGGAACAGCTTGCCGACGGTTATGTTATGAGCGTACTTGTTCTGGTAGGGGTTGGTACATTTTTACATTCGCTGATCGATTATACTGTTTCGATCATGCTGTGGAAGCCTGTACGTGCTGCATTGCCTTCGCTGGCCGAGCTGCGTGAATAACGGCAGTAAAGGTGAATGAGATGAAAAAATAAATAAAAGCACCGGCCGCCATCGGTGCTTTTATTTATTTTAGGAATTGACTAATACGGCAGAAAGTATACAATTAAAAGCAGGTTATAGAGAAAAGGGGCTTTTAAGTGGAAAATCGCGAGTATATAAAAACAGGTTCGCAGGTTTACTGGCGAACGCTGTTTATTATTTTTTAGGAAGTATGGCGGCTTTTGGTGCCGAGTACTGTGTGCAGCCGATTATACCGGTTATTGCTTCCAGCTTTGGGCTCAATGCAGTACAGGGGAGTCTGGCAGTATCTTTAGGATTGGTGGGGATGTCAGCAGCAATGCTGCTGATTGCCGGTTTGGCACCGCGTTTTGACCGTAAACTGGCAACTGCTGTCGGCTTGATAGGCGCTGCAATACTGACTATTATGATAGGCTTCAGCGGCAGTTTTGAAGCTATTCTGGGGATGCGTCTGATACAGGGATTGCTTTTAGCTGCATTTCCTTCGTTGATAATTGCTTACATCAATGAGGAATTTGAGCCGTTTAACGTCGGTACTGTAATTGGGATCTATATCAGCGGAACAACAGTGGGAGGCCTGTTTGGACGGCTTGTGGTCAGCGCGATTACTGATTTTGTTTCCTGGCGCATGGGGCTGATTGTGATCGGCATTTTATATCTTGCTGTCGGTATTGCTTTTTTTATGCTGCTGCCTAAACCGAAATATCAGCGGCAGCGCCAGTCAGGCGGACTGCAGCTGATAAAAACCTTTCATACCGCTCTGGCAAATAAGAAATTATTATGGATTTACCTGGTTGCATTTTTGATTATGGGTTCTTTTGTTGCTGTTTTTAACTTTATTTCCTATGTCTTACTGGCACCGCCTTATTCATTAAGCCAGACTGTAGTAGGGCTGCTGTTTGTAGTCTATTTGTTTGGAACCTTCAGCTCTACCTATATGGGCAGATTATCAGATCAGCATGGTAACGGGCGCGTACTTATTCTGGGCCTTTTGATAATGCTGACCGGCGGGCTTCTGACTTTACTGCAGCCGCTTGTATTTAAATTTATAGGTCTGGCTATATTTACTTTTGGGATGCTGGGTTCACATTCCGTAGCCTGCGGCTGGGTAGGAAAACTTAATCAGGGCGATAAAGCGCAGTCATCGTCGATGTATATGTTTTTCTATTATGCCGGTGCAAGCTCACTGGGTACTTTAGGCGGCGTATTTTTGGAAAGCTATGGCTGGAGCGGTGTTATCGGCATGGTTGCTACTGCGGTTATTATTTGCCTCCTTGTAGTAGTCAGGCTGGAACTGTCGGTAAGCCAGCATTTATTGTGGCATCACTAATAAAATAGAGAAAGTCAAAAACAGCAGGTGGTAAAGGTTTGCCGCCTGTTGTTTTTTTATGTACAGACAGAAAAGCAGTAAAATTTGAAAATAATTCACTTGACCTGGAGTGCGCTCAAGGTTGTATAGTTATGTCAGGAGCAGTGGAAAGACAACAAAGTAAAGGAGCGGAGTAAAGATGAAAGTAATATTGGTTAACGGCAGCCCCCATGAAAAAGGCTGCACATATACGGCGCTGGCAGAAGTTGCGTCTGCATTGGAACAGGAGGGCATCGAAACAGATATTTTCTGGATCGGTACTAAAGCTATTGCGGGCTGTATTGCCTGTCACGGCTGTGCCAAAACTGGCCGCTGCGTTTTTCATGACAAGGTCAATGAATTTTTGGAGCTGGCACCTGTTTATGACGGCTATATTTTTGGTTCGCCTGTACATTGGGCTGCAGCCGGAGGAGCGATAACTTCTTTTATGGACAGAGTTTTTTATACTGCTGTTTGTTCAGGTCAGAAAACTTTTTACCTGAAGCCGGCGGCTGCGGTGGTATCTGCCCGCCGTGCGGGAACGACGGCAGCCTTTGAACAGCTGAATAAATATTTTATGCTGATGCAGATGCCTGTTGTAGCTTCGCAATATTGGAATATGGTACATGGCGTCAATGCTGAAGAAGTAAAACAGGATTTGGAAGGCTTACAGACGATGCGTACGCTGGGCAGAAATATGGCTTTTTTACTGCGGTGCAAAGAAGCCGGTTTGCAGGCTGGTGTAGCATTACCACAGCAGGAAACGCCAGTTTTTACTAATTTTATTCGCAGCTGAAGCGTTTGTTTAAAGCTTTAGCTGCAGGTAAACAAAAAACTCCCGCATTGCGGGAGTTTTTTGTTAAAAAATAATTCAGCGCTTAGACTGTAATTTAGCAATAAATTTAGCTTTGTCAATAATGAAGCGCTCGTGGGTACCGTTGCCGATCGGTCCATGATCATCGCAGGCGCCTACCTTAAAGGTAAGCTTGCGTCCTTCAACGGCTATCAGTTTGGCTGTAGCAATAATTTTTTTTCCAAGCAGCGTGGCGGCTTCATGAGTGGTATCCATTTTGATGCCGACGCTGCTGGTAGAGGAGTCAAGGCATGGAAGGATCGCGTTGCAGGCGGCCTGCTCCATCAGGGCTATCATGGCCGGAGTAGCAAAAACATCAAGATCGCCGCTGCCCATAACTGCTGCAACATTGGTGGTGTCAACGATTGCTTCGGCTCGTCCTTGAAGACCGGGTCGTAGTTCAACTTTCATTTATTAAACCTGCCTTTCTGGGAATTAATATTTTATATACTGCTTACATATTAACCTGATTTTTAGCATTGTGCAAGTGGGTTTTTATTTAGTATAATAAAGAATATACTGCTGCTGGAAAAGTGGATCGGATCAGGCAACGGTAATTTTAGCGGCTTGAAGCCGCGGCGGGGAGCGAAAGCTATGCTTTTTTATGAAATAATCAACGATCATCCGGCAGAAGACCCGGCTCTGATCTGTCAAGATAAAATGCTGACTTATGGTGAAGTGCGTGAGGAAGTTACTTTATGGGCGGCGCATCTGCAGAGAAGCGGCGTATGTAAAGGCGATAAAGTCGGCCTGTTCAGCAAAAACTGCAATGAATTTGTGATCGCTTATTTGGCGATCATTAAAGCCGGCGGCGTTGTTGTTCCATTTAATTTTCAACTGGCGGCGCCGGAGGTGGCCTATATCGTTCAGGATGCAGGTATGCGCGTAATGGTGACGCGGCAAAAGCTGGAATTAGATGCCGCATTGCAGGAATGTGGCTGTGGCCCGCTCAAGCAGCTGGATTTCGAGGATCTGCGTCAGCCTGTTGACAGGAGTTATGAAGATATAGCTATGGACGATAATGATAATTGTACGATCATTTATACCAGCGGTACGACAGGGCATCCTAAAGGAGCAATGCTGTCACATCGTAATTTGGTTGCCAACGCGAAAGATTTTACGCAGAGGGTGTTGATGTATTCTTCTGATAAGACCTTGTGTGTGCTGCCGATGTATCATTGTTTTGCCTGGACTGTTTCCGTAGCATGTCCTTTATTGCATGGCTGCTGCATAGTTGTACAGGAAAATTATACTTTAGCTGAAGCACTGCGGTTGATCCAAAGGTATGAAATAACACAGTTTGCCGGCGTACCGACGATGATCCAGATGTTTGAAAAGGGTGCCGACAGCGGGCAGCTGGCATCAGTATGCTTTTTTATCAGTGGTGGTGCTTCCTTACCGCAAAAGCTGGCAAAAGATTTTAAGAAAAAATTTGGAAAGCCCGTACAGGAGGGCTATGGCCTGTCAGAGGCTTCGCCGGTCTGTACTGTTAATCCGGCTGAAAAAATCAAGGTCGGATCAATTGGACCGCAGCTGCCGAATGTAAGAGTTGAGATCCGTGATGAGGATGACAGACGGGTTGCCAGCGGCACGGTAGGCGAGCTGTGCGTCCGGGGGGACAATGTGATGTTGGGATATCTGAATCGCCCGGAAGAAACGGCTGCAGCTTTACGCGGCGGCTGGCTGCATACAGGTGATTTGGCATATCAGGATGAAGAAGGTTATATTTTTATCGTTGACAGGCTCAAGGATATGATTATTACAGGCGGGGAAAATGTTTATCCGCGTGAGGTCGAGGAAGCGTTGTATCATCATCCGGCAGTGCAGGAAAACGCTGTAGTAGGTGTGCCGGATAAGCTGCGCGGTCAGGCGGTCTGTGCTTATCTGGTGTTGAAGGAGGGCGCGGCGGCGACAAAACCGCAGCTGCGGCGCTTTTTAATGGAGCGTCTTGCCAGTTACAAGGTACCAAAATATTTTTTCTTCTGCGAGCAGCTGCCTAAAAATGGTACAGGTAAGGTTATGAAGACAGCTTTGCGTGAAAATGCTATTGAAGATTTAGTTAATCGTCAGAATTAAGACAGGCGGTGTAAAATGCAAGTAGAATTGCGAAAGAAATATTTAGATTTACTGGATACGCTGCGCAGTTACGGCAGCGTTGCCGTGGCTTTTTCAGGAGGCGTCGACTCTTCGCTGTTATTGTATGCCGCATGCGAGGCTTTGGGTGATAACGTACTGGCGGTGACGGTAAGGACGCCAAGTTATCCGGGACACGAAGCGAGGGACGCGGCACAGCTGCTGCGCGAACTGAAAATACCGCATTTTGAAATCGGTGTCGATCAGCTTGCTGTTCCGGGATTTGCAGAGAATGGTCCGGAACGTTGTTATTATTGTAAACGTGCCTTATTTGAAACCGTTGTGGAGATGGCTGGGATGTATCATTGCAGCTGCGTCGCAGATGGTTCCAATATAGATGACGAAGGTGATTACCGCCCCGGGATGAAAGCGATAGCAGAGCTGGGGATCAAAAGTCCTTTTCGGGAAGTGGGACTTACTAAAGAAGAAGTACGGCTGCTGTCAAGGGAGTTTGAGCTTTTTACCTGGAATAAGCCTTCCTATGCCTGCCTGGCCTCACGTATACCTTATGGTGAAGTTATTACTGCAGAAAAACTGCAGATGATAGAAGCAGCAGAGCAGATTTTGCTGGATCTTGGTTTTGCCGAAATGCGTGTACGCTGTCACGGCAAATTGGCGCGCATTGAAGTTGCTGAGTCCGTTATTGAAAAAATTGCGCAGCCGCAGCTGCGCCGGAAGATCGTGGAAGCTTTAAGGAAGGCGGGGTTCCTGTATGTAAGTTTAGATCTGGAAGGGTTTCGCAGCGGCAGTATGAATGATACATTGACAGATAAGTGATTCTGAAAAACACTTCGGCCCCTTACCTCCAGCGGGTAAGGGGCCGTTTCCAAGGGATTACCGCCTTCACAAGACGGGAATATGTATATTAACTGATCATTTTACGATCACTACGGGGCATTCTGCATATTGCGAAATCTTCATGCTCACGCTGCCCATCAGCAGTTCGGCCAGCATGCCCATACCTCTGTTGCCGAGCACGATCATATCAGCTTCGGCAGTTTTGGCATATTCCAAAATCCTCTCAGCCGGGTCGATATCAACGATCAGACGATAGGATGCGGTAGTGCAGCCCAGCTTATCCAAAATACCTTTAGCGATATCAAGCGGAGTCGGATCCGGTTCTTTGGCTGCCATTTCAGCTTCTTCAATAGCATTTTTAGGTTTTCTTGGCGGAACTTTAGTGTAGTCGTAAGGTACAATAACATTGACTACCATAATTTCGCTGCCAAACGGTTTGCCGATGCCGGCTGCAAACTCCAGTGCACGCAGCGCAGTTTCGGAACCATCGAACGGTACAAGAATCTTTTTCATCATGGTAAATCCCTCCTTAAAACATCCGCGCCTATAGATCAGATCGGAAATGTTACAGGCGGTAGTGGTAACACTCCGCAAAAGTCAGGTTAAAATTTAGATGATTTTCAGATGACATCTTGTTTTCTTTTTGTATATACTTACTTCTACAAACGGATCAAAAATCCTGCTGCGTGAGCTGTTGAAACCAGTAAAATTTTTGCGAAAAATATTACAGAAAATGCTGGTTTTCAGGTTTCTTTCTGCAGATAAAAAAGCACTGACGTATTTAATAACGGCAGTGCTTTTTGTTATTTGTTAAGGGGCCGGGAATATTATTTTAAGAGCCCGTTGGTTGTAGTAATAACTTCGGGGGCACGTTCAAAAAGAAATTCGCCGTCGCGGACGGAACAGGCAACGGAAACGCGATTGCAGACTGCTTCAAATTCGCCTTTGGCATTGAGAACGATAAAGTTGGCCGGTTTGCCGGTTTCGATACCGTATTGATCGAGAATATTCAGGGTGCGGGCGCCGTTGACTGTAATCAGGTCGAGGGAGTTGCTGATTTCTTCGATACTCATCATTTGCGCGATGTGTATACCGGCGTCAAGAATATTCATCAGATTACCGTTGCCGACAGGATACCAGGGATCGCTCATGGAATCCTGCGCAAAGCAGACGTTGATGCCGGCTTCGTTCAATTCCTTGACACGCGTCAGGCCGCGGCGTTTGGGGTAGTTGTCAAAACGTCCCTGCAGATGGATGTTTTCGGTAGGGCAGGAAATAAAATTGACTTTGGAAAGCCCCAGTAATTTGAACAGCTTATAAGTATAGGCATTGTTGTAAGAATGCATGGCACAGGTATGGCTGGCAGTGGCTTTTTCGGCGATGCCGCTGCGCAGTGCTTCGGCGGCCAGGACTTCGATAAAGCGGGACTGGTCGTCGTCAGTTTCATCGCAGTGGATATCGACCATTTTGTCGTATTTTACTGCCAGTTCGAAAGCTTTCTGGACGCTTTTAACGCCGTCTTCACGTGTATATTCAAAATGGGGGATGGCTCCGACCAGGTCAGCGCCCATTTTGAGAGCTTCTTCAACTAATTTATCACCGCCCTGATAAGCATACATCCCTTCCTGCGGGAAGGCGATGATCTGCAGGGTGCAGGTATCTTTGACTTCTTCGCGCAGCTCCAGCATGGCCTGCAGGGCTGTAAGCTTGGGATCAGTCACGTCGACATGGGTGCGGATATATTGCACGCCGGTAAGGATCTCCTGTTTCATGGCCTGACGGGCGCGTTCTTTGATTTCTTCTTTGGTCAGCCTGCCTTTAGTTTCAGACCAGCGCTGGATGCCTTCAAATAAAGAACCGGTTTTGTTGGCTGCCGCCGGATTAAGTGCAGTGAAAACGTAATCAAGATGAATGTGGGGATCGACATAAGGCGGTACGGCGAGTTTGCCTTCAAGATCTACGACCTTCTCAGCTGTTACTTTTGCGGCAAGGCCGGGGCCTATCTCTTTAAATTTACCATCAGTTATATAAATGTCCTGCAGGCCGTTCTGGCCTTTTAATTTGGCGTTGGTGAATAATATGCTTTTCATTATAAAGTCTCCTTTACAAACTTAATGTTGTGGCGGAGGAGCTTCGTAACGAAAACTCTTGTCGCAATCAGTATAGCAAGTCGAAATATAAAAAGCACTGTATGAATGATACAAAAAGAGCAGTACTGACTTGTGCAAAAAATGCACTTGCAGGCTGGAATGTTTTTGGCCTTTTTGTACGTTGTGTACAAGGTTGAAGCGGGGGTATACTGAAAGCACAGTAAAGCTAGCTGCTGCACAAAAATAAACGGCCCGGGGACAGGACGAAAACTCTTAGTCAAGTAAGTTCCTAATTAAATGCGGCACTGCCGCAGGTCCTCACAACTTTCTTTCTTAAAAGAACAAAGCAACAAGGAAAAATGCAGGTAAACGACATTAAAATATAGATATTAAAGGAGCGATAAATCATGATCAGAATGAACGAAATGACCTGGATGGAATTTAAAGCGAAAATCGACGAAGGAGCGATCACTATTCTGCCTATCGGCGCCTGCGAACAGCATGGCCCCCATCTGCCGCTGTGTGTAGATACGGTTCTGGCTAACGGCTTTGCCGAAAGACTGGCGCAGCGTGTTGGCGGTATGGTAGCGCCGGCAATCAACTATGGTTATAAATCTAAACCTCTTTCCGGCGGCGGCCCCCTGTTCCCGGGAATGCCGGAATCAGGGCAATATCACATTGACAGGAGCACAGAATGAGGATACTTCGTTTTCGGTATATGGTATTGCCATGATCACGAAGAAAATAGAAAAGTGTGTCAATACCGGAAATCTTACAATTAAGAATACAGCAAAGGGAGATGCAGGACTCGGGCTTGAATTTGAGGCTTGCGGTGTTGCCGGATCGTGTTATGGACAGGCTAAGGGATGTGGCAATACAGGTAAAATTTCTGTGACAAATCAGGGAGGAAAGACCTCGCGCGCAGTAGTCAAAGTGTGTGGTATCGAAGCGTCCGCTGTAAAAATTAAACAGTGCTATAACAAGGGGGCGGTTTCCTTTACCGGTGTCTGCTCCGGAAGAGACTATGAAGGAGATAATGAAGTTGCGGGTGTAGGATTTGCAGCGTCAATGAGCGAATGTTACAATACCGGAAAGATTACCGTCAATACGAAAAACGGATTTACCAATGTTGGCGGTGTAAGTTACTGTGGAACGAAGATTAAAAACTGTTATAATACAGGAACGGTCAGCCTTACCGGAAAAGGTTATGCAGGTGGTGTTGTCGGAGAATTCCGTGATGGAAGCTGCAATTACAACGTAGGAAAAGTTACGGCAAAAGGAAAATATGCCATGGCTGGTGAGATCGCCGGTTATGTATCAGGGGAAAATACCGTATCGGATAATTATTATACCGGTTCCGGAAAGAAGAGTGGACGCGAGTATACAAGCTGGGTACCATATCAGTCAAAGGCGAAGAAAGTTTCTTCCATTACGTCAGCAAACTGTCCGAAATTGTCATCAAAGTACTGGACCTATTCCAGCAAGCATAAGAGACTTATCTTAAAGAATAACAAAGAGGCGTAAGAGAGAATGTGTATGACCTTGTTCCGCCACTGGGCGGAGGAAAGGAGAAAGTTACCAACCGAAAAAGAACCGTCATAGTCATACTGATAATGGCGATGCTGATCACGCTGGTGCCGACGGCAAACGTATCGGCTGAATCCATAGCCTGTCTGACAGAAGATCCGAATGCCGATCTTTATCCATTCCCGTTAGACATGAAAGTTCTGTCGTAATATCTGTACGGCAGTGAGGAAAACACGAAGGGGAAAGTATATGCGACCTATGGACGCGCGATCCCGAAAGAATGGGTGCCCCGTGAGATGCCACAAAGCCTTAAAAACTATGGGGTTAAGGCTCATGCCGTGGTTCACACCCAGACAGCAAAAGTCTATTTTTATCCGGGCGGGTAGTCTCAATCCGGTAGAGATCCTGAAACAGCTGAAAGCAGGGGGCTATTCAGGGGACTGCGCGCTTGAGATGACGAAATCTTCGTACTTCGAGCATCCGTACGCGGTGCTCACAAGTTCACTAACCACCTTGAAGGGACGTGAATACTAGTGTTTGTTTCGGCATTGCTTGCTGGCCTGGTGGTAGGCCTGTGCAAGATGGATTACTTCTTCGGCTACTGCATGCTCAATAGGCCTATCGTCGAGGGAGCGCTGGTCGGCCTGGTGCTCGGCGACGTTGCTACAGGCACGATCATCGGTGCGACGCTCGAGATCGTCTTTCTGGGCTCGTTCCCCATCGGTGCGGCTGTTTCTCCCGATGGCGGTACGGCCGCCGGCATCTCCACCGCGTTCGCC
>ERZ791741.1193-NODE-1193-length-22319-cov-6.641888_pt1 | contig 22319 bp, 20 predicted proteins | sample MGYA00510040_ERZ791741 | MGnify/ENA primary metagenome ERZ791741 (study PRJEB30046, sample SAMN00791960) | human gut metagenome | study: EMG produced TPA metagenomics assembly of the A metagenome-wide association study of gut microbiota in type 2... | reverse complement strand
AGGCATTCAATGAGGGTATACGCTTGAAGGACTGTATCCGTATGCAGCAGAAGCTTATGAATGTAAGGGTAAGATGTGTGGCTGCCGATTCCATATATGCCAATAATGCCAACAGAAAGTTCTGTACAAAATATGGGATATCCACATCCTTTGTGCGCAAGGGAAGGGCGGCCAAAGATGAGCCTTTGAGGAAGGTGCTTAGAAGCGAACTCTCAAAAGAAAGGACCACCCGGCTTGAAGGAAGCTTCGGTACTCAAAAGCAACATTACTCGCTCACAAGAATAAAGGCCAGAAACAGGAAGACGGAAATCCTGTGGATCTTCTTTGGAATACATACGGCAAATGCCATACTGATGATTGACAAGATCAGGAACAGAACGAGGAAAGCTGCATGACATGAATTTACAGATAGAATCAGAAGAAGTCAGAAGACTTCTTCCGGAACTTTATGTCTTGCCCGATAAGAGTATATGAGAATATACAAAAAAATGACAATAATAATGGCATATGAAGTGATTATACTCTATCATCTTCATATGCCATGGTATGATGTGGAGACATTTACTGAATATCCCTTTTTATTGCTTTTTACAATAATGGCATTATCCAGCAATCGCTTTCCGATTCTCTTTTTGGGGATATTTACGGAACAGACTCCACCATTTCAATTTCAATACGCCAAACAGTGCTTCCCCGAAGATAGAGGAGTTCATCTTGGAAGTGCCTAATACACGATTGATAAAAATAATGGGGACTTCCACGATTTTATAACCACACTTATATGCCGTAAACTTCATTTCTATCTGGAACGCATATCCTTTGAAATGGATACGATCCAAATCGATCGTCTCAAGCACCTCACGACGATAGCATTTGAAACCGGCTGTCGTATCCTGTACTTTCATTCCAGTAACAAAACGAACATATACGGAAGCATAATAGGACATCAACACACGTCCCAACGGCCAGTTCACGACATTCACACCGTTACAGTAGCGGGAACCGACTGCGACATCACCACCCTGTTCCATACAGGCCGCATATAATTTGGGAAGATCATTCGGGTTATGACTGAAGTCTGCATCCATTTCGAATATAAAATCATATTTATGTTCTATTGCCCATTTAAATCCGCAGATATAAGCCGTACCCAATCCTAACTTACCTTTACGTTCCACCATGAAAAGGCGTTCGGGGAACTCTTTTTGCAACCGTTTTACAATACCTGCCGTACCATCGGGCGATCCATCATCTATAATCAAAATATGAAATTCTTTCTCCAACCCAAATACAACCCGAATAATATTTTCTATATTCTCCTTTTCGTTATACGTGGGAATAATAACAATACTGTCTGACATAATCCACTGTTTAATTGAAAAATGAGAATTGAGAATTGAAAATGAGAAGATCCTGCTCATTTCAATTGACAACCCAAGCGCGAAGGTAGATATTTTCATTGGTTTTAGGAAGATTATTGTAACATTTTCCGTAATTTTGCGCATATATAATTATCAATTTTCAATTCATCCGTTGGAGGTACAAGATTTACTAAAACAATATGCCGCCCATCCGCAAGTGGCGGCATTAAATACCCTGTTAAAAAACAAAACGTCCCGCAATATATTTCTGAAAGGACTGAACGGTTCAGGGGCCGCAATGACAATAGCTTCTCTTTTTTCAAAAAGAAGAGGAAGTTATGTGTGTGTGTTGAATGACCTAGAGGATGCCGGCTACTTTTATCACGATCTGGTGCAACTCACAGGAGGTGACGGAATCTATTTCTTTCCTTCTGCTTACCGACGTGCTATCAAGTACGGACATGTGGATCCAGCCAACGAAATCCTGCGGACAGAAGTTCTCAGCACGCTGCAGGATCCGACTGCTCCCTTCATCATTGTCACCTATCCGGAAGCATTGGCGGAGAAAGTAATTTCACGGGAGGTCTTGAAAGAAAACACGCTGAAGATCAGTGTCGGCGAGAGGTTGGACAATATGTTTGTTTCTGACGTACTGGACGAATACGGCTTCGAGCAGGTAGATTATGTTTATGAACCAGGGCAGTATGCGATGCGCGGCAGTATCTTAGATGTGTTCTCGTTCTCGTATGAATTTCCCTATCGTATCGACTTCTTTGGAAACGAGGTAGAGACGATCCGTTCGTTCGATGTGGAAACACAGCTATCCAAAGAAAAACTGGACAGCATCTATATCGTGCCCGAAATGACAAAAGGAAACCGGACCAACTCATCCTTACTAGATTTATTGCCATCCGAGACACTGCTCGCTAGCAAAGACATGGCATGGGTAAAAGAACGTATCGGCAGTATCTGGAATGAAGAACCAATCACCGGGGACGAAGAATCGTTTGCCAACATCGAGCAACTGCGGGCCAAATTAATTACCGGAGAGGATTTTCTACATGCGGCACTTGGTTTCTGCCGGCTCCATTTTGGTACGCGGCCTATGGGAGTAGCCGATGCCACCCTGACTTTCTCAATGGAAGCACAACCGATTTATCATAAAAATTTCGATTTGGTAAGCGAGTCTTTCCATAAATATTTAGAAGACGGCTATACATTATATATACTGAGCGATGTAGAAAAGCAAGCAACCCGTATCAGGGCCATTTTTGAGGATCGGGGAGACGACATACCTTTTACCTCCGTCAACAAGACCATTCATGAAGGTTTTGCCGATGAGACCTTGCGTGTCTGCCTTTTCACGGATCACCAGTTGTTCGACCGCTTTCATAAATTCAACTTGAAAAGCGATAAAGCAAGAAGTGGAAAACTCTCTCTGTCGTTGAAGGAGTTGAACCAATTCACGACCGGCGATTATATCGTACATATCGATCATGGTGTCGGACAATTCGGCGGGCTAGTCCGTACGGAAGTAAACGGAAAAATGCAGGAAGCCATCAGGCTGATCTACCAGAACAACGACATTATATTCGTCAGCATTCACTCTCTCCATAAGCTATCCAAGTATAAAGGCAAGGACAGTGGGGAACCGCCCAAGCTGAGTAAACTCGGAACAGGGGCCTGGGAGAAGATGAAAGAACGCACCAAGTCAAAAGTAAAAGATATCGCCCGCGATTTGATTCTCCTCTACTCCAAACGAAAACAGGAAAAAGGTTTCGCTTACAGCCCAGACAGTTTCATGCAGCACGAACTGGAAGCCAGCTTTATCTACGAAGATACCCCTGACCAAATGAAAGCAACAGCCGATGTCAAAGCCGATATGGAGAACGACCGTCCGATGGACCGACTGATTTGCGGAGATGTAGGCTTCGGGAAAACGGAGGTAGCCATTCGTGCCGCTTTCAAAGCCGTTTCGGACAACAAGCAAGTTGCCGTGCTGGTCCCGACTACAGTATTAGCATTCCAGCACTATCAAACATTTTCCGAACGGTTGAAAGATTTTCCCTGCCGAATCGAATATATCAGCCGGGCACGTACGGCGAAAGAGATAAGGGAAACTTTGAAAGACTTGAAAGAAGGAAATATCAACATTATCATCGGTACCCATCGAATCGTCGGAAAAGATGTCACATTCAAAGATCTCGGTCTGCTGATTATCGACGAGGAACAGAAATTCGGCGTATCCGTCAAAGAGAAGCTACGCCAGTTGAAAGCCAACGTCGACACGCTCACCATGACCGCCACTCCGATTCCTCGTACCCTGCAATTCTCGTTGATGGGAGCCCGTGACTTGTCGAGCATCACGACTCCCCCACCCAACCGCTATCCGGTTCAAACAGAGGTAGAACGTTTTAACCCGGACATCATTCGAGAAGCCATCAATTTCGAGATGAGCCGTAACGGACAGGTTTTTTTCATCAACAATCGCATCCAAAATATTTATGAAATGGAAGCACTTGTCAAACGTGAGGTGCCGGATGCCCGTATCGCTGTCGGTCACGGGCAGATGGAACCGGAGAAGCTGGAAAAGATCATTCTGGATTTCGTCAATTACGAATACGATGTACTGATCGCCACGAGCATTGTGGAGAGTGGCATCGACGTACCGAATGCAAATACGATCATCATCAATAATGCACAACAGTTCGGATTGTCCGATCTGCATCAACTACGCGGTCGTGTCGGGCGAAGTAACCGGAAAGCCTTCTGTTATCTCCTCTCTCCACCCTTGTCAAGTCTTACGCAGGAAGCACGCCGTCGTCTGCAGGCGATCGAGAATTTTTCAGAGTTGGGAAGCGGCATCCATATCGCCATGCAGGACCTTGACATCCGGGGTGCCGGTAATATGTTAGGTGCCGAACAAAGTGGTTTCATCGCCGACTTGGGCTACGAAACGTACCAGAAAATCCTGGAAGAAGCCGTTGACGAACTGAAAGCGGAAGAATTTGCTGACCTGTATTCCAACGCTACCGAAAATCGCCCCGACACCGGTAGCGAATATGTCCGTGAAACCTATATCGAAAGCGATTTGGAACTGATGTTCCCACCGACCTACATCCCGAATGACTCCGAACGTGTCTCCCTCTATCGTGAGCTGGACAAGATGGAGGAAGAGCGTGATATACTTGCTTTTACCGAGCGTCTGAAAGACCGTTTTGGGAAAGTGCCGAAAGAAGGGAAAGAACTGATCCGTGTCGTTCGCCTTCGCCGTATGGCAAAGATGTTAGGTATGGAAAAAGTCATTCTGAAAAAAGGACAGATGAGCATTTTTCTCGTCACTAATCCCGAAAGTCCTTACTACGAAAGCGAGGCCTTCGACAAGCTGCTCGGCTTCATCCAAAAGCATCCACGCGAATGCACGCTTCGCGAACAGAACGGAAAACGCAGTATCGTGATCAAGAATGTACCAACGGTAGAGGTGGCTTGTAATTACTTGGATGAAATCGGGAAAGTACAAATACAAAAATAAATAATATGAAGAAGACAATTATAGACCTTTTCGAAAATTCGGTAAAACAATATCCCGACAATCCTTTCCTGTGGGAAAAAACCAGGGATGCCTTCGAACCGACCACTTATAAGGAAGTTCAGCAACAAGTCTACGCTGCCGGTGCCGGACTGATAGCTCTCGGAGTGAAGAAGGGCGACAATATGGCGCTCCTTTCGGAAGGCCGTAATGCTTGGATCACCGGCGAACTGGCCATGTTCTATGCCGGCGCGACCAACGTCCCGCTTTCCATCAAGCTCGAAGAAGCGAACGACCTGCTGTTCCGTCTTGTGCATGCCGATGTGAAATATATCCTGATTTCCGGCAACCAACTCAAAAAGATACGGGCTATCATGGATAAATTGCCTTTAGTCGAAAAAATAATTGTGATAGACGAACTGCCGGAATATAAAGAAAAAGAAATATCCTGGTCCGAAGTATTCCGGATGGGGAAAGAATATCTGGCATCTCATTCTCTGGAAGACTTCCTTGCTGTCGGACAATCCTTACAGAATAACGACTATGCGACGATTACCTATACCTCAGGCACGACGGCCGACCCGAAAGGTGTCATCCTGACGCACCGTAACTATACGGCGAACGTGGAGCAAGCCCTATCTTGTGTCGATATTGACGATACATGGCGCACATTAATAATCCTCCCACTCGACCATTGTTTCGCGCATGTGGTCGGTTTCTATATCTTCATGTCGAAAGGAGCATCCGTAGCGACTGTACAAGTCGGACGGACAGGGCTGGAAACATTAAAGAACATTCCGGTCAACATCAAAGAGTTCAAGCCCTACTTGATCCTGAGCGTCCCGGCACTGGCCAAGAATTTCAAAAAGAATATCGAACAAGGCATCCGTGCCCAGGGCAAGAATATAACCCGTTTGTTCGACTTTGCCCTCAAAGTGGCTTACATCTATAACGGAGACGGCGGAGAAGATAAGGGACGTGGTGCCCGATTCCTGCTGAAACCGCTCGTGAGTCTGTTCGACCACGTGCTTTTCACGAAAGTCCGTGAAAACTTCGGCGGACAATTGAAGTTTTTCATCGGCGGTGGCGCATTGCTTGATAAAGACTTGCAAAAGTTCTACTACGCAATCGGACTTCCTATGTACCAAGGGTACGGACTAAGCGAAGCGACTCCCGTAATTTCCACCAACGGCCCGCACCGGCATACCTTCGGCAGCAGCGGCATGTTGGTCCGTCCGCTCGACCTGAAAATATGCGATGCCGACGGAAAAGAACTCCCGGCAGACGAAAAAGGAGAGATCGTCATACGGGGCGAGAATGTGATGGCCGGCTACTGGAAGAACCCGGTATCAACTGCCGAAACCGTACGCGACGGGTGGCTCTACACTGGGGATATGGGATATATGGGGCATGACGGTCTGCTCTACGTCCTCGGACGTTTCAAAAGTCTGCTGATCGGTAGTGACGGGGAAAAATACAGTCCGGAAGGGATCGAGGAGGCACTCGTCGAACATTCTTCCTGCATCGACCAGCTGATCCTGTATAACAACCAGAGTCCCTATACCGTTGCCCTCGTCGTCCCTAACAAAGACCAGCTAAAGAAGCATCTGACGCACCAGTATCTTGATCTTTCATCCGATAAAGGACGCGAAGAGGCAATCCGGATCATCCAATCCCAGATAGACCGTTTCCGCAAGGGAGGCGACCTGTCCGCCCTTTTCCCCGATCGCTGGCTGCCTGCAGCCTTTGCTATCCTGCCGGAGCCATTCACCGAACAGAACGGCATGGTCAACAGCACGATGAAGATCGTCCGCGGGAAAATAGAAAAAGCATATGCCTCTCGCATCGACCATCTCTACACTCCGGAAGGAAAGAACCCGGTTAATGAAGAGAATAAAAAGGCATTAAATTGCTGAAAAAACAAGCAGTGTAAAAGGAGAAAGAGAGAATACAAGGGTAATTGATTGACTGATAGAAATGTATGTCTTTTAGTGTCTTTGGATGCCGAGTAGCGAAATAGCAAGAAAAAGCGGATTAGAGCAAACTTTCCGTTTCTAAACCGTTACCCATTCAGATAGGCGAAAAATACGGCAAGCCGGTGACGTTAAACGTCTGGTTATAGCATTGTTTGTCTGTGGTTTACATTGTTCTAATAACTCACAAAGAAAGTAATTTTACGAACTAAAAAAGTGAGCGTTATGAACAACGAACTAAAGGTATCCTTCTATCTTAAACGAGAGGGGAACAAGGAGAGAACAGAAGCAAATCCCGATGTCGTTTTTCCAATTGTCGGGAAAATCATCATCGGCAACACTATCGCACAATTCGGCTCAAAGCTGAAAATCGAAGAACGGCTTTGGAATGTAAAGTCAGGTCGGGCAATCGGCAAAAGTCGTCTTGCCGTTGAACTCAACAGAGAGATTAATTTTATTAATCTCTCCATACACACGCACTATAAGGACATTTTAAAGCGAACCGGAAAAGTAACTGCTATCGAAGTAAAGAACGCCTTTCAAGGAATTGCCACAGCACAAAAAACGCTCCTTGTCCTGTTCGGTGAAATGATGGAAGATTTCAAAGGGAGAATAGGCATCGACAGGGCACAATCCACCTACAAGCAATACGAAGTCCTTTATAAACAGCTTAAACAATTCCTTCGGGAAGAATACCATGTAGAGGATATTCCTCTTACCGAGTTAGATCTACCTTTCATCGAAGCGTTGAATTTCTTTTTCCGTGTAAAACGCAAGATGAAGCCGAGAACCGTTAAGGCTCGGATTGTCTTGCTAAATAAGGTGATACGTTTGGCATTGCATCGAAGATTTATCACTCGTCCACCTTTTGACGGTTTTGAATTGGAAAAGACGGAACTTAAAAACAAGTCGCTTACCAATGACGAACTGGACTTGTTAATGAAAACTCCCCTTAAATCAGGCACACAACGGTTTATCCGTGATATGTTCCTGTTTTCGACCTTTACCGGCTTGGCTTATGCAGACGTGCATAAATTCTCTTGGAGAGACATTATTACCGAAGATGATGGCAGTTTGTGGATTTCAGCCAACAGGCAAAAATCGCATACGGAGTTTAATGTAAAACTATTGAATATTCCTATCCGAATCATGGAGTATTACAAGGGGCTTGCTCCCGATGGAAAAGTATTTCCCCACATGAGTTTAGGACAGGTGAATGTCGGCTTAAAACGCATTGCAAGGAACTGTGGCATTAATCGGGTATTATCCTATCACATGGCAAGGTACACTTTCGCTTCCCAAATTTGCCTTTCACAAGGCGTTCCGATTGAGAGTGTCAGCCGGATGTTAGGACACAAGCATATTGAAACAACTCAACACTACGCACGTCTTAACAATGAGAAGATAGGCAACGATATGCAGCAACTATCTGCACGCCTTGCCACTAAATTCAATTTTTAACAATCCAAAATACAGATATTATGCAAAACAATAGAAGTACTTTCGCTATACTCTTTTACCTGAATACCAGCAAAAAGAAAAAAACAGGTAATTGCCCTGTCATGGGGCGTATCAGTGTGGACGGTAAAAGCTCGGCTTTCAGTACGGGTTTAGAGCTATCTCCTGAAAAATGGGATGCCAAGCAGGGAATAGCCACAGGCAAATCAAAGGAAGAAACAAAAATCAACAAGCAGATAGAAAACTATCGGGCTGAACTTGTCCGCCACTATAAAACTTTACTGGAAAACAAAAGCTACATTACTGCTGAAATCCTGAAAAACGCTATCAAAGGAATTGGCATTAAACAAAACAGCTTAATACAGGAATTTGCAGCCTTGATTGAAGAGAAACGGCAGTCTATCGGCATTTTGATAGTAAAAACCACTTATACACATCTTTATCGTGCTTATCAGCATTTGAAAGAGTTTTTAGGGTATAAATACGGGGTAACGGACATTCCGTTTACCCAAGTTGATTTTGATTTTATAGAATCGTATGTTTACTATCTAAAAGTCAATTTGCAATTAAGCGCAAGCACAACCAACAATACAATAAAGCCATTGCGCAGGGTTGTAATGAGAGCCTTAAACAAAGGTTTGATGTATCAAGACCCGTTCTTTGGCTATCGTCCGCAGCGGATAACCATTACACGGAAATGGCTATCTATGGACGAGATAGAACGGTTGATGCAAGTAGATATGAAACATAAGAGTGCCAATTTTGTCCGTGATATGTTTTTGTTTTCGTCCTTTACGGGGCTTGCTTACGTGGATTTAAAGAACTTACGGCATGATAATATTGTACGCCAAGAAGATGGCAAACAGTGGATTGTCTTAAATCGTCAAAAAACTGGAACAACTTCCTACATTCCCCTACTTGATATTCCGTTACGGCTTATTGAGAAGTACCGGAATACAACTTTTGCCGGGCTTGATGGAAAGGTCTTTAGGTTATGCACAATAGAAAATGCCGATATACAGTTGAAAAAGATAGCTAAAGCAGCCAATATTGATAAACGGCTGACCTATCACATGGCGAGACACAGTTATGCAACCCTTTGTCTTTCAATGGGGGTTCCAATAGAAACGATTAGCCAAACACTGGGACATCGAAGTATTTCCACTACTCAAATCTATGCGGATATAACCCGTACTAAAATCAATGAGGATATGACAAACTTAGCAGAACGGATTGAAAATCGCTACGAACTGCCAAAAGATGAAATGCTTGAAGATTTTGGCAGAAATCAATACACCTAAATAGAATCAGAGCCATTGTTTGAATCAAACAATGGCTCTGATTCTATTTGGTTTTTGTTAAACGTGCAGATATTTTCTCATCAATAATATCCGAATATTCTGTTTCAAATTTTTCTTTGACGGACTTATCTTTAATCTGCAGTGAAGATGAAAGATAACCTAATTTTCTTTTGTTTACTTCTATGATTTCAGACCATTCCATTACATAAACTTCAATATCCTTACCCGTTTTGCAATCATAGAGAAATGGTTTATCATATTTATTTCGAGCAGCTCTTAGTTTGGATTGTGCATACGCTGTAAGCTTTGACGAAATTAGGATAAACTTATATTTAACATTTTCAGTTGGTAGCCCAGCATAAGATTCAACAGTAAAAGCATAATCATCAATTTGTTGAAGTTCTTTCCTGCTAATAGCACATGTAGGTGCTTTTAATTCTACTACCATTATTTCCTTTTTACCATCATCCAATATTTTATTATTAAAGAAAAATAAATCAGTGATATTATCCAAGCCTTCTACTCCTTCAAATTCTATAAGATTGTCATCTTCTACTGTTGGATTATAATTGAAATATTTACTTCGTAATTCTTCAAGTATATTGCCAATTTTTTTATCAGACCATAATACAGGGGTTCCATTATATGCTTCTCCAAATAGCCATAATTCCTTTTCTACTATTTTATGAAGTTGGCTACGTTCTTTTAATATTTTTGATATGTCTCCATATATTAATTCATGTAAGAATTCCAGAAATTCCAGCTTGTTAGCAACTTTTCCAGCAAATGAAACAACATCTTCTATATCCGTTTTTTCGAGTAATGCATGAAATTTATTAAAACCATCATCGGAAAGTTTCATTAACTTTGTAAAAAGACTTTCAATAACTCCATTTCCTATTGCTCTATCAATTAAAGGGTACAGCAATTGCCTTATCTTATCATCCTTTTTTAACAACTGATATTCATCTTCAACAAGGTAAACTACTTTTTTAAATAGAACTTCTTGTGTGAGTGATGCTGGTTTATACTCCTTATAGGGATACGAATGGTCTGACTCCAATGTTTTGATAAACTTGTCAAACCGTTTATTTCGAGCTTTAAAAAAATCATTAATCACTTCTTTAGTGATATTTTTCAACTTCTTTATATCTTCTTCTCCTAATGAGTCGAGTTCTAAATTTCTAAATAAATCGCTATCAAACAAAGGGGAATCTAAATAAATGTACCATGTACCCAAATCGGGTGTATACCAATCAGAAGAATAAGTATATTCATGAGCAACTGTTTGTAAACCTGCATTATTTATTGTAAAGAAAACTTTTACTTTATTTAGGGAAAGTTTTATGTTATAAAAATTGAAGTTTATGTCTTCTTTCCGCCCTTTTTTTGTAACAAATTCAATACTTCTCCGATGAGGGACACCAATGATAAAGTCATCTTTATTTACAGCAGATTCATTTACGATAAATTGAATGCCATTGTTGAAAATTTCATTTGGATATCTTTCAAAAATAGACTGTTTAATATTCGATGATAATAATTCAGAAGCTATTTTTGATTTATTAGGTATTTTTTCTTGTGTATTATGGTAGATATTATCAATCGTTACTTTATAGTACGAACTATGTTGACCATCTAAATAGTCATAGTCAACATTAAAATCTATTTCATTTAACTGCTTGCCAATTAATTCTGTTGCATTCAATGAAAACTTGACAATTGAAAATTTCTTTTCACTTTCATCAAAAGCAACCGTTTCAATATTTAAGACGGCTCCTATTTGCAAAGCTCCAAAACGTCCAATACCTTGTCCACCATCTTTTACTGCAGTTCCAATATCTAAGATTCGTTTATCAAACTCTGAATAGGGAACGCCATAGCCATTATCTTTTATAATTATTGATTTTATGGAAGATGAGACAAAACCTGAATCATCATAATCTATATTAATTTCAATTTTCCCTGCGGTTGCCTGAAGGGAATTGTTTATTAACTCACAGAATGCAAAAAAAGTATTTTTATAATTTGTCAAAATACTATTAATCAATCTGGTATTTGTTGTTATATGCTTGACTATGGATTTCATATGCTCGTGACTTTATTATTTAGCAAAGATACAAATTAATCAAATTAAGTTTGATCGTAACATAACTATTTTCTTTTTCTCCTGTATTTCTTCGTCTTCCATAAAGATAATTGTTTTAATATCAGACTCTTTATACAAAATCTTTCCTCTCAATCTGATAAACGGTATTTTTTCCGTGTCCCTCCAGTTTTGGAGGGTACGGGAAGAGATACAGAGCAGTTGGCAGACTTCTCGGTTGGTGAGGTACTTTTCACCGTTCAGGTGTGGAGTACGATTTTGTAGGGTTTGTTTGATAGTGGCATACAGTTCATCTAAAGCCGTAAAGAACAATCCGATTTGCGGAGATTTGTTATCGAGTATATCCATGATTCATGATTATTAGTTTCTCATATAATCACCCAACGAGGCAATAGTTAATATATCCAATCTTGAAGAATAAAAAACCGAAGTTCTTTTGCCACTGAGGTACACAAAATAGCCCTGTTCATCCTCCTGAATCTCGTACGTTGATGGGCTTGCCTGTCGGGTAGTTTCGTTCATATAGACGATACTTAATTGATGGTTCTCACCATTCCGATGAATCATTACGGTAGGATTCAGGTTTATACTTTCCCAATTGCCGACCAAAATATCTAAATCAAAAAAATTCTTTTTCCATAGCTACTATTTCTTGGTTTGTTGCTGATTGATAAACTGTTCGATGTCGGAATCCTTATAATAACACTTACGTCCGATTTGAGAATAGAGTAAAACTCCCGTATCTCGGTAGGTTTGTAAGGTACGGGGAGATATTTTCAGTAGTTCGCAAACTTGCTTGTTATCTAACCAATTTTCGTTTCTTCGGCTCTGTCCGCAAAGTGCGTTCACCTGTTTTGCAAAATCCTCGAACCTCTGTATCATCTGTTCAAAGGTTCGTTTTTCGATGGCTACAATTTCCATATCACTATTGTTTTAGATTGCTATAAACTCCTGTCATTGCAATGATTTGCTGCAAAGAAAGAGATAAAAACAACCGCTTTGGGAAACTGTGCATGCAATGGGCTGAACTGACTGCCGATGTCCGTACCACTCACCCCAATCAATATACTTTTTCCTTTTTTTCTCTGATAAACATCTCCTATATGGAAAGAATAAATAAGGCAACACTTTTTGGAAATTTACTCTTTTGAGGAACGAAAAAGGAAGAAATTTTCAAAAACCCGTAGGGCTCGGTGTTGCCGTTTTATTCCCGGAATATACCTTTGTGTTCAGAGAAAGAAAGGATTAATTAAGATTATTCCATTGAAAAATAAGATATTAGATTTTCTATCAATATAGTGTAATTCTCACCATCTATGCAGTAAAAGCCTAATTTCTCGGCTAACCTGCTACTTTTAATATTGGCACATTCAATGCCGATATGGTTAAAACCGTACTTTCGGGCTATTCTTGTCAGAAATCGGATAAAGTGCGTTCCATGCCCTATCCGTTCTTTGCTAAAACTCAATCGGGCGATAATCAGGCAATCATCAGGTGGAAAACGGCTTTTAATCCTCCTGATACGCAGATATAAATCTACCCGGCTGTTTCTTCGGGTGGCTATTATATTATCCACTGTCAACCATACAAGCGATTTTCGATACTTAAAACGTTCCATCAGATAGCGGTCTATATCGGCTCTTAGTTCTTCATATTCAGTCATCGTCTAATCCCTTTCTTCTTTTTCTTCTTGCGTTTCTGTGCTTGTAATTCTTCTACTGGTGCAGCATTATTATTGCCCTCTCCCAATGAGAAGATAGATAATAGAGAATCGCCACTACCGCTATTTTGATGGTTGTAAGAATGTTTTTTATCTGCCTTGCTATCAAGGTTGCAAGAAATATTGTTTTCTTTTTCACTGGATTGGAATACATCTTTTTTATTTTCACAAGTAAAATATTGTTTTGGCTCTTTCAACTCCCGCTCCTGCATTCTCAGTTTATCGTCAATGCTTCCGTTCTTCATCGTGTTGGAATACTCAAAGGATTCGGATAATTGGCGATTGTAACTGAATAGTTTATCAAAGCCTTGTTCCGCTTGTTGGAACAGATTCACACGGTCGAAGCCACCTTTTATTACTCCGTTTTTGGTGTTTTTGTGGTTGGTAAGTGGTGATAGCTTCTTTTTGCCCGTTTGGTCTTTACGGCTGACAATCAAATGGCAGTGCATATTCAGTTCGCTATTGGAACGACTACGGTCAAAATGTATCTTTCCGTAAAATTTTATATCCGCTTCGGATAGTCCTTTGTTGAAGTTCTTAGCGTATTCAGGAATAAACACTTCACGGATATACCGTTTCATGGATTCAGCTTGTTCCTGCTCGGTGTTACCCATTACCCGAAATTCGCTTTCCGATGGGCTGACATGAATAGCAAAAAACTTAGCATCCGTTTTCAGCAGTTGCCCGGTATTAGTATCTATATCTTTTATAACCTTTGATTTATAGATATTATCCTCTATTAGATTGAAAAAGCCATCGGTATAGATTCCTTTCTCCATCCGTTCCAAGTCTTCATGCTCCATGTATGAAGCTAATTGACGGCTACTACCTGCATTATTATATGTTCCGCCCGATGGCGGTGCAAAATCTATGTGCATGGTTCTATGTATTTATCAAATTAACGATTTCCGCTTTTAAGTTCTCTTTTCGTTTGCCATCCATCACGCCACAAGTTGATAATTCCGAATAGAGTTGTATCAGTTGAAGCAGTTTCTTATAATCCCGTTGGTGTATCTGATACAAGGCGGTGAGTTGTTTCCCCTGCTGGTTGATTACATCAGCGTGCTTGCCGAACTGTTCACTTACCTTTTGCAGTACGGCTGTTTGCCTTTCTTGACTGGCTGCCAGTAGTGAAAGGATAAGGTCTTTCAATTCCTTGCCGATAGCATCGAAGCGAACGGCAATAGAATTGGCGGTTCGTATCATGGGATTTAGTTGTTCTTCCTCGTAGTGACGGATGAAGCGGATTATATCGTCCTGCCGTTTGTTTATTTTTGCCAGTTCCGATTTTACGGATTCCGGTGCTTCCGATGGGTTAATACATGCTTTGTCAATATAGACAAATGCCAACCTGACTATTTCCCCTTTTTTCAGTGAATAGCGTTTGCAGAGCTTATCTATCAACTTACCCGTCTGTCGGTCTATCCCGATGGTGGTAAGTGTGGATATATTATTGGTCTTATCCATGATTATAACTTTTTTATAAGGAAAATGAGATTCATTCAGTTGATTATAAGCGAAATACATTTTCAGGTTATAATCACTGTTATAAACGGTTACGAATGTAACCTATTAAAGCCGAAGGCTTTGCCCCGCAGGGCAAGAGGGAAGAACAGGACTTGTCCGGTTCCCTCTTGCTTCATTTACCGAAATGAGCCGAGCCACAGGGTGAGGCGGTTTCTGCTAAATGGGGATTGTTAGCACTTCATTAGGTGGTAACATTACCCACCTTGTTCTGCTTCGGTTTGCTTATCGAGTTGATTTTCCTTTTTGAACCGTTCATAGGTCTTGCAATCGGCATTTTCTTGAATAAAAGTCCGGATGTCGGCTGCACGATAATAGGTCTTGTGGCTTATCGTAAAATAAGGAAGTTTGCCACTTGCCCGATACCGTTGCAAGGTTCGGAAAGATACTTTTAGCAGGAAAGCCAAATCTTGATTGTCGAGTATCTTATCGTTTTCGTCCAGTACCTTGTCAGTATTGATAAGGGATTTTAGGTCTTGCCCGATTTCGGAGAGCTTCTTCGATAGCCGTTCCATCCACTTGTCGAAGTTTTCGTTGTCTATATACATTTTGCTTCATTTTTTAATTAAACATTAGGATTTCCAATCGATTGATGAAGCAAAGGACGGAAGAATGGAAAAACAGAAAAAGAGGAGTAGTTAACTACTCCCCCGAAAGTTTTTTGTAATAGCCTTGCATTTAACCTATTACAAAACGGTTATTTCTCATATTGTCTATTTTGTCCCTCTTTGTCCTTTCGGATAATGAGGTTACGCAGAAAGTCCAAAGTCTTGGTGCGGTTGAACGGTTTACGGTCGAACACCTTTTCCTGTTGGTCATAAATACTACCAAAACTGCAATTAAACAGCGTTTCAAAAACCTGTGCAATCTGATTCAGGTGTGCGGGTTTCCCATTCCGTTGGAATACTTTCTTTGAAAGAAAAAGTGCTATCACAATCTCCGCCAAAGCAACAATCCCCAAGTCTTTCGACTTAGGGATTATATACAGTTCGGATTCAAATGTTGGTTGGTCGGCGTGATAGAACTGCTCGGGATACCGAATTTTGAGATTTAACAGCTCTAATTCAGAATAGACAAAGGATAAAGCCTTTTGGAGATAGGCAAATTTCAGGACATTTTTCCCCCTGCTCGTACCGATGAAGTGATTTTAGAAATGCTAACTCAATACGAGTAGTATTCAGCATCCGATAAATTTTAGAGTAGTCTTTTTCGGACTGACTGACGGTTTCTACTCCTTTCATAAAGTAATCATAAGCACTTTGCATTTGTTCATTTGTAACTTGTGAAGTACCAGACAATAGGCTGAACAACTTCATTTTCAAAATCTCATTCATAAGCATAAAATTTAGTGGTAAATATTGATTATCAGACCGAAGTCCTGTTTTATGCTGAATGACTCTTTGGTACATGGAAAAAAGGGAGAAAACTTTTTTCTCTCCCTTTTCTTTGTCTCTACAACGGTTTCACCGGAATGCAAATATCCACGATATGTTTTTGTTCGGGATGTGTGGTATAATCGTTGTGATAGAGTTCGTAAGTCCAACCGTCACCTTGTTGGTATCCGCTTTCGACAAACCAGTTACACATACTGTTCCACGCTTTCTCAAAATCATTAAAACCGAGTTCAAAGTGTCCGACGGCATACTTTCCAGAAGGAATGGTTAGCTTACCGATTTCACCATCCACTTTTACATCTTCTTCGATGATGATACAGGCACTTTGGCGCACTTTTTCAAGTTCGGTTACTGATGGGTCATCATGTGTTACCGTTGCACTTTTAGACACGTTTGGCGTGTAAAGTCCGCGAGGATAAGCCCATTTGAACAATTTCCCATATGCTTCTCTAATTTGGTTGAATGCTCCGATGTGGCGCACATACACTGCTTTCATTTCAGGCATATCCTTAACTTCAATGTTTGCTTTCATGAAATATAATTGATTTGATTCGACAATGCAAAGCTCGGTTTCTTCCAGTACATCATGTTTCAAATTCTTGCGGAGCAGTTGCCCATTCTTGCTAAAAAGTTTCCCCCCTAGTGCATAAATAGGTTTATCCTGCCAGCTGAATTGGCTGGGTGTCATACCAAAATATTTCTTGAAAGTGCGACTGAATAATGACACGCTACCGAATCCACATTCATAAGCGATTTCGGTTATGGCTTGCGGTTCTGTCTCCCGAAGTTTCCACGCTGCTTTTTCTATCCGCAAGCGTTGAATATAGTCGATTGGCGTTTCGCCAATCAAGAAGGTAAATACCCTGTGAAAATGAAAAGGTGAAAAGTTAGCAATATCGGCTATTGCTTTTAACTCTAATGGCTGGTCGAGGTGTTGGTCAATGTAGTCCATCACCCGATTAATGCGTGACCGGTATTCTATACGGCTTTTTTCTTGAATATTCATAATTTGCAAAAGTAGTCTAATTGACAAAAATAGATTTTCTTATTCTTGCTAAATATTATTATACTTTATATTATATCCCCTCCGCAATCTGTTTTTCCAGAGATTCCAGTTTATGAGATAATCAAGCATTGAAGTATATTTGTTACAATCGCTATAGATAGCCATTGTACAAGGTACTTTTTATAGCTGATACATATTTGCCGTCCCAAAGATAGTTTAAATTCTCCTATGGACTTAAAAAACAGACTTAATGCCATAGAAATTAGAATTTTAGTTATCTTTGTCGCAAGTTATTTGAAACAATGGAAAAACACAGCAGACTAAAGAAGTTCGCTCGTTTCTATATCGTTACCCATTGTTATACTCTTCTTCTTCAAAAATCTATTATTCAATAGATTACAATCACATTTCTTGTTTCCCCAAACACAAATTGCCATATCACTCCATTAAACTAAATAATTATTTATACTAAACACCTATGTTTTGAAAAGAGGATAGAATTATTAAAACGGAACCTCATTATTGCCGGGAGCCAAGAAATCGGTACCGGCCGGTGGTATGGGCGGCATTGTTTCCATCGGGCCTGAACTATTCATATTAGAGGAGAACTCGCGGACCGGAACATCTTCGTCCACATTCATGAACTTGGCGAACTCGCTCTTGAAACGAAGACGTACATCTCCGACCGCACCGTTACGATGCTTGGCGATAATAATCTCCGCCAGACCGATCAAGGAATTACCACGTTCGTCTTCCGTTATCTTATAATATTCAGGACGGTGGATAAAACAAACCATATCCGCATCCTGTTCGATAGCACCGGACTCACGCAAGTCGGCCAACTGCGGACGTTTTCCTTCCGCCCCTTGACGTGCCTCGACACCACGGTTCAACTGAGACAAGGCAATGATCGGAATGTTCAGTTCCTTCGCCAATCCTTTCAACGACCGTGAAATAGTACTTACTTCCTGTTCACGGCTGCCGAAGCTCATACCGCTTGCATTCATCAACTGAAGGTAGTCGATAATGATGATCTTAATACCATGCTCACGCACCAGACGACGAGCCTTCGTACGCAGTTCGAATACCGAAAGACTCGGCGTATCGTCTACATAAATCGGTGCATCATACAATTCTTTTATCTTAAAGTCCAACTGTTCCCATTCATAGTTTTCCAAACGCCCGCTCTTGATCTTCTCGCCCGGAATCTCACATACGTTCACGATCAGACGGTTGACAAGCTGGACGTTACTCATTTCAAGAGAGAACAGAGCCACCGGTGTGTTATGGTTTACCGCCATATTCTTAGCCATCGAAAGGACGAAAGCCGTCTTACCCATCGCAGGACGGGCGGCAATGATGATAAGATCAGAATTCTGCCATCCGGACGTCATTTTGTCCAATCCTTCGAAACCGGTGCGCAGACCGCTCAACCCTTCTTTTTGATTGGCAGCCTTCTCAAGCATAACCATCGCTTCCTTGATGACAGGATTGATCTGGGTAACATCTTTCTTCACGTTGCGCTGAGAAATCTCAAAGAGCTTTCCTTCCGCTTCCTGCATAAGGTCTTCCACATCGATCGACTCATCAAAAGCCTTGCCCTGTATCATAGCAGTGAAGGAGATCAACTCACGCGCCAGATATTTTTGGGCGATGATACGGGCATGATATTCGATATGGGCACTACTGGCCACCTTACTGGTCAGCTGGGAAATATAGAACGGGCCACCTACCTCTTCCAATTCGCCTCGCTTCTTCAGTTGCTCAGTGACGGTCAGCATATCCACCGGACGCTGGCTGATCGCCAGATCTACGATAGCTGCATAAATTTTCTCATGTGCCTTCTCATAGAAACTCTCCGGTTTCAATATTTCACTAACGATGGAGTAAGCATCCTTTTCAAGCATCAGAGCACCTAACACCGCCTCTTCCAACTCACGGGCTTGTGGTTGCAAACGTCCCATATCGGGTACTACAACCTGTTTCTGCCTCCCTTTTCCTCCTGTATTTTTTCCTCTTTCTGCCATTTGTTCTAATTGTTATCGGGCATCAAATGTACTACTTTTTATCCGGTTCTCCGAACCTTGCAAAAGAGAAATACGATACTCTTTTGGAGTTTGCCGGGTTATACTTTCAAATTGCTTGATAAAGTATGGAACATTACCATAGCCTGATTCGTCGGCTATTTGAGAGACACTCAAATTAGAATACGACAATAATATACAAGCATGTTCAACCCTCTTTTCCCTATCTAAATGTCAAAAGAACAGATCACATCGATTTGCCGAATCGGGAAGCATCCACCGCTTCATGTTGCTTTTTCTTATAACCGCCGAACTTCCAGACAAAAGAAACCGTTACACAACGTTGGTCGTCCAGTTTCCAGAGGCGGCTGTATTGGCCGGACTGGTTGATTTCCATCGTATGAGGCATATTGCTACGGAAGATGTTATTACATTTCAGAATCAGAGTAGCACGATCGTCGGCAAACTGCCATTTCAATGCAGAAGACACATCATAGAGATGACCGAGATCATAGATTCCCTGCACGGCTCCGGTAACGAAATAGCCATTCAAATCCAGCTTCAAATTCGGACGAGACTTGGAAAGGGTAAACGTATTATCCATCTTGAACTGCCCGGTGTATTTCTCATTATGGAAAGACAGATCATGAAAATGGTCCAACTTCTCCTGCATACGCTGACCGGACAAAGTCACTTGGCTGTTCCAGAACTCGCCGACCCGGAAAGGAACGATCACCCCTACACCGAATTGCAACTGGTAGTCCATGTTCTCATACCGGAAAACGTTTTTCAGTTCCGAGGTATTCTGATAAGGCAACTGGGCGAAATAATCGGGCACATAGTCACAAAAAGCCAGAATCGTATATTTCTGCTTCAGGATATAAATCAACTGCCCGCTATAAGAACGGTAAGGCTTCAGGGAAGGATTGCCTAAGATAACGGAATAAGAGTTGATCGGGCTTTCCTGCGGCGTCACATCCCAATAGGACGGATAGGTTTTGTCGCTGCTTATGTCCAATTGGATGATGTGCATCGGATTGACCGTATAGCTGAGTGTCGCATTCGGGAATAAGGTCCAATCATTCCAAAGTGTGGATTTCATCCCGTTAGAGGTATAATCCGATTTAAAGTATTCAACTTTCAGAGAAGCTGTTGCAGAGAAATGCGAACCGAAATCCTTGGACACCTCCAAGAAGGCATTTCCACTATACTCTTTCTGGCGGTTATTTTCAAGTTCATCAAGAGCCGATTCATAGCCGTTACCTTTATTATATAGATAATCGATATAAGTCTTCGAAGAGGTGAAACCGCCGTGGACACCGTAATTCAGCGCCCACCCGGTTTCAAAAGTGTGGCTATGGTTAATAAATAGTGCTCCTTGTGAAATATCCTGCTTGGAATTATTCTGCATATCCGTCACTGTCGTTTCATAGCTTTGATCGACAAATGTCTGGAAGCCGGGTGAATGATAACGCGTAAAATCCGCACCCGCCATCAGTCCGGAGTTACCGTCATATTGAATACGGACATTGTGCAACGCACTGTTTCCCTCTATGTATGTACGGCTCAGGCGTTCTTCCACCGGCTGTCCGGATTTCAATGCCTGGAAGGTTGTAACGGCCGTCCGCTCAAGATCGGATTTGCCGGCCGTAAGATAGTAGGCGGCAGAGAGCCTGTCGTCATTTTTGAAAGTATAGTCCATACCTAAACGCATCGTTCCATCTATGCCGCTCCGGGTGCCACGTCCCGATTGGTTGACCTCCGTTACCTGATCTTTCAGGGTATGGAGGGCCAGGATCTCCTCTCCCATATAGTTCCGTCCCTTAGCCCCATTGACTAAGAAATCTATATTGAAACGAGATGTGGAGTAAAGCAAGTTGCCATGGACTTTCCCCTCCGCATAATGGCGCTGCAAATAATCGACACCGGTTTCTCCTTGCAAAGTATTCTTTTCGACAGTTTCCTTATCTAATACGACATTGATCATAGCTCCTTTGATATTATACTTGGCTGGTGCATTATACATGATCTCTACGTTACATACCCGCGAAGCAGGAATTGTCTTCAGCAAACCGACTAACTGATCGACCGACATCGTGGTCAACTGCCCATTGATCACAATGCTCGGACTGCCGGCTCCCAACAGTTGGACAGCATCGTCCGTACTGATCACACCGGGTATCTGTTTCACCACCTCGAACGCATTACTGACCGCCTTATCTTTCATCAATTGGGGCACGTCGTATCTCAAAGCGCCGTTTTCCACTTTGACCTGCGGACGTTCGGCTTTTACCACAACGCCTTCCAGTTCATAATCTTTTTCAGTCAGGCTTATCGTACCGGCATCAGCAGTCGAGATTTTTTTACAAACCGGCTCGTACAGCAGATGCTGGAACAACAAACGATAGTTCGGACCGGCTTCCTTGTTCAACATGAATGCCCCGAGACTATCCGTAACGACTGCATCTATATAAGTAGAATCCAATGTTTGCAACACGACAGCCACCCCGTCTACCGGTCGTTCTTCTTTATCGACCACTTTTCCATGAATCCAATTCTGCGCTTGTAACATCCCATTACCGGCAGTAAGTAAAACCAGAGAGTAATAAAGTATTCGTTTCATTTTCATTCGTTTTTCAATTGACACTGCAAAGGAAAAGCCTTCCGAGGAGAAACTGTGTTATCACTCGCTTACGGAGTGTTATTTAGTATTATCGCTGAGATAAGGAGCAATAAGACCGGTAGCTTATCCGATTACCGACCCCGTTTTGTCAGCCAAACTGAGGGAAACAGGAAAATGCGATAAACCTCAACTTCCGGAGAGTCTAATATTTACGAACAATGCCGAGCGCTCATTCTAAATATACTTAGAGCCTGTTTAAATTTTGCATTTGTTGGTTGTGAGAGTTGTATTGAGGATGT
>ERZ791741.1181-NODE-1181-length-22495-cov-26.757620_pt1 | contig 22495 bp, 18 predicted proteins | sample MGYA00510040_ERZ791741 | MGnify/ENA primary metagenome ERZ791741 (study PRJEB30046, sample SAMN00791960) | human gut metagenome | study: EMG produced TPA metagenomics assembly of the A metagenome-wide association study of gut microbiota in type 2... | reverse complement strand
AACTCTTGCCACTCTTAATGAACGGTCAAGTGTCGGTAAATTCTGATTTAGCTGAGACAGGCTTTATTTTGTTTTGTATTTCAAGCGCAACAAAAGTATGTTTTCAATTAATTAAATCTATTATCGTTAATTCTGTTCTCATCATAGCCTTCTACATTAACCCGTAGACATAAACAGCAAATCTTCAACCACCAGGTCGAATTCTGCCGGATGGATGCTATCCTCTTGATAGTGGAAATAATGGCTGAGCAGGATACATACCTGCTTCACACGCGACTCGGCAGTGTATCCGTTCTCGCCACTTCCTGGACATAACCTGCCGCTACCGCCAGGCAGCACAGCGTCACTCTGCTCAAATTCCCCAATCATACTAAGAAAAAGCCACCAAGAATTAACCCCGAATTATTCTTCTATTATAAAAGCCGGTGACGTCTTAATGCAGCGAATCGTACGGGATTTGTTTACATTATGTTCTTCCGCCTTGGCTGTAGTCCCTGTATGAGTCCAGCTTTGGTGACCTCCACTTATGGTTGCCCACATTACCTTTGCAGCAATTGAGTTTGAAGAATTATATTGATGACCGAATCCTCCCAAGACCAGATTGTTTTCGTCAAAAGCAATTTGAATGTAATTGGCTGTTGCAAGGAGCCCTCCCTCCCACGCTACATTTCCTCGGCTATGGGCTGAAATAACGGCCGGTCGTCCACTACCCGTAGTGTAATTTACCGGTGCGCCATTAAGCGTGTAGTTAATAGTCCCCGACTTTAGCAAAAGCTCAAAATCTCTCGACGTAGGAAGCTGGTATCCTTCCGGACAATGGCTGCTTACCGATCCATTTCCTATGATTGCCGGATTCTGGAGCGACTCATACGAATCGAAATAGAAACGCGGGACGGATGCGTCATACTTTAAATTCATTCCCTGCGTATAGCGCCCTTTGTACTGACTGCCGGTTAAACGTACAAAATCCTCGTCAGAACAAGAGGCAAAATAGGCAGACAGATCACCTATTGTTTCAGATTCACTGACGGTTATCTGGTCGTCGAAACTCTTTGAGTTTCCTCGTAAGTTGAAACGACACCAGTAAGTGTCACCCATAAGGACAACAGGCAAGCCGCGATTCAACCGGGTAACGGTGTATGTTTCATGTATGCCATTCGGGCCGTTCACGGTGAGCAAACCCTCCTGAGTGCTGCCATTGGCTTCCGGATCGTTAGGCTTGTAGCCTGCCTGAATCTCATAAACTCCGTCTCCTTTGGGTATCGCCCTTAGCCAACTGCCACCACTGACACTAACCTCATAGTTCTTAGGTACCTCTATCCGACCTAAAGCACTGTCGACATATTTATTGAAATGAATGTTATAGGGAGGAGTGTTTGTAAGATGATTATACAATTCTCCCTTGAAGGTCGTTGCATTGGACTGGACAATTACCAGCCTGCCACTGTAGTAGTCCGGATGCCTCTTGCTGTGCATATTCAGGTACATATATTCCGTCTTAGTACCCGGTTTTTTCCAAGAATTGCGTACCAAGAACTTTTTCCCTTGAAGGTCGGCACGAGTTTCCGTATACGGAGTAATGGAGGCTGTTGTTCCATCAATTGTGAATTCCGCATCTTCCGGCACCTTATCCAGTACAAGTATTGACGTTGACTCTCTGCTTGAGAGGTAAACCGTATCTTTTGTTGCACTTATATACGCCCCTTCAGCCAAAGTAGAAAGTTCACTATTAACCAGAATATTGGTAGAAGGTTTTGCCGTGATAGTTTCTTCAACTTCCCAACTTTCATTTTCCACGGATATGCTTGCCTGCAAATTAGAACTGTCTCCGCTAAATAACTTTATTTTATAAATGTGGTTTCTATGGATTGTGTTAGGCAGTGCCAGTGAAAGTGTAACAGGATCGCCTTCAAGGGTTCCATGCAGCTCCACAGGAATACCGTCCCCCACTTGTTCATACAGGTGGACCAATCCGGCATATTCACCCGGCTTCAACGGGGTATTGAATGTAGTGTCTATTTTTGCCAATGCTGCACCGGACGGCGAACTGACCGGGTTTTGCGGAAGCAGGAATGCTTCACAATGTATGTTATCCATACTTATCCTATTGATTTGTATGTCGGCATCGTCAGCTATGTTTAAGTCTACTCTGGCAATGGCCCGTGTAAGCAATACTTGGGTGGTACTCTCCTGGCTTCCGGTTAAGTCTGCCTTTCCGGTCATCACCGGTTTATCTCCATCTGCCTGAGGAGAGGCAGAGAGTATTGTAGTGGCAAGCAGTTCGGTCTCTTTCAATTGGCCTATTTCCTGTGTAATCCCATTCAGCAGATTACCGGTGTTTACAAAGAAATAGATTTGCTCTCCTTCGGCCAACGAGCTGATTGTAGTGTATCCGTTCTTATCCACTCCCAGATTTTTGTAAACGTCGGACAGAACTCCCTCTTTGAACAGATAAGCCTCTATGTTTCCCGGCAGGTTCGTACTATAAACAGTTTCCGAATTCGGTGTATAGACCAAAAGCCGGAGCGAATGCTCATTCTGAACATCATTTGTTTTTCCAATATCATAATCCTCCTTAATGCATCCGATGCAAAGTACTGAAAATAATAATACAGATATAATAACAGACAAATGTTTCATAATTATTAGTAGATATTAGGATTACTTCTTGATTTTAATATTGTGTGCGAATTGACAGGAAAATCTTTTATGTTATTCTTGTAGAACACATCGGCACATCCCGAAGCCCACTGTCCGTATGTCATGGTGCTATTATGGCTGTAGCCTAAACAATGACCTAATTCATGAAAAATAGTGGTACAACATCCGCCGCTGTTCTCGTAATGATAAAGGAAAGATTTCTGATAGACTCCCCATGTTCTGCCCCCACCTAATCCGGCTACACCATTGCCAGTATGTACAAGTCCGATGTCGAATCCGGAAAGGTTTTCCAGTCTGGATATAATCTTTGACGTGTCAATTGCTTTCTTGTTATTGTCAAGAAGTACTCCTTGGAACGTCGAAACCCGCTTTTGGAAGTTTTCCAGCGTACACATATATCCGATATTCAAATAGAGCGCAACAGCCTCCCTGCAATGTACGGGGCGTATTCCCCGCCAGTTCTTGTTGGGAACACCTGTTACGGGATCTCCTCCGTTAAGTACGAATTTGATGTACCATTTCGCCTTTATCCGGGAAATCTTAGTCCAATACGGGTCGTTGCAAGCTATCTTAAAACTCAAGGAAGCCGGCTTCATCTCTTCTGCTGAAAATTGTTGGACTTTCCCTGATTCAGTGCGGTATACTCCTTTCTTCAAGACCTTTATCGATGTCTTAATGTCGGCAAATGCCGGAATGTTGTCAATGTAAACGAACTCCACATATTCATCCATAGTCGGACTTTTTGCCATGACTGTAACCTCTTTTATGCCTACGGGAGAATAAAATCTCATGTGCAGACTATCTTTCTCCATATTTATCTGCAAAGGTTCGGCTATACGAAATGACCGCTGATTTGCATTGGCATAGACAGAAGCAGGTTCTTCATCAGTTAGAATCGTATAATAATTTAGAGAAGTAAGCTCATCGGCAAGGTTAGTACCCACATTGTCTTCCGGATGTACAGCCTGTACATGTACGGTAGAATGCTTGGCGGCATCTAAGGTTATCTTTGCATCATACTCCGTGTCAACACTTTCCTTTCGGTGATTTATTGTATTTACTACTACTTGACCGGAAAAACCATCCTTTGCGGTAGGGAAAAATAAGAACTGTTTTTGTTCCGATAAAGAGAAGGATGCTATGCTTCGCTGTCCCGAATGGCTGCCGTCTGCATGCAGGGCAGAATAGCTCCTGCTGTCTTCCGAGGGAATAAATTGACAGTCGTGAACCGATTTGCGCACGTAATCGCTTTTGTATTGTACGTCAAAAGAAACCATCCCTACAGCTTGGGGAATGCGTATTTCCTCTATCTTGATTTTTCCGTTTATTACCGAGAACTTGTGATTTGTATAATAATATTGGGCTTTCAGAGGCTTCGCCGACGTATTTTCAGGAAAAGACAGCCACGGTGAGGAACTTTTCTCTATTTTATGTATCCGGGCTCCATCCGCTTCATAGTTACCTTTCATGGCTAATACGAGAAGGCTGTAGGTGCCGGTTTCGAGCCCTTCCACCATAATTGTTGCAGGATCGGGGAATTTAACTTCACGGTCGATGTCAATTTGACCCTCTTTGAGAATATAGGCACAAAGAGTATCGAAAGGTGCGGTCAAATCCACGGTGCGGGTAGCGGAACCCGTATCGTCAAAAGACTCTGCCTTTAAATGAAACAAAACACCCGTGCCGTCATATTCGGATAACGGATAACTATTGTCTTCTATTTCGTCCCGGGTACAAGAAGCCAAGAACGGCAGAAGAAAGCAGCAAATAAAAATTACTCTTGAGATACGCATAAATAATTCGGTTAAAAATGACCTTTACCACAAATAGGTTCGATTCTCACTTTAGGAAATTCTCCTCAGGCTTTATGTACAAACAGCAAATCTTCAATCATCAGGTCGAGTTCTGCCGGATGGATGCTGTTCTCGTGATAATGGAAGTAATGGCTAAGCAGGGTGCGCACCTGCTTCACGCGCGACTCGGCAGTGTATCCGTGCCACTGCCACACTCCTGCATCGAGTGCATGGCGGATGACGCCTACGGCAGGGGTAATCATGCCCCGCACATCGTCGCCGGGATAAATCTGAATTTTCTCCTGGGGCAGGATAATGGTTACCTCAGGATGGTAAGCACGCACTACGCGCAATGCTTCGGTCCAACGGACGTGCTTGGCTATGACATCACGTGTTTCTTTCTTAGGATTCTTCATTACGGGTTATCAATTATTAAAACTATCAATACTTCTGTTATCTGTCATTCATCTATCTACCGGCTCTCACTCAATATTCATTTGCCGATTATCATTCATCTGCCGGCGTTCACTACTCTATTTTTCCTGCGTGCCTCCATCCGCTTCTCGAAAAGCTCGGACACCCATACAGGAAAGCCGAAAACGGCTACGAAAATCGCTAAAAACAGGACGCCTCCGCAAGCGATTCCGTAGCATATCCCTTTGTGTGCAAACAAACAAAAACACGAACAAAGTCGGGACAAACCTTTTTTATTCATAACATAGGGACTGTTTTCGGGGTTCTATTAACTCTGTTATCATTCAAATTCTATCGCCTGATTCTAAATTTCAGACGAGTGGGCTATCAATCTCAAAGGTCGCGTATGCAACGGTAATAATTGCCCGTACGTCTTTTGTCAACCCTACTAATAGTGCCATTATCATCGTAAGACACATACGGAAGTGTGGTTCCGTCTCCGCCCGCGTCCGTGCCCGTGCCTCCGGCAACATCCGTCAGGCCCGCCTTCGTCAGTTCCGGCCACAGGATGTAAATCAGCGCTGCTTCCTTGTAGGTGGGCAAGCGCCAGCCACCGCCGTCGTCGGTAAGATTCCTACAGCGGTTTACGGCAAACAGCCAAAAGCCGGTGAAGCGTTCTCGCGACAGTTCGAACTTATAATACACTTTATCATCGCTCACCACGGAGCTGATATTCGAGGCAGTGTTCGTGCCGAGAGTAATGTTGTTTCCGTCAGTAGCCCGCGCTTTCTTCACCCGGGTATTCGGTATGGCGGAAGCGTCTATGATAATCTTCCCGTTTTCCACCAATACCTCCTGGGCATAGCCCACGGTTGCCGTGAGGCAAACCAGCATCATACATAGCGTTTTTATATTTCTCATCATCATACTTATTACAATTTCATTTCGATATAACCATGTGCTCATTTCCGCACTCTTATCTCAAAACCCTGCAACAACGGACTGCAAAAGTCTGTGATTCCTTGAACTGCCTATTGCTGTACGCAAAAGGATAAGAATCTTTCATGGAGACCGTTACGTGACTCATGTACCTCTCTTCCAACTCGGTAGAAGACATAAGCGCGTTATTTCCCGCAAACTGATATTCGCTCTGGGGAAGGGAAATAGCCATCAGGAGCAGCTCATTCTGCGACGGCATATACCAATGAATCTCAGAGGGCTCGAGAATACCGTTGCCGTTCAGGTCGCGATTCTTCTCGTGGCAGTAACGGGCTGCGGAAGTCTTGTATATGGGGTGATAAATATTCGCAGTGGGTTCGGGAAGATAATAAGGCGCACCGGAAGTCCTTCCGTTATAGGCCGGTATAGCCGCCAGATTGCCGTTCAGCCCGTTGCCAAACATTCTCCGGTACGAATCCGGATTAACTCCGAAATTGCCAGGCTCGTTATCCACCCGCGTAAGATCCTTATATACCGACTCCGTTGTCACGAACCTACCGTTGCGGAATTTATCAAAGTTATTAGAGACATATATTTTCTGATAGGCAAATCCCCATTGCATACTGTTTATATTCTGCACCGAAGGGTCGATACCCGGATTCATCGTCATGCGGTACTCCGGATACCTCTCCAGTACCATGCGCTGCTTGACGTCGCTCGATGTTCCGTCCTGATTGAGGATATACAATCCGGCATACTGGTGATTATCATCCGTATAGAAAGAGAGATACCCATCCTGGCTGATGACAAAGTTACGGACTTCCGGCTGACCCGGGTTTCCCCCATCCTTGTAGAACGAGAAGCGTACCGTTGCAGTGCGGTGACCGTCTCTCACCGGAAAGTCGTCGGCATAGACGTATAGGGTTTGGTTGGTGACCGTAGAGGAATTGCCGAAAGGCAGGTCCGTAATTTTATAGCACATGCGGTAGGTGGCATCGGCAAAGGACATCTCATTATCATCCTCCTTACCGGCAGGAATGGCGTTCCAGCCGTCTATGCCTTGTTGAGTCAGCTTCTCCCGGACACTCTTGTGCGGAATGTACTTGGGACGCACGAGTTTACTTTCAGGATTCGAAGCCTGCTGCCAGTCATTGGCGGGCGACGACGACTGCTTCACCTGGTGATACATCAGGTTCAACGGAGAGATTTTGAGCCAGGTAGCATCAAATGACGGATCGCCATAGGTTCTGCCTTGCGAGTCGAGTATCTCCATCGTTCCCGTGCCACCGGCAGCATGCATACGCAGGACGCGGAAGTCGGGGTGCGCGTCCATTCGCAGGTTGTCACTGTAATCCACGAAGAAATCGCCTGCCTTGGAATCCACGTTTGTATCTATCTTGATATCGTTGATTCCATACACCGTGATGTTGAATGTATAGTGATTCCCGCGAATAATATTGTAATCGCTGTGGTTGTCATTGCCCAGATAGATGTATGCCTTTATCAGTTCGGATTGGGTGCCGGCCCTGTGTATGGCATTAATGACAACGGCAGTGGCGCGTTGGGGTTTGAACCATGCCTTGCCGCGGTGGTCGGTATCGTCCAAAGCCATATCCGGATATCGCTCGTCGGGATTACCAGGCAGTGACCTTGCCACACGTTCGCCCCTGCGGTTCTCGAAGAGGTAGAGCGTTTGAGAAGCGCTTTTATTCCGCACGACCTCGAAAGGATAATCCGACGCGGTTGTCAGCCAGTATTCTTCTTTATCAGCACCTCCTTCCGGAGCGGGATTGGCATCTTTACTATCGGGAAAAAGATAGCTGCGTGCCGGAACGTCCTGTACGTCCCATCCAAGAATGGTGACAGCATGTCTATCAGGGGTCGCGTCGGTAACCGTGAGCGTGAGTTTTGCCGCAAGGAATTGAAGTTGTATCGGGTCGCTAATAGTATCGGAACCCGGCTGCACGTTTACGTTCTCCACAATGGCAGTCATAATAAGAGCCTCGGTGTCGCTCAGACCGAAGTTCAAGCTGGAAGCCGTTACCATGAATTCACGCAGATCGTTGTAGGAAGTGACCACAGCCAGCCGGTTGTCCAGATCGTCCCTACTGTTAGCCACAAAGCAGAATGTAAGGTTATTGCCCGACCAGGTGTCTATCTGGAGAGACGAAAGCGACCCGTCGGACTGTGCCGTGTATTTGCGGTTGGTTACTATCTGGCCGCTGCTGTTGAATACCAGTACGCGCAGGCTGTCCAGCCGATTCTCCACAGCGGCATCGACAGCGCGGGTGTTGGCAGAGGTGCGGGTATTGCCCGCACTGACTGCGCCGTCCATATCGGGCAGCAGCACTCTCAGACTGACACGTGCAGCAATGCCTTCTTCCACACGTGTAGTATCGAACTCATCGCGCATACACCCCGAAAGGAGCAGTGCACCGAGAAAATACAGAATTATTATCTTTTTCATCTAAATCAACTTTTATTTTTAATTTTATCCGGTTGCTACATCATTATATAGCTATCAAAAATCTTTCCATATATCCTGCCTGCCCCAGTCGGTGACGCTGATGTCTACGTTTACAGCTCCCTGAAAGTCTACCAGTACATTGAGCAGCCTGCCTTCCGCCACACGCAGGGGATTACCGTTTCTGTCGGCAATTACGGTGGTTTTCAGCACGTCGCGGTGGTAGATGTCTATCTTAATGTCCGCTTCGGTGGGGAATATGTTGAAAGCAGGGGATACGAATTCGCCGTTGTCATTGAATGCCGCCTGGGGGCGGTAGCTTACTTCCGTGCCGTTGGGCTTGCCGTAGAAATCGAGCTTATCGGTGGTTTTGCGCACGATGTAGTAGAACTCGCCTTCGGTGCTGCCTACATACTCTCTGAGGTGGCGCGCCGTAATGGCTACCCCGGAGACTTTACGGCGCAAGGGGAATTCCTTGGCAGAAGCACCGGCAGCGGAGGTTACATCCATAGTGCCATAGAACAGGTCGTCGGGCGAGCCTGCCACGGGTAAGGTTGTCCGGGTTTGGATGAGCGACACGAATGCCGTTTCTAAGTGGTCGCCCTCTTTCAATGCGGGCATCGACTGAGCGCCTTGTTTGCCATTGCCCCACGCCACCAGTGTCAGGTTGTCGTGTCCGGGATAATCCAGGGTCACGGTTTCCGAAAGGAGAACGTTGCGGGTGTCGAGCAATGCTTTACCGGCATCGAATATATAGAGCGTCAGGTCTTTTATAGTCTCATCGCCAAGGCTTCCGCCATCGGCATCGAAAGCCTTTACCTGCAAGGAAAAGCCGGGAGTACTGGGAGTACCGGGATCTGGACGATCGCCTTGGTCGTCCTTGATGCAGCTTGCAGATACAAATGCCATAAAGAACAAGATAGGCAGTATGTGCAGGCAATAATGGAATTTGTTATTCTGCATGAATTGTTTTTTTTAATTGATGGTTAATATTGTTTTTAGTTATTGAATTTTATCAATGGCATGAGTGAAATGAAAGGCGGGCACGGGAAACATACCCGCCTTTCGGTGCAGCTTTAAAGAATAAGATGAACGTCTGCAATCAAATTAATTAAACGTTTTGTTTACGGTTACGGGACTCCATGAGGCTGCCGTTACAGTAATTCTTATTGATGAATTAACCAACGGCTGTTCAGGATCGGTAGTACCACCGCCTTCACCGGCATTTACGTCACCTCTCAAAGTAAGGGTTACAGTGTAATGCTTACCCGGCTCGATGGTGTATCCTGCATCGCCTGTCGAGAACTGAATGGGGTAGTAAATGGTTTCAGCAACGCCGTTTACCGTTTTTTTAGACTGAATGGCAAGAATTGTCGGTTGAGTCGCACCGTTGTTTCCGAAAGTATAGAAATGATTGAATACAACGCCAGCTGTGTTAGCTGAGAAACCGCTTACATTATCTGCCAAGGCAGTAGATGTTGTGACCATGTTTGAATTAAAACCCGGATAAGAGGCATCACCCGAATAGAAAGCGGTTTGAGCAACCTTTTCGGCTGTTGTTCCAAAGAATCTTCCGCTTTTACCTGCATACAGCAATACAACCTTTTCGTCTGCAATCGTAATACTACCACTACCGGTGAGATTGGAACGGTTGTCCTTAACAATAAGTTCAATCTTGGCTGCAACGAAACTTAATGGTACAGTAACCGTACCGCTTGTACCGGAGAAGGTGACATTGCTTGTACCGGACATCCAAAGGTTAGTTCTGGTCTGGCTAGCCGTGTTGTTACTGGCCATCAAGTCACCGGCAACGGCCTTAAGTTCAGCTTCCGTTGTTACATTAGCAAAAGGGCTGTTGGTCAATCTACCGACATTTGCCACTACATAAGCAGTCTTGGCAGCAGTTGAACCGTTGGTGATCGTAGCCGCCGCACTGGAAGAACTATAAAAAGGCGGACAGTCCAAACTACCGCCCTCACGGAAAAGGAATACGATGTAGTTGTTAATCGTAACATCGGTTGTAGTAACGCCTATAGCTCTTGACTGCGCTACATTATTACCTTCTCCTTCCACCTTAATGGTGAGAGTAGCCTTTTCGCCCGGAGCATTGCTGCCCAAATCGACAATCTCCTCGTTGGAGCATGAAAACATGGTAAAGGCTGCAAGAGCCACTGCTAATAAATTAATCTTCTTCATTTTCTTAGTTGTTTTAAATAAATATTAATAAAATTGGTATGTTTACTGTCGTTTCAAGTTTTCAATCTACGGTTGCGCTTCATAAAACACCTTTATATATCCTGCATTACGAAGCTTCGGAAAGAAGTGCCGTTTCATATACTCATTCGGGCATTACAGGCACGGGCTGTTCGACGGGAGCAATGAGCGCCACATCCGCTGCCAAGAGCACGGGCGGCAGCATTTCTTCGCTGCAACACCCTTTGCCCTTTGCATCCAAACGCAGGGAAGCGCCATTCATCCATTCCCCGTAGGGAAGGGCGAAGGTATAGGCAACCGTTCCTCCCGCCTTGTGGTACGCAGAGACAGATTTCCGCTTTTCTTTCACTCTTTTTTCTCTCCACTCAACAATCTGTGCCGTGCGGCTGCCGTACTCCAATGGCGGAAGCACAGCATGCTGCCCGTCTTTCCCATACAGCAACGGGGTAACTCTCAAAATGTAATCCTTAGTCAATCTTTCTACCCTCAGCCTGAAGGATACGTGCACGCTGTCGCCGCTACGGCTGATGTTCACGCCATCTGCCTGCAACCGTGCCCGTTCCTTAGCCGATAAACCGACTGCCTGCATCTGCAGCAGTCCACATAATAGCACACAATATTTCATAATCTTCCGCTTCGCGGTCCGTTACTTTATTATATAGATAAGGGAGATGCCTGCCTTGGTGGGGCCCAGGTAGTTCTTGCTGCCGCTGCCCAGCTCGTCGCCGTAGGTCTTGTACTCGAAGCGGTCGTATCCGAAATGGATGTACCCCACTCCTAACGTGGCTTCCAGGTTCCAGCGCTTGCCCAGCGCCCAGTTGTATCCGTAGCCTATTCCAGCTCCCGCCATCCAACCCTGGTAGCGCTTGCTGCCCAACCCGGATGATGAAGGGGTGATGCCGAAGGGAAGCATACCGCCGTAGTTGAACTCTCCGCCCAGCAGGTGCGCTCCGAAGAAGTGACCGGAGAAACCGCTGCACAGCCAATAGCGCGCTTCGGGCTGGAGCATCCAGAGTTTCATCTTCTTATTGTCCGAGAAGCTCCATGGATTGTAGTTGGCAGACATTTCGAGCGTCCAACGGGGAGCTACCTTATACTCTACTCCGAGATTAATGGTAGAGGTGATGTCGTACAACAAATTACTTTTCACTGCAAAACGTTGCGCCGAAGCCGTTCCGGACAGAAGCGCAATAAATAGGGTAATCATAAAAATCGTAAAATTCTTTCGCATATTCTTTTTCGTTTTATTCGTAATCTTTTACTTGTTTATAGAGGTTAATTTTCCTTTTGCTGCTTTTAGAAATTTCATCTGTTTACATAAAACAGATTATTAATGTACATTTCATTAGTAATCAAGTAATTAAAAAAGGAAAACCGTTTCAATGCTATCCGGCATGAACGATTTTCCTGAAACAAAAAGAAAAACAAGGATGTATCAGGACTTCGGTCTGATACCATTCTGTCCTTAAAATAGACGCAGTAATGAAGAGTTTCCCCCTTTAAACACCAACAAAAGAAACTCTACATACCGTTATAAATGACAAAATGACAATCAAGCCTTTGCTTCGATACATCCGTTTTTCTGAAACAAAAAATGAAACATGGTGATAAAACAACGAAATTATTAACTTTAAATCGAGTACATAAAATGGAACTGAACTACATTAAAGAACACACCTCGTGCGTGAACTACAAGACCGAGGAAGACGCCGGTTTCGCACTGAAAGAAGCTGCTTTGGGAGAACATTTCGACAACCGGCAACAAGAGATTAAGGCCAACCACCTGATATTTATTTTGTCAGGCGAAGTCAGCATCACCAAAGACAGCAAGGAAGAAACAAGAGTCCGTGCGGGCGAATTCATCTTCATTCCCCTTTCATCCCATTACACGGGCACGGTTATCCAGCCGGGTACATACATCAGTCTGTCATTCTTTCACGATACAATCTCATTGTGCGACAAGCACATGCTTAGTAGCTATTTAGACAAAATCCAGACCACACCCCTGTGCTTCGAACCGCTTTCCGTGCGTGCCCCTCTGGACATGTTCCTGCATCTGCTGGAGTCCTATCTCCAGGCGGGCGTCAACTGCAAGCACCTGCACGAACTCAAGGAGCGCGAGTTGTTCATCATCTTCCGCACAGCCTACACAAAGAGCGAAATAATCCAACTCCTCTACCCTATAATGGGAATCGAGGTAGACTTCAAGGCAGCCGTTCTCCAACACAAAGACCGGGTGCGCAGCAAACAAGAGCTGGCAGAATTGTTGGGCATGAGCGGTTCCGAACTTCACCGCAAGTTCACGCAAGAGTTTGGAGAAACCGTTCAATCCTGGCTTCAGAAACAAAAAAACAAGGAAATACTATCCCGGCTCAATTACGATTTCATCTCTATAAAAGAGGTGGCATACGAGTTGGGCTTCAGCTCCGCAGCCGGTTTCAACAAGTATTGCAAGAACAATTTCGGCTGCTCGCCCAGCGAATTAAAGCAGGAAATCAAAAAAAAGCAGCAAAAATAGATACTGATATTCAGCGTTTTGCAATTTTGGATAACAGATTGGTTAATTTGGATAACTGATTGACGGATTCGGATAACGCAATATCCAAAAATATCCTCTACCTTTGCAGTATCAAAGCACAGGGATAAAGTATATATAGCGAAAGCAAGTAGAAAAGTCCGGTTTATTTGAGTCGTTTCTTAGTTTTTATCTGTGTTATGTAGACAGATGAATTTTTCACCTGCATTTTTAATACAATCCGATACGGCATCCGCCACGTTTTCATTGACCTTGTTCAGGGTATCGACCGCAAAGGAATTCAGGTAGATTTGGGTTGTCTTTTCGGACGTATGTCCCAGTCCCTCACTGATTAAGGATATCGGGATACCTTCATTCTTGGCTATGGTGGCCCACGAGTGGCGCGCCACATAAGTGGTGAGCGGAATGCCTATGTTGAGCAATGTGCCCAAGCGTTTGAGGTAACGGTTGACCGTGCCCAAAGAGTAGCGGTATTGCGTGTAGGCATCTCGCGGTGACTGCCCGTGGATATAAGGAAAAATGTACGGGCCGGATGTCCTGTATTTTTCAATAATCTCCTTCATGGCGGGCAGCAGTCCTATCTGCAACCGTTGCCCGGTTTTGCTGCGGGTGTAGAATATCGTGTCGCGCACAATGCCGTCGTGCTTGAGGTGGATTACATCGACGAAGGACATGCCCCGGCAGTAGAAACTGAACATGAACAGGTCGCGCGCCGCTTCCAACTGGGGATACCGCCGCAGGTCGGCCGAAGCGATGAGCGCTATCTCTTCCTTGCTCAACGCCCGTTTCACCGTTTCCTGCCTGCGCACGTTCAGCCCGGCAAAGGGATTTTCGCCACATACCCTGATGCCTTGCTTGCGTGCCTTATTGTACACCGCCCGGAAATTGCTGAGGTACATGTGGATGCTGTTCTCCGAAATGCCGCGCATGCGCAGGTAGTGTATATAGTCCGTGACGAACACATAGTCGATGTCTTTGAAGTTGATTTTCCTCAAACTGCAAAAGCGCAACAGCGAGTACAGCCCGCTTGTGTAGGAAGCGGCAGTGCTTTGCTTCCCCTCTTCGAGCAGGGTATCGATGTATTGCAGGATGAATTTATCCACACTCTGGTCGTACTGCTCCTTCCGGTGTTTCAGCATGAGGCGCTCCAGCGTAAAGCCGGGATCGGTTCTCTCCAGCAGACGGTAGTTCCTGACAAGGTCTTCTTTCTCGTTCCTGATAAGACGGTTGACGAGGCTCACTTCCCTACGGGTGAGGATACCCTCGGACGAATAAACCACCCGGTCGGCATCCCGCCGGTAATTCGACTCGTGGACCCGCCACCCCAAAGAGTATTCTTTCTTCTTACGGCAGTACAGCACGCGAATCGCAAGGGAGTAAACTCCCGCCGCGCTCGCTTTACAAGGATGTATGACAACACGAATACTCAACTTTTTCTTCTTGTTTTGTAAGTTCATTTACCAATTAAGCATTACTGCCTGCGTAAAAGTACACATTTTGCACCTAAACACAGAACTTGTTACTAAAATAATGAATAAAAAAATTGTTTTAGCAACAAATGAGAGGGGGGATTGTTTTAAATGCCAAGGAAGTATACAGCTTATTATTTTATTAAAGGACCTGATCACTTTATTCTTATGATAAAAAACATGTTTGGAAAAGAAAATATCCGATAAACCCTTCTGCTAAAAAATATTCCCTATCTTTGCGACACTAAAAATGTGTTAAACATGGCGAATGCAGCTTTCAAATATCAGTCGGAAATAGATGTCTTAATCAATGAATATTGATATGAAGACAATAAACGGTTTCAGTATCAATTTTGATTTCAGTAAACTTATTAAAGTTGCTGACTTGATTTACCATGATGGCCCTTTATTGTCTCATTACGTAAGCAACAAGGGAGAAAACTACTTATTCTACTGGGTGGATGTAGATAATGAATATAACAGGTGGGTCGTTATCAGAACCGATATTTTTTCAATACAACAGTATTTAGAAAAGAAAAGTACGCTACATTCCATAATAACACAACCTAATGACGGATTTGTATACACCGTAGATATTGATGATAAGATACATTATCATAACATTAAACTTGTGCCGATTGCCAACTTGCCAGAAGAATACACTCCAACGGAAAATTCTTACTATGCCTTTGAAATCGAAGACAATATTGATTTAGCTGCTATTTCTCAAAACAAAGAAAAAATAAAAGATATTCTTATCTCATTTGTTGAAGCGGAAAGCGAGAAACCTATAACAAAGAATTCCCTCTCTTAAATATAAGGAGAAAGAATTCTTCACTGCATTCTCTATAAAGGGGTCTGTCGCACAAAAAAAGCGGCAGGCTCTTTTTATTTATATCCCCCGGTAAAAATGCAGAATAAAAGCCCCCCATGTGACAAACTGAAAATTCATGCGACAGATAGGGAAAATATCAACCTAATTATTTATCTTTGTTAGCTTGAAAAGTTAGCATACCCAAAAAACAATAAGACAATGAAAGATTTCTTGAAATTTACGCTCGCCACCGTAACCGGTATTGTTATATCGAGCGTTGTGTTGTTTTTCATCAGTATTCTCGTAGTTTTCAGTATGGTTTCATCCTCGGAATCGGAAACGCAAGTACGTAAGAACTCCGTCATGATGCTGGACTTGAACGGTACACTGGTCGAACGCAGCCAGGAAAACCCACTGGACCTTATTATGAAGGATGATTACAAGACATACGGACTGGACGATATTCTCTCTTCCATTAAGAAAGCGAAAGAGAACGAGGATATCAAAGGTATTTATATTCAGGCTACTTCACTGGGAGCGGGGTTCGCCTCGCTGGAAGAGATTCGCAATGCTCTGAAAGACTTCAAGGAATCGGGTAAGTTTGTCGTGGCCTACGGTGATGCCTATACGCAGGGGTTATACTACCTGTCCAGCGTGGCCGATAAAGTCCTGCTGAACCCGCAAGGTATGCTCGAATGGCGGGGACTGGCAGCTACTCCTATGTTCTTCAAGGATTTATTGGAGAAAGTGGGCGTGGAGATGCAGGTGTTTAAGGTGGGTACATACAAATCGGCAGTAGAGCCGTTTATCTCCACCGAAATGAGTGCAGCCAACCGCGAGCAGATAAATGTATACCTGTCTTCCATCTGGGGACAGATTACGAGCGCCGTTGCCGAATCGCGCAACCTGTCCGTAGAGGCATTGAACAAGGAAGCCGACCGCATGCTGATGTTTTACCCCGCAGAGGAAAGCGTGAAGAACGGGTTGGTGGACACCTTAATATATAAGAATGATGTACGCGACTACCTGAAAAACCTGGCAGGCATCGACAAGGACGACAACATGCCGATACTGGGCATTCAGGACATGATAAACGTGAAAAAGAACGTGCCCAGAGACAAGAGCGGAAACGTAATTGCCGTATATTATGCGTATGGTGAGATTGACGGCGGTTCGTCCGCCTCTACCGACGAGGGTATCAACTCCGAAAAGGTTATCAAAGACCTGCGTAAGCTGAAAGATAATGAAAATGTAAAAGCCGTAGTGCTGCGTGTGAACTCTCCGGGCGGCAGCGCATACGGTTCCGAACAGATATGGTACGCCGTAAACCAACTGAAAAAGGAGAAACCGGTAATCGTATCCATGGGCGATTATGCCGCATCGGGCGGTTACTACATCTCCTGCAATGCCGACACCATCGTTGCCGAACCTACCACACTGACCGGCTCTATCGGCATCTTCGGAATGATGCCCAACGCCAAAGGGCTGACGGAGAAACTGGGTGTGAACTTCGATGTAGTAAAGACCAACCCGTATGCCGACTTCGGCAACCTGACCCGCCCCATGAACGACGGTGAAAAGGGATTGATGCAGATGTACGTCAACAACGGCTACGAACTCTTCCTGACCCGCTGCTCCGACGGACGCGGCATCAGTATGGAAGAACTGGACAAGATAGCGCAAGGCCGTGTATGGACCGGAAGCACCGCCAAAGAACTGGGACTGGTGGACGAATTGGGAGGCCTGGACAAGGCGTTGGAGATTGCCATTGCAAAAGCGGGTGTAGACGCTTACACCGTAATGAGTTATCCGAAGAAAGAGGGTTTTCTGGAAAGCCTGATGAATACGAATCCCGGAAATTATATCAAGGGTCGCATGCTGAACGGCAAAATGAGCGATATGTACCGTCAGTTCAGCATCATCGAGAACTTCGACAAGATAGACCGCATACAGGCACGCGTACCGTTTGAACTGAACATACAATAAATTTAAATGAAAGATGCATCCGTAAAAATACATCATTGGCTATATCCCTTGTCCTGGCTCTACGGGACAGGGGTGTGCTTACGAAACAAACTCTTTGACTGGGGCTGGCTCCGGTCAAGGAGTTTTGACGTTCCTGTGATATGTGTAGGCAACATCGCCGTAGGTGGAACGGGCAAGACGCCGCATACGGAGTATCTGATAAAGTTATTGCAGAATGAAGGCATAAACGTAGCTACACTGAGCCGCGGATACAAACGGAAGAGCAAAGGTTACATACTGGCAACCGCCGAAAGCAGCGTACAGAAAATCGGCGATGAACCCTATCAGATAAAGAGCAAGTTTCCGGATATACGGGTAGCGGTAGATGAAAACCGCTGTCACGGCATCGAGCAGTTGCTTACATTGAAGAGTCCTGCCGTGGATGCAGTGTTACTGGACGATGCCTTCCAGCATCGCCATGTAAAGGCAGGAATGAATATCCTGCTGACCGACTACCACCGGTTGCTGTGTGACGACGCCCTGTTGCCTGCCGGAAGACTGCGCGAACCCGCCTGCGGGAAAAACCGCGCCCAGATAGTCATTGTAACGAAGTGTCCGGATGATATCAAGCCGATAGATTTCAACATCATCACCAAGAGGTTGAATCTGTATCCGTACCAGCAATTGTATTTCTCCAGGTTCCGCTATGGCTCGCTGATGCCACTGTTTCCCGAAAAGGCAAAAGGCAGAATTACCTGCACCGGAGACGAACAGGTGCTACTCGTTACGGGCATCGCCTCTCCCGCCCCACTGGTGGAAGAAGTGAAAGCCTACACCCCCAGCGTCAGCCTGCTGGAGTTTGGCGACCACCATGACTTCGGCGAGAAAGACTTGCAGGTCATCGAAAAACAATTCAACCTGTTGAAGGGAAACAACAGGCTGATTATCACGACAGAGAAAGATGCTACCCGACTGAAGAACCATCCCAACCTGAACGAAACGCTGAAGCCGTACATTTATGTGCTTCCCATCGAAATAGAGTTTTTACAAAATCAACAATATATATTTAACCAAAACATTATTGGCTATGTTAGAACGTATTCAAGAAACCGCAGCTTATCTGAAAGGTAAGATGCACACGCATCCTGAGACAGCAATTATCCTCGGAACCGGACTTGGCAGCCTTGCAGGTGAGATTACCGAGAAGTATGAAATAAAGTATGAGGATATTCCCAACTTTCCCGTTTCTACGGTAGAGGGACACAGCGGCAAACTGATTTTCGGCAAGCTGGGTAATAAGGATATTATGGCCATGCAAGGACGCTTCCACTTCTATGAGGGATATTCCATGAAGGAAGTGACCTTCCCGGTACGTGTAATGCGGGAACTGGGTATCAAGACCTTGTTTGTTTCTAATGCCAGCGGCGGTACGAATCCCGATTTTGAAATCGGCGACCTGATGATTATCACCGATCACATCAATTTCTTCCCCGAACATCCGCTGCACGGCAGGAATATTCCGTATGGCCCGCGCTTCCCGGACATGAGCGAGGCGTACGATAAAGAGCTTATCCGAAAGGCGGATGCAATTGCAGCAGAAAAGGGTATCAAGGTGCAGCACGGTGTGTACATCGGTACGCAAGGGCCTACGTTTGAAACTCCGGCGGAATACAAGATGTTCCGTATCCTGGGTGCGGATGCGGTAGGTATGTCTACCGTTCCCGAAGTAATCGTAGCGAACCACTGCGGTATCAAAGTGTTCGGCGTATCGGTTATCACGGACTTAGGTGTGGAAGGCAAGATTGTAGAGGTTTCCCACGAAGAAGTGCAGAAAGCTGCGGATGCCGCACAGCCGAAAATGACGGAGATTATGAGGGAGTTGATTAACAGAGCGTAAGTAAATAAATGGTTGAAAGTTGATAGTCGGGAGTTGAAAGTTGCCGTGCAGTGTAAGTACGCAGTAACTATTCGCTTTTAACTATCAACTTTAACCTTTCAACTAATTAAGATGAGAACAGAAATAGCAACTCTCGGTGAGTTCGGCCTCATCCGCCACCTGACCGAAAGTATCGAATTAAAAAACGAATCAAGCCGGTACGGCATCGGGGATGATGCCGCCGTCCTCTCCTACCCGGCGGACAAAGAAGTGCTGGTAACCACCGATTTGTTACTGGAAGGCGTACATTTCGATTTGACGTATGTACCTTTGAAACATTTGGGATATAAATCGGCCGTAGTAAATTTTTCCGATATATATGCCATGAACGGTACACCCCGGCAAATCACCGTTTCGCTGGGACTGTCCAAACGTTTCAGCGTAGAGGATATGGAGGAATTGTATGCCGGCATCCGCCTTGCCTGTGAGGAATACGGAGTGGATATTGTAGGCGGTGACACCTCTTCTTCCTATACGGGACTCACAATCAGCATCACTTGTATCGGTGAAGGTGAGAAAGGAAAGGTCGTTTATCGCAACGGCGCCAAAGAGACTGACCTTATCTGCGTTTCCGGCGACTTAGGTGCAGCCTATATGGGCTTGCAACTGCTGGAACGTGAGAAGAGCGTCCTTAAAGGGGGTGACAAAGATTTACAACCTGATTTCGCAGGCAAAGAGTATCTGCTGGAACGGCAACTGAAACCGGAAGCCCGCCGCGACATTATTCAGAAGTTGGCTAAAGAAGGTATTCAGCCTACTTCCATGATGGATGTTTCCGACGGCCTATCCTCGGAATTACTGCATATCTGCACGCAAAGCAAGGTCGGTTGCCGCATCTATGAGGAGCATATTCCCATCGACTACCAAACGGCCGTCATGGCAGAGGAGTTCAACATGAACCTGACGACTTGCGCCCTCAACGGCGGCGAGGATTACGAACTGCTGTTCACCGTGCCCATTGCCGACCATGAAAAGGTTTCCGAAATGGAAGGCATTAAGCTGATAGGTCATATTACTAAACCGGAACTGGGTTGTGCCCTCATCAGCCGCGACGGACAGGAATTTGAACTGAAGGCACAGGGCTGGAATCCGCTTAAAGAGGAATCTGCCGCTCAGCAGGAAGAGGTTGAATAGACAAAATGCCCCAAAACCGGGGAAAAGAGGATATCAAATAGAAATCCGAAAATGACAAAACCTCAAGAATAAAATAAAAGAAGAAGGCATAAATAACGGATTTATTCCATACTCTTCTAAAAAAATATACGCTGATAATTAACTATATAGAGAATTATCAGCGTTTTTTATTTCCTAACCTCTTGCATAGTCCAAAACTTTCACTACCTTTGCAACCGCAAAAGAGATAAAAATGGTGCCATAGCTCAGTTGGTAGAGCAAAGGACTGAAAATCCTTGTGTCCCCGGTTCGATTCCTGGTGGCACCACTTTTAGAAAACGAAAAATTATGAAACCCGCTGAAATACAGTCATTTCAGTGGGTTTTTTCTTTATCCACAACCCGCAGAAATATGCAATTTGGTGCAATTAAAAATTGCCGATTCGGTGGTTTTTTTTGAGTCCCATGGAAAAACCACCGAATTGTATCATATTTCACTAATTCTCAATAATTTGCGTGATTCATTTTTAGGGGTTAAAATATACATTTGTAAACCCTCCTGAATGATGGAAAAAAGCAAAACCTGGTGCAGGTTTTCACATCTGACGAGAAGATTAGAGAAAGAGGTCAGATAACATAAAGAAAAACAAGAATCGGTGGTTTTTTATAGCCGGCGATAATAAAAACCACCGATTTTAACAATTTTCTTCATTCTTCCATTTCCTTCAGGTTTGACGAAACAACCGAATGTACAACTTCAAAAAGAAAATGATCATGAAACAAGGAACAATGAACATTCTATTTTTCGTTCTAAAAACAAAACTGCTAAAAAATGGCGAAGCTCCGATTCTTATGCGTATTACCATCAACGGACAATATGAAGAAGTAAGAATACAAAGAAGTATTTCTTTAAAGAATTGGAATCCGGCCAAGGGATGCAGTAAAGGAAAAGACAGAGCCTCCATTGAACTGAACAATTATATAGGAGCACTTACTACACGCGCATATGAAAAGCACAAGGAACTGACCTTTGAATCGGCACTGATAACTCCCAAAACAATTTTAAAACGTGTATTTGGAAAGGACGAAACAATCCGAACTTTGATGGGAACAATTAGAGAAGAAATTTCCTCTATGGAGAAGGTTGTTGACATAGACTATTCTCCCGTGACAATCAACCGTTATAAAAATGTACTCAGAAAACTTGAAACTTTTGTGCCACGTTTTTATGAGAAGGAGGATATTACATTCCATGAACTTTCCCCTGATTTCATCAAGTCCTTTGACATTTTTCTAAAAACAGAAGCCGGATTATGCCGTAACACAATAGTCCGCTACATGAAATGCCTGAAGAAAATTACCAATATGGCAATAGCAAAAGAATGGATGCGAAAAGACCCGTTTTACGGATATAAGATGGAACAGGACGAGACTGATCCGGTATTCCTGACAAATAACGAACTTCAGTCCATAATGAACAGGGAATTCGATATCCCTAGGCTGGAGCTTGTCAAGGACATATTTTTATTTGCGTGCTTTACCGGTCTGGCGTTCGCTGATGTTTCCACATTGAGACCGGAACATCTGGAGCAGGACAATAACGGTGACTGGTGGATAAGAAAAGGACGTGTAAAGCTTGAGAGAAGAAGAAAGTCAAGTTCCATAGCCAATATTCCGCTTCTTCCTGTTCCATTGGCAATCCTGAAGAAATATGAATCACATCCGATATGTCTTCAGCAAGGGACATGCCTTCCTGTTGTCTGCAATCAGAAGGCAAACAGCTACCTGAAGGAAATTGCGGACTTCTGCGGCATCAAAAAGAATCTGACCACACATGTGGCCCGTCATACGTTTGCTACTACCGTCACACTGGCAAACAACGTTCCATTGCAGGAAGTATCTGCCATGCTCGGACACGCTTCTACAAGAATGACACAGCATTATGCAAGAGTCATGGACAGAAACCTCAAAGAAAATATGACTATTGTAAGGGATAAAATGGGATTATAAAAAGATCAATTACCAGTCTGTTAGGACAAGTGTCAGACCATTATTTCATTTCTTACAGCAAATATCGCCCTTTGCCACTGACTGTGCAAGGCGGCCCTATCGGGCTGGTTGGCTGGAAAAAAATCATCCTCGCTTCGCTCCGGTATTTTTTTCCGCCAAGCCTTGCAC
>ERZ791741.1174-NODE-1174-length-22539-cov-4.124133_pt1 | contig 22539 bp, 19 predicted proteins | sample MGYA00510040_ERZ791741 | MGnify/ENA primary metagenome ERZ791741 (study PRJEB30046, sample SAMN00791960) | human gut metagenome | study: EMG produced TPA metagenomics assembly of the A metagenome-wide association study of gut microbiota in type 2... | reverse complement strand
TGCAAAAAATATACTGGCAGAAGCCTCTACGGCAAACGCCGTAATCCTTTGCTAATTCCTAAAATTAAGGGATTGGCGTAGATTTCGAGGGCGAGGACTTCGGACAAAGTTCATTTCCTTTCGTGGTTTGTTGATTGTAACCGAGTTAATGGCTTACAAGCTCAACTTTCAATTTTTTCAAAGCGGCAATCATTCCGTTTTTCAGAACATTACTGGCAGGCTTACCTTTAAGTATCTTTTAAATTAAAGAAGTCGTAAAAGATCAACAAAGCAAACAAGATGCTTAAAAGAATCCGCCTCTTACTCAAGGAAACCGTCACTTATACGGTTTGTGCTTCTCTGGTCTCGCTCCCATACTATGGAACGGCTTCAGCTCAGACATCTTCCACTAATGCGAATATGCAAAGCGCTGCAATGGCCGGGCGAGAGATGCAAAATTCTGCCATCAGTGACTTGAAGGGTTACGTAAATAAACTTGGTTACGGAGCCAAAGACCTTGTGCCTCAGTCGGTTGATGGCGTCAACAACGGAAAAGGCATGACCGTTGAGGACATTCAAAAACTCATGGGGATCTATAAGGACAACGATGAGTACAGGAAGCAAGGTAACGCTTATATTGTTGATCTCGAAAAACGCTCGATAAACGCAGATTCGTCAGACCCAGAAGCCGTAGCTTATTCCGTTCTAAAGACTGTTTCGGCATTCCCGAAAAATCAAATTGCTGATAGCGATCCAATTGTTCAAAAGACAAAAGAGACGCTTGAAGGACTGGAAGATTTTTCAAAGACTTTGGCCGATTGCACTCCGATGGAAGAATATCTGCTGCAGGAGAGAGTCGTGCATGAACCAATTTACGAGCAATGTACCAAGGTCATAGATAAGACAGGGTCTTGCCAGATTCAACATTTATACGATCTTACTGAACCTGTAGTACATCAGGACGGCCCCTACAATATCAGTTCCTGCGGTGAAGGTTGCATCAGCATTTGGCTTGGTAAGGTCGGGGATAACTATATTCCGGGGGGATCCTGCTCCTACTATGAAGAGGAGATGAGTTTTCGGGTAGTAAAACCCAAGGCTCTGAAATCCGTCAAACTCGATTATGCCGCCTATGACGACTTGATGAGAGTCTATGTAGGTCCCAAAGGCAAAGAACGCATGATCTATGAAACGCACAGTCCATCTCCCTATGACGACAATAACCAAAGAATTGATGGGGTGAGGTGTGAATACTCAACTCATTGGATTTGGGATCCCACGGAAAGCGGCCCCGGTTGCACCGAAAGATCTTGCAGAAAGATTCAATCGGATATGCCGCCAGTGGATATCACCATTGACTTCCTCCCCTCCATAAATGAAGAGGATTCCTACCGCTTCTCCGACAGCCGTAGCTTAATGTCGAAGTTGCCTCGGCGGGTTTCTGCTTCAGCGGGATTGCCCAAAGGAGTACAGCTTGGTTTTTGCACGTTCTCCAAAAGGAGTTTTACGTGCTCGGACACAACCGTATACTCCTTCAGGTCTCACATCTCTCCACAGACTTCACTTCGGGACAGCCCGCCCCTAGATCTGAAAAGATAAGGTCAGTTTAGCATAACCAGTCCTTCGGACTGGGCCCTTATATCACCTTCATAAATAACGGTGCTTTACGGGCCTAGCTGATAAAGTCGGTGTCAGCAATTCTTCTGTTTCGGACTCTTTTGATGCCCGCATCACGAACAACGCTTTGGTTAACGCAACTCTGGGTCTGAACGCCAGCAAGGGAAATCATTCTCTTGGCCTTCATTACTCTGTTGGAGGCGGTAACGACGGAAGAGTGGATCAGATGCTGAAAGCAACGTATCGCTTCGAATTTTAAGAACTAATCCTCGTGATGAACTTCCCGCTCTTAATCTCTAAGGCCGGAAATGATTAAGAACCCGAGTGTCGGCACCTGAGCCGGATACTCGGGATTTTCTTATGTCAGAAACGAAAATTGATCTTTCTGCTTGAACCAGAAGGGTATCAATTCCTCTTCTGTTTTAAAAATTTGGACTTTGCCGACAAACTCAACATCATCAAGGTTGTCCAGCGTAACCTTTTCATCATTGGAGAAATAGAAGTCGAATTTGTTGTCTTCTCTTTCGGTAATTCTTGCTATGTATTGAGTTTCATCCAGGTGCAGAGGTAGCTCTCGAATCGGTTTGACGATATAGATTCCGGAGCCGTAAAAGTAATTCAGCCATTTGTAGTAACCGAGCCACATATTCTTGGGCGCTTCGGGCAACAATGAGTCATCTGAAGCGTATGTGGCCGACCATAGTTTTCTGTCGTTAATGCCAAGCTTTCTGAACAGCTTTTCCATCGCTAAATAACACTCTGCCCACTTGATCTCGGAGATTTTATTGGTGTTGAGCAGCGGAATTTGAATGTAGCGCTGTCTGTTGAGTTTGCTCTTTCTTCTGCTGATTTTCATAAGATCGCCTTTTTGAAAAAGTCATACTTTTTCAAAATAATAACATCATTTCAGGAGGCATCAGAGTGAGTCAACCAATCTTATGCAAAAAGCATTTTGAAGCGGGTCGCAGGCTGTTCCGGGCATAGCGTTTTGATAACGGAGTAAGTACACCCTACAGGGAATACTATTTCCGTTTTTGCAATTGAAAAACTCTCTCAACTACAACAGTAATAATTTAAATTACTAGAACACTTGTAATAAACAATAAATTAAATAGTATTAAAAGAACTACAGAAAGAGTTTAAAAATTAGAAAAACAATGCGAAGCAAACACAAGAAGTACAAAAATTACAAGAAACACAATTCAAATTAAGTAGCAACACTTTCAATAGATTTGTAGTATCTCCTCGTATAACCCTGATTATGAGGGACTTCCGGAAGACGGGCTACGTCAAATACTTTTCTAATATCTCCAATGGAAGAAATGCAAGACCAATACAAAAATACTTATTCAACTTCGAATGCAAGCTAAGTAATGGAGAAGAAGTACAGATAGTATTAACAATAGTTTTGTATTGTTTCACGTTTAAATTTATTATTCATGTAGTACAAAACAACGATAAAAGAGATATAATAGAAATGTAAGAAATACTTTTATTGCTTTTGAACTATGAGCACGACTGAACTGACAACCAAGACAACGGGAGACGTAACGATTTCTTCTCAGCGTCGTCAGACCAACCCGGCTGCTCTTTATCTGCTTACTCTCAGCGAAGGGAGCAGCAGAGACGGAATGGAGCAGATTCTGAAAAGAACGGCTCGATTCTTCGGTTTCGCCGATTGGACGGATTGTCCTTGGCAGACCATTACGGCGGCTCATGTCATCGGTTACCGTGCCATTCTTCAAAAACAGGGAAAGAGTCCCGCGACTATCAATCTTGTATTGGCGGCAATCAAAGGTGTTGTCAGATGTGCCTGGCAGGAAAACCTGATCTCCGATCACGAAAGGATGGTCATTGACTCCATTAAAAGTGTGAAGGGAAGTCGGGTCAGATCCGGGCGTGCCTTAACTTATGAGGAAACGGCAACACTCTTTACGGATTGTCTTGCCGAAAATACTGCGGGCGGTTTCAGAGACGCAGCGATTTTGGCCTGCGGTGTCGGTTTGGGATTGAGAAGAGCCGAGATTGCGGGAGCCAGATTAAGTAAGGTCGATGCGGCAAACCGCTCCCTGAAGATCATAGGAAAGGGCAACAAAGAAAGAGAAGTGTTTTTCCCCGAGCAGGCTTGGCTTCTTTTTGAGAAGTGGCTTCAAGTCAGAGGGACAGGCGGTTCGGATTTTGTTTTTTGTCCGATAGACAGAAGAGGAGAGATGCTCTACCACTCCGGACTTCAACCGTCTGCGATCTTACAGATATTACAGAAGCGGGGAGTCAAGTCCGATTTGGAAAAGTTTTCTCCGCATGACTTAAGAAGGACGTTTGCCAGCAGGCTGCTGGACAACGGAGTGGATCTTTCGATGGTAAGGGACGCCCTCGGACACTCTTCCATCGGCACCACAGTGATTTACGACCACCGTGGAAAAGAAAAGTTGAAGCAATGTCTGAGAAACAACGTGAGGCTGTAATGAGCGGCGATACTCTTGCAACAATCTTCCTGGCAATGATGGCTATAGGGCTTATGGGTTTAGATATTTTCTCTTTCGCTTTCCTGTGCGTCATCACTTATTTCGGATACCACATTTACCACTTTTTCTTCTAATTAGATATGAACATTGTTGTGGCAAATACAAAAGGCGGAACAGGAAAGACCACCACCGCCGTCCAGTTGGCGCTCTATCTGACGGGAATCGGTAAAAAGGTTCTCTTGGTAGATGCCGACATCCAGGGTTCGGCCTTCAAAGCACTGGCCGAAAGAGGCAAGTTGGAAATAGAACCGATCCAGCCTTGTGCCTTTCTTCCTGATCCGGTGCAACTTAGAACTCAGATCAAAGCCTACCAAGCCGACTATGACCACATCATCATTGATTCCGGCGGACGCGCAGGATCTCATCTTGTGGCTTCAATCCTGTCATCCGAGGTCCTGCTTGTTCCCATCACTCCCAGCGCAGTTGATGCTTCGGCCTTGGGAGACCTGAAGGCGATTATCACGGACGCAAGAGAGGTGTTCGGTGCCGAGTTCAAGGCGCTGTCTTTCATTTCAATGGCGGATGTTTCGGGTTCCGACAACTTCCTCACGGAAAAGCGGATCAGAAGAAGCGGATTCTTGGAATTTTTGGATGCTTCGTTGGGTAAGCGAAAAGCCTTCAGGAATGCAACGGCTCTGGGAGTCGGTGTTTACGAAATGAAGAATCCGGACTCTAAAGCCTGCAACGAAATCAGAAGATTGGCTCAGGCGATTTTCACTACAGACGAAGAAAAACAGAATTCTTAAATAGAAAGGTATAGGCATGAACCAAATTGATGTCAGAAAAAGCTTGAGAGACAATGCAGAGCAGGGTATTTCGGAAGCAGAAAAAAGGTTCTATAAGAACTATGACGATAGGATTGTCCAAGTAAAAAGCGGGTTTACCGTCCCCGTTCCGGAAGAAAAAGCAGTCCCGGCGGAATTGCCCGAGGTGAATCCTCAGTCTGCACCAATAGGGAATCTCGGCACAGTGAACAATCTTCCGCCGATTGTTGAAAACAAAACAATGCCCCTTCCCGTGGCAGAGCAGGAGGTTTCCCAGCCTAAGGAAAATCTTCCGGAGCCGTCTGCAAAGGTTTCCGAAAACCTTTCCCGCAAAGAAGGATTTATCCGTCTTCGTGAAAAACTCCTAAGCAATAAATGCAGGATGATGAAGAGCTGCCATTTCACTATTTCTCTTCCCATTGAACTGAAAGATCTGATAGAAGACATTTCGGTTACTTACCACTATCCGAGAAGCACCGTCGTCCAATGGCTGCTTATCGAAGGGTTGAACAATGAGTTCGACCTCAAAACAGAAAAACAATTCAATCTCAATCAACAGGATTAAAAAATGAAAAACAAACTTCTTTTGGCTGTTATTGCCGTATCCTCCTTGCTGACTGCCTGCGGACATGTATCCAACGCAGTTCTCTCCGAACAGGAGCTTCTCGATAAAGCAGAGTTTGCAACAGGCATTTCCAGAGACCAATTAACGCTGGTTGAGCGTTCCGGCTCTTTGGATGCGGTTGAGTACCGCGTGGCTACCAAGAAAGGCCGGCAATTCAGATGCTATTTCACTTCCGCCTTGGCAGTGACTTCTGACGCAGTATGTCAGGAAATCACAAAAGATGGGAAAAAGACCACAAAGCAGAAAAAAGGAGACTGCAACGCGCTTCTGAAGGCTGCCGGGAAGTGTTGATCCCTTAACTTGTTGAAATAAAGAGAGCCGAAAAAAGACCGTATTGAAACATTCAATTTCAGGTTTCTAAATGGCTCTCTGTCAGAAAAGGAAAATACCGTTTTAAGCGCTAAGTTGTGGTCAAAAGCACATAGTTCTTTCTCGGAACAAAAATTGAAGACAAAGGCAAAGAAATAATGAAACCTTCTTTACAAGAGAAAATCGCTCTGTTTATTTTTCACAACGACGACAATATCGTGCTTGCTTTCAAGCTTGTGGGAATAGTTATTCTGTTTTCCTTGACTGTCCTAATGATTTGGTTCGGCCTTTTTTATGATGTTGGTTCGGAATTTTTGTGCCAGTTCCTTTTACCGATATTGGCGGTGCTTGAGGTTGTTTCTTTGCTTCTTTTTCTCGGAATGTTCAGCCTGATGGTCTGGAGCTTACTTGTTGAATCCGGCCCTAACTTCATGTGGACGATTTACGGCGTCCTTGCAGGTTTCATTTTTTTTGCAGCTACAGCGACGCATTCCATGGCAGAGCAAAAGATTACTCAGATGCAGGAGGACCAACTTTGCCAAGTTTGTGTTGAGGCTCCGGCCACAACTTCAGCCGAGAAAACAAAGCCCGGAAAATAACGGAAATCCCAAAAATAAACCCCAACTGTCGGAGGAGATTGATAATGTTGAACCAAGTCCTGCTTTTTATTGTGTTCCTTGCGGGGATCTTGTGTTTGCTGATCGCAGGTCCCAGATTTCTTTTTCACCGCGATAAACCGGCAGCCTATTTTTTTATGGCGATGGGTCTGTTCTTTTGGGGAACTTCTGTCTTTCTTGCCTTCGTCTGACAAGCTAATGCCGTAATATTGCAAAAATTATTCTCAAATATTCATTGGAGGAAAAAATGAACAAAACAGAATTGATCGCAGCAGTTGCCGAGTCTGTCGGCAAAAACAAATCCGAAGTCAAAGACATTCTGGACGCTTTGACTGCACAGATCGTCAAGGCCGTTAAGGAAGGCGACGAAGTTGCTTTGCTGGGTTTCGGAACCTTCAAATCCGCCAAGCGTGAAGCCCGTACCGGCCGCAATCCGGCTACAGGCGCCGAGATTCATATTCCCGCTTGCGTTCAGCCGAAATTTGTTGCGGGGAAACTCTTCAAGGACGCTTTGAATACCAAGTAATTCTTTGTTGAGCAACTCTGGGCCCGCTTTCCATAGCGGGCTTAGTTTCCCTCCTGAAGCTACACTCAATTAGTGTTAAATTGATGCTATCCACAATAACGTTCGGATTCGAGCTCCTAATTTTTTCACTCAACTTTTTAAATATCAAAGAAGGATTTGAAATGAAACAAGATCAATCTGGGGTTTATAAAAAGAGTGAGGTATAAGTTCAAGTGGCATACGGTTTTGAAAAAGTCTATTGTCCTACGACTTTGTTTTTTGGTAGCTCTTACAGCTAAAAGGTCAATACTGATTCAGAAGGAGCCCATGAAAATAGTAATAATTATGTTGCCTTAAGCTATCCAGCTTTTCTAAAAATGCTTTGTTCAATTCTTCGCCTAAAAAGCTATCATAAGGATCAATAAGATGATCCTTCTTGTAAATTCTTTTACTTGCCATGGCATAGGAAAATAAAAGGGTTTTTAAAAAGTTTGCTAAGGTGTCCATGTCCTCTGATAAGATTTCTTTTTTATAGTACTTTTTATAAAGATTGTATTTCCAGCTTAATGTCAAAAAATCAATAAAAAATATGTAAAGATAATTCGGGGTGTATGTTAAGAGGCTCCTACAATGTTTTTTTGCCTTATTTCTTAACACTTGGTCTTCTTGAAGGAATGTGTCTTTTTTTTCAAGCAGTTCATTTGAGAATGAACATCCTGCAATTACCATTGGAAAAGATTTATAGAGCGAGGAAGAGAAAAAGAGTGATTGTTGAAGATTCTCATAAGACCTCTCAATGAGGACCAGATCGAATTCCTCAGGCTTTAACATTTTTAAGACGGCTTCTTTTTTATCATCGCTCATAAAATCTGGGTTTAATCTTTTTAATTTACCAATTCCCTGATAACGGAATGAATATCTTTCCCAAAGTTTATCTTCAAGTAAACCTCGCTTGAATTCTTTGTAGGAATAAAATAATCTAATGCTAGCTAATAATTGGGCAAAGTTTCTTACTTGATTTAACTGTTCGGAAAAGTCTGAGTCTTCAAGGCTTAAACAGTTGAAATTTTTACTTAAAAAACTTATAAAATAATTTCTATAGATTCCAGTTTTGAGGTAGGCGTTGAGGGTTCTGTCTTTGTCTTGACTCTCTAGTTTTGATATGAAGTCTCCTAAGCATTCAATGCCCGTTTTGCCTGTCAATAAATGTTGAGATGATATTCCTCGAAGATTTTTTCTGAGGAAATTTATCCATAGTGAAGATAAGGGAGTACCATTATTGATTAAGAATCTCGATTCTTCTGGTAATTTTTCACAACGTAAATAATTAACTAAACTTTGGTCTAACGCGAAAGAATTGAAGGCCTGACGGAATTGCTCGAAGCTTTTGCAATCTTGAAATCGCGTTTTTAAATCCAATAAAAATATAAGGTCAGTTGGTCGGCGAAGCTTGTTTTCTATTGCTGCTATTATTTTATTTGCGGAAGAAACAAGTTGTTTAGTATCGGCTGTTTCAACTGATAAATTAATATCACAAATTTTGGCCCCATCAGAAAAAGAATCGCCTTTAAGAAAATCGATGAATATTGGTCTTTCGTTACCGAGAGGATTGTCATTTGGCCATGGTCCTTTTTTTACTGGTTCTTCTGTTTTTTCAGGCTCATCTAATTCGTTTTGTTTCTCTTCGGAAGAGGGATAAGGTTCATCAAATGCGGACCAGTAGTCTAATCCAACTGTGTTGCCTACTATTTGACGCTCGTAAAACTTTTCAGTGAGGCCTGAAGACATATTTATTTCCAAAAGTTGTGTGGAAGCAGGTGAATACCCACAAAAAAGGGTGAAACTTTTTTGTGGGTAGACGAAAATATCAATTGCGTAGCGACTGCACGAAGTGCAAAAGCTAAAAAACGGCCCTAGATTCTAGTTTCACCGCCAAGAAGGAATTATAACTTGTAATATGCTCGTAACCTTAAAAAGACAATTTAGAGCCTCCAGAGAGAATTGCTTATTTATCGGTGTCGATAAGGACTTTGTATTTGACGGCTCAACAAAATACCCCTTAGTTGATTATTGTTTGTCTGTTGCCCCCCAATCCGAATTTTTTGTTTGTACCAGGAAAGAAGCGTCATTATTGCTTAACACAATGGTTTTACCAGGAGTGAAAATCCAAATTCTTGAAATATCCCTTCCTTTTCTTGTTGACGTTAAATATTTAAGCGATTGTCGTCAAAATTTTAAACAATTGCGAAGATTGGTTAAAAAATTCCAATCTTTTGTCCCAATGGGATTTTTTGGAACCTTACAAAACAAGTATCACCAAAAATTATTAAAGAAAATTCCGCAGAAAGAAGAATTGGACAAGTTCTTTATGAATGCTCCTCATTCTTCTCTACAGGAGGCTTATATTTTCAAGGAATTAAGGAAGAATAGAACTATATTAGCCTTTGACTTCAACTCAATGTTTGGTTGGGGCTTGTTAGGTGCCTTTTCAAATCCTTTAACGCTTAAATATAAAGTAATCAATAAAGAATTAAAAGACATTCCCGAACTATCTTTGGGTACATATAAAGTAGAATTTCAAGGCGCAGATGATTTTATAAAAAAATTTTTTCCTTTTACAGTTTCAAAGATAGGCAAGAGTTATTACTTCAACTTAAATGAGAGAGAAAGTTGGATTGGCTGGTTAACAGTAGATGAGTTGAAGTTTTATTCAAAACATTTTAGAATAATTTTCGTTTATGAAGGGGTTATAAGCAAAGAAGAGATTAAACATCCCTTCGCAAGCATTTGTAGAAGATTATATAAACAACGAAATCATTTTAAATCCCAATCTAATAAAACTTACTCAACGTTGTGTAAATTAGAAATAGCGTGTCTTCACGCTATTTCTGTACCAACAATCAGAACTATAAAAGTTATCGAAAATATTTCTGATTTGAAGAATCTGTTACGAAGTAAAACAGGGTTCTGTGTAGATGAAAATATTGAATTGTTCTCACAGCTTTCTTCCTATATTAATTTCAAAAATAATTTTCGATTTCGCTTTTATAATCCAGAGGTTAGTAAGGAAAGGATTTGGGAAAAAAACTCTATAAATAAACTTTGTGTGAGTCTCAAAGAACACAATGAGGGTTCATCAATTTATTGTTTATTTTCAGAGGTTCTTGGCCACGTTAGAACTAGGCTCCTTGAAACTATCGAATATATATTCTCGTTTCAAGGAGCTGAGATTTGTTACGCAAATATAGATTCAATCCATGTTTCTCTTCCTGTTGATTTAAAAGACCAATTTTTAGAATATATGTTGCCATTAATTGGTCAAGACATGGGTATGCTTAAAATTGAAGCTGAAGCTTCAGAGGGCGTGTGGCTTAGCCCAGGCATTTACTGTTTGAAAAATGATGGAAAAGTCATAATGGAGAAAATAAAGGGAATTTCCAGTAGATGGCATCCTGTAACTGTGTCTTCTCAAAGAGTTTATACAAACAGTGTTAGAACTTCTGGTCTGACTCTTCCTGTTTATTCAAAAATTTCATTAGAAAAAGTTATTGGATTGAAAAACGAATTAGAACAACTAAATTCCAGAGACTTTGTGCGATTTAATCGCTTTGCCCTCAACGAGATAAACAATCCTTTGGTGCTTAAAAATAAGCTTAAAAAGATAAGAGACGTAGATGTTCCATTTCTTATCAAGGAATGGGAAGAATTTCACATTTCATAAATTTATTTGTCAGTGAGTGGTGCTACTAAGATGTTGAACTCCATTATTTCCATTAGTGGATAAATTTCTAGTCCATGTTTTCTGAATTTTGTACAAACTAAAAGAAAGACAACTCCGTGGGATGATTCAAAAAACGGCTCTAAACACGAATGAAAGATATTTGTGAAAAACCTCATTAAATCCAATAACAGTTGGTTACTCGTTGTGGCAACTAAGAAGCTGGTTCATTTCAACAAGCGTTCAAAAGAGCGTATATCTAAAAACTATCCTAAGAAGCCTTGAATTTAAGGGATATGTAAAATTAGTGGTTGCGGTTTGTTAAGTTGATGGTTGGAAGATTTCTAATGCCCAACGGTTTCGCAACCACATAATTAACAAACTGGTCGTGCCTAGCTGCAACCAGAAACTTAACAAACAATACAGTTTGAATCAGGTCATGCTGCTATGGCCAAGCCGTAACTCACATGCCTTTCTATCCAGTGACGGCCATATGAGCGTCATCTCCTACATGAAGCATGTTCGATGATTCTCCTTCTAAGGAAGCTCTTCAAAACCCCATCTCTGAGAGATGAGGTAAGCAGATTTGTTTAAATTAGAGGCTCTTGGCTGGGGTCGAAAAATTGTTGAAAGCTCCCAGGGACGAGAGTCGTTCGATTTTTCTGAATAATGCTGACGTGACTCGATGTTTGCCTATAAATTAGGCAAAATCCCACCTCAAGAGTCAAATCGCCCCCTTGGCTCTCGAGACGAACCACGATGTGCAGTTTAAGAGCTGATCAGCAAGACAGTTCTGGCGGTGCACACCATTTGCGCAAGCGGTAGCAGTTGTATAGTGCAAACAACGTTAGCGCTCGACTGTGATTTTTCGCCAATCCGCGATAACGAACCTTGGCATAGCCATAAATCCTCTTCAGCCAGAGGAAGCTCCACTCAATCGAGCATCGCACCGATGCTTTCGCGTGTTCCAATTGCCTTTTTACGTTCACGCATTCGACGAGCGCTTGACCAAGTTCGCCTCCAAAGTTCTCACTGATTGACAATTCCTTCTTCCATGCACTCGGCTTGGCTGCGATGTACCAGGACACATCCTTGAAAGGAATCTCCTGAATTTCAGCGCGCTTGGCGCAACCGATGTAGCCGGAATCAAGGAAGACCATCTTCTCAAGGCCCTTCAGAAGATCGCCCAGATTTAAGTAAAGCTTTTTTGACCGGTATAAGAGTCGCCTTCCATAACGGGCTTTTTTTAGTCTGAAGCTGTTTTCAAAAAAGTGTTACATTGACGTTATCCGCGACAACGTTCCTCGGCGTTGTGCGGATTTCCGCCCCTGTCATCTCTTGGGATGAAGGGGCATTTTCTATGATTCCTTAGAAACCGATTAACGATTTTGCGGCCACAAGATCAATCTCAAACAAGATACAAATTCAATTTGTACGCAACGTAAATTTGCATAAGGATGCGTCTTTCCAATCTCTCCTTGTTGGTAAGTTTGTTTTTTTTACCTGAAAGAGAACAGAGGGTTTATACGAGTGTGAAAAATAAGGGGAGATTTTTATACTCCAAAATGATTCTCGAACCGTTTCGGTGTCTTTCATATTTTCTGTTTTTTGCATTCCCGTTTCGGGAAAAGAATTTTTTATAAGTCCTCAGATTCATGAGGTCCCAACTGCTTTTTAAAGCACATTTGGAGTCAAAATGCACATCATCAAACAAGTCTCCTTCGCAGTCCTCTTGGCCTCTCTTCCTACTCTTACAGTAAATGCTGCCGGTATCGAAAAATTAAATACTGATGTGGTTGTTGTCGGTTCAGGTGGTACCGGGCTTTCCGCCGCAGCCTCGGCCCATCAAAACGGAGCAAAGGTTATTGTTCTTGAAAAATTGCCTTTGATCGGCGGTAGTTCTGCGCTTGCGGGCGGAGCAATTGCAGCGGGAAAATCCAATCTTCAGAAACGTTCGAGAACTAAAAATGTCTCCGATGACGGCTTCGCGAAGATTTGGATTAAAGACCAAGAACGTTCTTTCCCCGGCGGCGATGAAGCAATGCCCGATGAAAAGAGGATTCACAAGGCTGTCAGTGAGTTCGATAAGACCGTTAATTGGATGGAAGATACGATAGGTTATAAATTCGCAGCCCCCAGACCTTTCGGTTATGGCGGTCCGGACTATGCTCATGCTCCGGCAGAGTCACCCGTTCCTGCTTCAGGACGAGGGTCAAGTCCTGCGGGCGGTCGCTTTGTCATTAAGGCTTTCAAAGCATATCTGGACAAAGAAGGCGTTCCGGTTATGACAGGCACTCGGGCTGAAGAGCTAATTACAGACGACAAAGGCAATGTCATTGGTGTCAAGGCTTCTAAAGGAAATCAGAAGCTGGAAATACGAGCGAAAGCTGTGGTCCTTGGAACCGGCGGCTATGCCCGAAACCAAGAATTGCTTCAACAATACACGCCGTCTTATGCTCCGTTTGCGGAAGAATCCAACGCGACTCGCGGGGCAACAGGCGATGGAATCATTATGGCTAAAAAAATTGGAGCTGCCGGCTTCAAAGACGGTTGGGTTATGGGTTTAAAGCCTGTTTCACCGCAGAAGGAATTAAGCAATACCTTCAGAACCAAGAATGTATACAAGGAACAGGTCTTTGTTAATCAGGACGGTAAACGCTTCATGAAAGAAGACTTGCCTTACATTGTTGATCCCATTGCAGAACAAAAGACAGCGTGGGCCATTCTTGATAGTAAGAATCAAGCCAATGCAGAATTGTTGAATAAATATGCAAATGATCCTTCCATTGTCGCTAAAGGAAATACATGGGAAGAGCTGGCGAAAGCTATGAAAGTTTCACCCAAAAATCTTGAAACAACGATGGAACAGTACAACAAATTTTGCAGCGATAAGAACGACGCCCTCTATCACAAAGATCCGAACTACTTGGTTGCAGTAGACAAAGCGCCTTTCTTCGCAGTTAGAGTTATTCCGGCTACGATGGGAACAATGGGCGGTTTACAAACCAATGATAAGTTCCAGGTCTTGAGACAAGACGGATCGGTTATTAAAGGACTCTATGCAGGCGGCGAAACGGTAAACAGACCTTACTACCGCCGCGTTTACACTTCGGGGACGGGTTTAGGTTTGGCTTACACATCCGGAAGAATAGCGGGTGAAAATGCGGCTAAAGAATAACCGCCAATAAGAACTTAAGCTCCGATAATCGTTGATTACGGAGCTTTTTAATTGGTTTCCAATGTCGAAAATAAAACTGTCTGACGCCGAAACGTCAGACGGGGCACGGGACGAACCCACGAATGAATTACGTCCTCTTGATTGTAAGGTAGCATAGTCAATATAGGTTTTTCAAGAAAAGCTCGATATTCAATCGTCACCAACCAATATCCTCGAAAGTTATTGACCATGAATGAGTTGAAGAAAAAAATCGACGAGATCGTCAACGAGACTGTTGCCACTGCGTATTTCAACAAGGAACACGAGTTCCTTTATTTGCGTCCGGACACTCTGGCTAATTTCGCAGGACTGAGGTTTAAAGAGGAAGGCGAAGAATTCTTCTATGCGCCGAAGGATAAAGAAGAGTGGAAGTCCGTCCCCAGAGACCTTGAGTCTTTAGAAGATTTGATTGATGTCCGGACGCTCGATAAAGGCGTTTACTTCAAGGACAGGGACGAAGCGGATTTTTATTTTTATTGGGAAAAAGAATACGGCAGAATTAGTGAAAAGAAATACGCCGAAGTCGTAGATGAGATTGGTCTACTCTTGGAAAAGGGAAGGGAAGACCGAACGTCTTAATAAATTGAGTGTTTTACTCGTTCAAAACGTTGAAATTTATAAGCGAACGGGCCGGCTTCGGTTGCCGGATGTTCCTCCCTCCAAACGAGATGCCATTTATCGTTATTAAGAGCGTCAAAAGTCACCTCTTCTTCGATTTCAACTTGGATTTCAGTGACCCATGCCGTGTCTACCAAGTGCAAAGAATCGCGGTAAAGGTCAGTCCTGCCGATAATGAAAACAGCGTCGTCCCGGCCGAATTGATTGAGGGCTTCTTCTGGAGAAGAAAATAAAGTTTCCTCTTCCTCCTTGTTGGAAGAGGCGCGGGTCAAAACAATGTTTCGGCGCCCCGGCATCGAGCGGTCTGCGTTCTTTTTTATTTCGCAAAAATCAACTTTAACAGATCGCCAGCATGTTTGTTTTGGGGCTACTTCAATCGCTCAAATTTATTTTGGACAGTAGTGGCCGGAGTGATATAAGTCAAATAGTTCCACTTGAGGGTATGGGTTGAAGCCTTTAAACTAGGGGAACTGTTGACCTAAAAATACTAGTGATAATGGCAAAGTGTCTCTTCCTCCTCCTTTCCCTTTTCTCATGTCTCTCCTTCGCTAATCCTTTGGATAAAAAAGAAGTTAAGGGGTTAGAACATCTGGCTCGGATACAGACAAAAGATTTTTATGTTTATACGAGCACTTTAGAAGAGGTCGACATATTTGGGGTGATTGTCATTGATGCTTGGATTTTGATCAATTCTGACACCCCTGATTTGCACAACGGAAAAACTTATTTTTCATCTCAAATGCACACCCTTGTTAATTGTGAAACAAAAGAAGTGACGGAGAGGTACTTTGCAGGATTTGAAAAAGCAATGGGAAAAGGAAGTGTAGTTTTCGCAGATTCTTTTAATAACGATTTGTCTCCAATTGGGCCTGATTCAGCTAGTGAGAAACTCTACGCAAAGTATTGCAAGAACAAAAAAACACTTATAAACGAAGACAACGCCAGTCAATTTGGATTGAAAGAAATATTCAACGACTCCCTAGGAGTTCACTATCTTCTTCCTTTAAAGGAAACTGATGTTGACAAGAAACTTGGCCTTGTAGGAGTGAGCACTGTGAAAAATTTATTTAAGATAACAGACTCTCCTAACGGGCCCTTCCAATCAATCTTGACTGTCAATATTTGTGACTGTAAAAATAAAAAAGCTGTCAACAACTCCCTGAAAGTGTTTTCTGGAACTTTCATGGGAGGAAGTAAAATCTTTGAGAAGCCTTTCAATCCCAAACCAAATTGGAAAGAAATTCCTAAAAACAGTGTGATAGAAAAGATTTGCAACTACGGCTGTGACTTCTTGTCTTCTTACCACCAATAGCTAATATCCACGATCTCAACCTGGTCTTCTATGTTGAACAGTTCTCTTGCGCCAAAGCAGTAGGAGACCATCCACATCTTTCATAAAAGTTTCGTATTGGCCCGAACGAGCCATCGTCTTTCTCCGCTTTGTTGAACGACGAGGATTATCAGTCATTCGATCATTAGTTCGAGGATATTATCGCAATGTGAGCCTGTCGAAGAAAAAATGGTTCAAATAACCAAGAAAAAAGGAGCTCGAAGGCTCCCTGAAGGTATGTCCATATTGCGAGTTAGCCAAAAAAGGACTTTTTGGATGTAATTGTGGTAACGATTCTGCCGTCTGTAGATTTAATTGTTTGAGAAAAGTTTGTGCGGACTCCATACTGATTAGCAGCTTCCGCCGCCGCAGCAGTTCCTGATATTGCTGCGTTCACTTCGTTTTGGTGTAAAAGACCAGATTGTTGGGCTAAGCGAAGCTCTGCGTCTATTTCAAGCTGCTTTTGAACAGTAAATTTAGCAATCTCCTGTTTCTGTTCTGGGGAGAGGGCATCTATCAAGGTTGCAAGCGTTCCTTGATTGACTAGGTTAGAGATTTCATTATTCATTTTTAAAGATCCCTTTAACTATTTCAGAGATAAATACAAAAATCATAATAAGAGGAAGAAAAGGTATGAAGAGAAGTATCCCCAAGGGCCCGAGGCAATTGAGGATATTATCGAAGAATCCGGGAGGAGGATCTCGGGAGATACTTAAGCTATATGTACCCCGGTCAAATTTGAGTTTGGTCTGTATATTGCCAACAGTTTCGGAGTTATAAAATTCAACAATCTTAGTTAGAGCACTTGGAACCGATTGCAAAGTAATGGCGTCAACTGCATTAGCTTTTTCTGCGTCCATAAGAGCTAAAACGGCTTGAATAGCTTTAGCGTCGTTTTCGTATAACCACGTCAGTGATCCAAAAAAATTGTCCGGGAGTGCTGGCATTTGAGCTTGACGCGGTTTAACAAAATCATTTATCTCCTTTTTAGCCTCTTCAAGCTGAGGTGCCAAGGGTTTGTCTGCTTGAAAAATGTAATAGCCATCACCTTTGGTAGGTGAAACTAAATATTTTTGAGCTATCAGGGAGACGAGATGGTTTTTATCTTCTTGGCTTAAAAATTTTGGAGCTATTTTTACAATGCGATTTATAGTTTTTTCCGACGGCCTTGTAATTCCGCTCCTCCAATCCCAGCGCGTTTCATTAGCATACTCTTCCACTCCAGCGCCATACAAACAACCGAGCTCGGCAGTGTACTTATACCATCGAGAATCAGGAAAGTTAAAGACTTTATTAAGGAGAAATTTCTTAGCTTCGTAGGGAAGCTCGTCAACGACCCACGTGTTGCGAGAAGAGTGATACCAAGAATTGTAGGAACTGTAGTAGCTCATTTAACCTTCTCCTAATCTCCCTCTATCTTAACAAAACGTTACAAGAGATTTTTTCGAGGGTAATCCCATGATTCGGTTATTTCTCTCGTTTTCCCTATAGCGTATCTATGAGCTTTTGTTGCCTCGGATTGAGTATTTTCAACGGAGAAAAGCTTGGCTCTGTGCATAAACATTGGGGCACAGCTGGGGAACCAAGTTCAGGAGAAAGGTCGGTGTCAACTCCAGGCAGGGCGGCAGGAGAAGTGAAAGGAGGAAGCTGTGTCCTCCGGCACGTCAGACACAGTTTATTCCGCCATTGCCAATTTGGACGCCCATGACAAAAGCATACCTCCGGACCGGAGTAAGGAAAATATCGCGGCCGGCCTGCTGTCAATCCTAACAGATGGTGGACATACTTACGAGACTCTTGTGAAAGGTTGCCTTGTTTTACTTCTTTGCCGGACTGCATCATCAAAAGTAACAGGGGAGTCGGGATGCTTCTTGAACTTAGACTTGAAAACTTCAAATCCTTCAAAAACCTGTCTGATTTTTCTTTAGTTCCCCATCACGGCCTAAAGGATCTGGAATACAGCCTCAAAAGAGAAAAGGAAGTGGAAAGGAGCAGAAGTGCTTGTGCTCTTCAATTATTGTGGGACCCAATGCCGCAGGTAAGTCAAACCTCTTCTGCGCTGTGGATTTCCTTAAAAATCTGGTTCTGAGCGGAAATATTTTTAATTGTTCGTTTACCTTTTCCGAACCTGATCTTTCTCTCATTCCGAATTCCTCTTTAAATAAGGCAAAACCTATATCACTCGGAATTACTTTTTTTGACCCAAGGTGTTCTGATTGACTACGATGTCAGCTTGGAGCTGGGAGAATTTCTAGATAGATCGGCAAAAAAACTAATTTCTTTTGAAAGCCTCAAGATAAACGGAAAACCGGCTTTTGAGCGTCAAAAAAATAACGTCGAACTCTTTGACAATGAACCTTTCAAATCGAAGTGGAGAATCAGCGGGTCCCAAAAGTTGATAAAACTTCTTGCCCAAGAAAGTCTCAAACCTCAAGAACTTTTCCTAGCAAACGGTTTTAAATGCTTGGTAAGTCAGGAAATTGTCTCCATGATTGAAAACTGGTTCGGAGAACATCTTTCCACTTTGGACCTCTCCCGGAATCTAGCTATTGGGGCCTCCTCGCATCCGCAGTCAATAAAATCGTTCCTAAAAGCTGTCACTGTTGCTGCCAAAGCAAACGGGGCTGAAACCTCCGGTTTTTCTCTTGGCAGTGAAGATCTCCTCTCTGTTCTCGAAAATTTAAAGGGAAAGAAAGAGGTTTATTCTGAAAAGTACGAGTCAACCGGAACGTTAAAGTTCATGCGTTTGTTTCCGCAGGCTGTGGAAGCAATTAAAAACGGATCTGTTTTGGTTGTCGATCAGTTGGACGCGTCTATAAATCCGATGGCAATTATGAGCTTGATCAACGTCTTTCATAACGACGGAATCAACAAGAAGGGAGCTCAATTGATTTTTGCGACCTGTAATCCGATCTATTTGAACCCGAATCTGTTCAGAAGAGACGAAGTCAAGTTTGTAAACAAGGAAGATGACTCCGGAAGCACGATCTACTCTCTCTCTGATTTTGGAACAGAAGGTGAGGGTGGAGTAAAAACAACCGACGATTACGCCGCCAACTACCTTATGGATTGTTATGGAGCCATGTCAGGAGCTGATTTTACTGAGGCTTTTTGCGATCTGGTCAATAATTAACTTCAAGGAGTAACTTAACGAAAATAGAATTCTTCTATAGCTTTCAATGGTTATGGACACTATTATGCTGGATCGGCTGAGAAGAAGTTCGATAAAAATGAGGAGGTAGGCATCTAAGCCCCTAGTGGGCGGTCAGCTCCGCGTCTCCTCTTTAATGAATTTAAGTAAGAGATTCCCAATTTTATGTACTAAGGGGCCTGTGAGTCGGCGGCGGCCTGTGCCCGCTCCCGTGCCTCGCGTTCGAGCGTCTTCTTGTTCTTTGAGCCCTTTGGGCGTCCTCGTTTGCCCGGAACCTTCACCGGGGTCTCTTCGGGAGGTTTGGCGGCCAGTCCCAGTGCGGTCAGCAGGTTCATTACCTTTGGAATGGTGTGCACCCAAGCAGAATCGTCGGCTTTCGGCGGCATCGGACCATCGACGCGACGCCACGCAGAGGACAAATCATCCATCAGATCCGCCCACGAATCGTCTTTAAGCAGGCCGGCGTCTTCGGCCTTTCTGATCATCCGGCAAGTGAGCGTTGTCGAAATGAAGTTGATGAATTCTGAACCGATCACTGAGAAGTCACCCTGAACTCCGGTTTGGTCGAGACAATCGTCATTCTTGTAGCGCCTAAAGATGAGCTCTATCTGCCAACGGTCTTCATAGCATCGGTAAACGACTTCAGGCTCAAGATCCTGATCTGATTCGAAAACGATGGTTCCAAAGGCTGCCTTCTTCCTCTGGTAGGCCGTGCCGTCAAACTCGTGCTTCTTGGCATGTTCGGCAAAGGAGCGTTCTTCAAGTTCCGCCTGATGAACGTCGCGATACGAGTAGAGGAATCGTCCGCCGCGCAACATCACCTTCTTGAAAAAGACGGCGCGATCGACATTCTGCAGAACGCCTTGGAACTCGTACATCTCGTGTACCGCAATGCGAGAGTCATTGCGTTTGAGCGGAGTGAGGAAGTGAAGATCTGGACGCTCACGAAGCTCTTGGTCGATTTGCTTCGGCGGGAATCCTTTGTCGGAGAGGATGATCCCCTTGCGGAGGTTGTTGTTGACGATAAAGGCTCGGTAGGACGTCGCGTCGATGGAGTTGCCCGGAAAGACCTCAGCGCAAACTGGCTCCATGCGTTCGAGATCGTAGGCGTAGATCACGGAGATGTCGCGACAGCCTTTGACGCGAGCCTTGCGGGAGAAGGCAGACAAGTCGTTGACGGAACTGGTGTCCTGCTTGAGCGTGCCATCGATTGCCACGTGGTGCGTCTTCTCAACGAGGCTAATCCGCTTCTTGTAGAAGAGCTCCCGTTTAGCACCGTCTTCCCCGAGCTGTTGCAAGAACGTCGAGATCGTGTTGGCGGACAAGGCGAGGTCTGGGTAGTAGCGGCTGATGAAGGTTCTACGGTACTCAATGGCAATCCGGCGAGCGGTGATTTTGGGCTTGAGAACGCGCAGTGACGCCAAAGCCATGATCCGCCGAGCGTCGCTTACCGAATAAACGGCATCGAGATCCTGAAGCAGATCCTCCGAGCAGGAGTGGATAAAGGCGCTGGCGCCGTAGGAAAGCATATCGGGCGTCGCGAGGGAGAGACCTTCATGGAGCGGCACGTAACGGCCGTCGACGATGTGACCGATGATTCGGCCATTGATCGGCTGTGGGTTGCCTCTGGGGCCGTACTTGAAGCCCGCACGCTCCCGAACAGCATAGAGGTTGGCGCCCTTGGAGCCGGACAGCACTACCACAGTATTTTTCGGCCGCGCGACGCGGCGGATTTCCTCTGGGATGGCCATAATTAAATCTCCGTTTCATTAGTACCTATATTATCTGTACTAAAGAATGAGTTGATAAAAGTCAGGTAGGCAGGGAATTTTCCGAATATTTTTGTGCCAAATGAGGGCAAAATTAAGGGCCGGATGCTCGATAACAAGCAATCCGACCCTCAGTTTGAAGAACGCAAGAGATCAAACCCTTACTTTTGGGCCGATCCTTAGTTCAGAGAATTGGGAATCTTTTATTTAAGACAAAGAGATAAAAAAGCAAGTGTTTTGTGAAAAGTTTTTCTACCTTAGAGCGCTTGGAAGATGGCTTTTTGCCAAAACCGAAATTCCAGGGAAAAGTTTTTCCAAGGATATCTCTGAATGAGAATCAAATATGCGCCAGCATTCGGTTTTTTCAAATAAGTTCAATATGACAGATTCTGGCAACTCTTTGAGTACATCAATATAATGGGAAAGGAGATCTTCCAGAAGTACGAAATACCTTTCAGGTTCTTTTGATTCCTCTATATATTTCCACCAATTCGACCGTAGTCTATCTTCTTTTGACATAAAGCAGAAGAGGTAGGCACCAATGGTTCTTGAAGTTGTATTGATATAAAAATCAATAACATCATCTTCAGTTTCATTGATGTCCAAATCATCGTCGTCCAAGGATGTGGTCGAGAGATTTTCTAAGGCGACAAACAAATGTTTGACAGCACCTAGATAGTCATTGCGCGCTACAAGAATCTCAGAAGCCGCGCTATGGCTGTGAAAAGCTTCGGGTATAGAAAGGTCAGCAGGAACTTTCTCCAAGAAGAAATCAGAAATTAGCATCCCTTCTTCGGGGAAATTCTCCTCCCAGTTAAGTATAAAACTATTGCAGAGGCTGATCGGTCGGTATAAGAGCTTTTTTTCTGCCTTGCCTTCAACTTCAAATATTGGTTTAAACAGGGGGTATTTGTCGCAAATTTTCTTTAAAAATTTAGAAAAAGCTCTATAAAACCATAAATCATGTATGTCTTCATGATCATTACTATTTAGGGTTCGAACCCACCAATTGAAAGCCTTTGCATCTTCCCCCATTTCATCGTAGCTGTAAGCCAATACAAGGAAAGTTTCAAGCCTCGGTTGTGCAGTTGCGGATCTTAGTAACCACTTGATAGCCTCTTCATATTCTCCGTCTGAATGATAGAGAGAGCCCAGTTCAAATTGAACCAAAGGGGAATCGATCCTTTTCATTGCCCAACTGATTCCCCGAAGCTTAAGATTATCCCTATCAGGATCTCTCTCTTTTTTGGGAAGGAGCTCATCATTGATTCTTCGATTGATCACACAGTTGGAATAGTAATCTATGATTTGGGCGTAGTGCTCATCGGGTGAATCTTTACAAACTAAATTTCCCAATTCCCCTAATGCTTCATCTGAACCCTCTCGTAACGCAAGGTAAAAGTAATGTTCGGCCTTTTTGAGATCTTGAGTTACGTAAATGCCGTCCTTATATGTTTTTGCTATTTGAAAAAGATTTTTCTCTCTATAGACGTAATGATGGGAATAAAGACCAGTTTTTCTCATGTCTTCCAAAATTTCTTCTGCCTTCAGGCGATAACGCAAAGAAAAAAGTCTCGCTTCCTTTCTCCGGTCTTCGATTTCCTTCGTCTGAGATAAATAGCTATGCCAAAATGCGACTTGAGATACATTAATCGGAGAACCATCGATTCCTCTGTATTTTTGATAAACGGCTCTCAACATATCAGTGCAAGCCTCTTCATTTTCTATACATTCGGCGAGAAAAATCAAATGCTCTGGAAGAAATTCCAAGTCGTATGGGGATTGGCTCATAGTT
>ERZ791741.1170-NODE-1170-length-22622-cov-9.569903_pt1 | contig 22622 bp, 27 predicted proteins | sample MGYA00510040_ERZ791741 | MGnify/ENA primary metagenome ERZ791741 (study PRJEB30046, sample SAMN00791960) | human gut metagenome | study: EMG produced TPA metagenomics assembly of the A metagenome-wide association study of gut microbiota in type 2... | reverse complement strand
GCGGCAACGGCTTTCCGGCTGATGGTCGTACGGACCTTTTTACCCCGGAGAACACAGGCAAGTCCCATAACCGCCATGTCGCAGTCGTCAGTCTGCTACTCGAATGGCGTAACGTAGCCATTTTTCTGGCCCCACACGTAGTCAGGCTTTCCACGTAGAATGCAGCAATTTTTCATCAGTCAGGCTCATAATCAACCCCACTTTTTTTTCTTTATACAGCAAGAAATCAGCACGTCCAGTACATCCCTCTTCCGCTTCTTGCCAGGTGGCCACCTGAGTGCGGAACTCATCATCAAACACAGACTTATCAGGCCATACCACCAGAGTTTTACCACGATAACTAATCTCAAAAATAAACTGTCCCCCTAAAGAGAAAGGGGCATCAGGGTGCCTTAAAGTAGGGTTTTGCAGGCAACGTCCTTCACGTACAGCGTGAGAAAGTATCTCTACACAATCCACAATTCCCGGACCGGGAAAACCCAGACTCCAGTAAAGCTCGCGGCGCATCACCGGTTGTTGCGGAGACAACAGAGAAAAAGCGTAGCGGCTCACACGAATCATTAGTGCAGCAGCAATAACATTAGCGTTAGTCGTATATTTTAATAAATCCTGGCGCGTCAGAGTGATATCACCATCTTGATCCCGTACGGTTACGGTTAATTCGCTCATCAATTACTGCTCCATAGCCTGTGGTAAAACAATATTGCTAACGTCAATTTCGTTGCGAATCATTCCATTTTCAATCATAAATTGGATATCTTCTTTCATGCTGGTTATATCGTCCTGATTCAGACGCTGAGTGAAGTGAGACCGATTATACAATTTCTGTGCATCCTCAACGCTAATGCCCTGTACTTTTGCGCCTAATGCTATGGCTTCCGACTGATTTTTTTCTATCCATGTACTTGCCTCATCATGGGCAGCAATGACGACTTTAATCCAGTTCGGGTGTTTTTTAACTACCTTATCACTGGATGCCATGACCAATTTAGGTACAACCAAACCACTGGCGGTCGTCAGTACTTTAGCTCCTTCCTGTTCTGCTTTAATCACCATGGTGGCAGCCAATAGTGCGGCATCAACCTGACTACTTTGTAAAGCCGCAAATGCCTGTGGCAAATCCATTTGAACAAACTGAACATCGTTCATGCTTAAACCATTTTTCACCAAAGCAGCCACCAACGTCTGATGTAAAACCGTGCCTTTAGGCCCTGCAATCTTTTTACCTTTTAATCCGGCAATAGAATTAACACCATTCTTAGCCCCTACAATGGCAAAAGTATCGGTAGGACGAGAAACACCAGCGATGATCATCACAGGATTACCCTCGCTATTAGACATTAAAACTGAAGAAGTATTCATTACCCCTGCAATATCAAGATCACCGCTAGCTAGCGCCTGAGCCTGTTTGGCTCCGGAAGTAATTTCGTGCCATTCCACGTTTAATCCCAGCGATTCAGCCTGCTTTTCCAACAGGTTGTGCTCCTTCATTACAATCATTTGCAGATTAAATGGTGATTTAACATAGCTGATATCCAGCGTTTTATCATCCGCATGGGCCAGTCCAGAACTCAACAATACAGAAAACAACGTGGTCAGAAGTATCTTTTTCATAGTTCATCCTTATTCATAAGCAGTTTATAAATGGGTCAGTATTCGTTGTTTTAATTCTGTGTGGGAAATATCATGATGGCGGCGGTATACCACCGCAATTCGTCCTTGACTCATAACTAAAATCTGCTGACCAATAGTTATCGCTTCATTGAGGTCATGAGTGACAAACAAACAACTAATGTTTTGATGAGTAATCAGTCGAATTAACATTTCTTGCTGTTCTGACCGCGTGATGGCATCCAGGGCTGCAAAAGGTTCATCCATCAGTAATACTTGTGGTTTTTGCAGAAGAGCTCTTGCGATTCCTACTCGCTGCGCCATACCACCAGAAAGTTCATGAGGCATCAGGGAATAACTTTCTCCCAGTTGAACCTGTTGTAATACTTCAGCAATTTTGGCTTGTTTAATTTTTCTGCTACATAAAAATGGCAAAGCTAATGCCAGATTTTCAGCTACCGTTAACCATGGTAATAAACGTGGTTCCTGAAACACCATGGCACACTGTGATGCAGAGATGTTGACTGTTCCGCTATCCGGTTTAATCAAACCTGCTACAATACGCAATAAAGTGGATTTTCCTCCACCAGAAGGGCCGAGCAAGCAAATAATTTCTCCCGGCGGCAGCGAAAGTGAGACATCGATCAATACCTGTTTTTGCTGATAGCTTTTATTAATATGAGATAATGCTATCATCAGCTTGTTACCTCCGGAAAACGACGACGTAATAGCAGCACCAATGAGCGATAAAATAGCGTATCCAATAGCCAGCCAATTAAACCAATGGTTAAAATACCCACTATTACAGCATCAGTACGCATCATCTCTTGTGAATCAATAATCAAGTATCCCAGTCCACTGCTGGCAGCGATCAATTCTGCGCCAATTAATGCTCGCCAGCTATAACCAAAAGCCAGACGAAAACCAGTAACCACAGAAGGAGTGGCGCTTGGAATTACAATCGCCAACAGATAGCGTAAAGGTGAAAGATTCAGGCTAATGGCCAATTCCTTATGGGCTGTACTGACGCGACGCAGTCCATCACGAGTGTTAAGAAATATGGGAAACACCGAGGCCAAAACAATAATCGAGAGTTGTGTCGTCTCCCCAATACCCAACCATAAAATCAATAATGGCGTCATGGCCAATGGGGGGATCATACGAAAGAGTGCCAAAGGCGCGGACAATAACTGTTCCAGCCATGAGTAACGAGCAACCAAACCGGCCAACATCGTTCCAAGACAACAACTCAGACAAAACCCTTCAAACACTCGTAATAATGAAGTGGATATATGACGAGGCAATGCGCCAATTTGCCACATATTTACGGCGGAATAAAACACCGTTATGGGTGATGGTAGTAAATAAGCAGAGATTAACTCCAAACTTGATAACAATTGCCAGTAAATCAATAGTAATATTGGTGTCAGCAACGGTCGCCAATAGCGCATCACAATACCTGTATTGAATCCATTGGTGAGACGGTTAACAGCGTATTAGCTAACTGATATTTAGCCACCATCCACTGTCGTTGAACTTCTGGTGTTGCATCTGGCTGCTTACTTGCACGCCCTATTTTCAAAAATTCAGTAGTTGGCTGCCCGCCTACCGGAGCTAATGATACTTTTTTACTACGATAACTAAATTCAAAATAGAAACGTCCAGTAAGACCTTGCTGTGCTTCGGTTTGGTCAAAGTCGACATCTAATATAAAACGATTTTCCGACACCATGCGGGTTACCAACTCAAAACAATCACGGGCCCCCCTCCCCGGAAAGGCTGTAAATAATGCTAATTCCCGACGTTGCAGGGGCTCATCCTGCGGTGATAGCAATGAAATAGCCCTTTGTAGTAACCGAAATCCCAGTACTACGCCACCAACAGCATCATACCCATGATAATTGAAGGCATCCTGAACCGAGAAAGAAAAAAGCTGATGATTATCTGCAACGTTTAGGGATGGCATAACCCATTGGGATACAGGGATAAGACCTGGATTAGTACTCATGTCAACCGCCTTTCTCTTTTTATAGTAAGAGTTATTCCCTCATGTCGATTCTAGATACAAATACAAACAACATCAATTCTCATTCCCTCTTCAGGTTATTTGCCTCGCTGTTTTTCTCACTGTCTCCGTTATGGTGTACACCACCTCTTCCAGTAACCGACACTTCGCCGAACTCAGGAAACCGTAGTACCTCACCATACGGAACCCCTGAGGTAGCCAGGAGGCTGCAAATCGGGGTGTGGCAGAATATGAGCTTTCAGAGTAACCATCCAGAATGAGTTCCCATGTCACACAACCTGGAGCACCAGAAAGTCCACACCAGAATGGTGAAAGAGGTTCTGAAAGCCGTCGCCAGAGCCAATAATCACCCTTATCAGGGGTTCCGTGGGAATTTCTGCGATAACACCCGCTAAGCGATTCCTCCCTGACGGAAATCACTTGTTTTCCGTCAGGTCCTGCAGTTGAAGAAAATTGAATCCATAAATCTGTGATTTTTTGCGTGACAAACCCTGTCGGAATGAGAAACTGTACGGAAACTTCAATTTTAAGGTTTGTCGTACATTCGCAGCCAGGGGATCATTATACCGGAAGAGCTCTTGTCCAGTGTATCACCACTACCATGGGGTCATATCTCACTCACTGGAGATTACCTGTGGAACGAAATTGACCATCCCCTTGAACGATACAGGCCACTTCGTACTAATCGCTTCAATCCAAAGAACTTCACTTTTCCTTAACGTGTGTTATCGCAGAAATGCCCACGGAACGCCGTTATGGCCGTGAATGTGCCGACGACCTGGATTAATTCTGGTATGAGTGAGTTTGACAGCCGGTTGTTTGCAGCCATTAACGATATGCTGCTGGATATGCTGGCCGCTGTTGCCAGAAGGGACTATGAACAACGGCGGGAACGCCAGAAACAGGGGATAGAGAAAGCAAGGAAAGACGGCAAATATAAAGGGCGTAAACCTAATCAAGCCAGACATGATGCAATTATCAGGTTGATAGAAAGTGGCAGCTCCTGGACACAGGTACAGAAGGTGCTAGGGTGCAGCCGCGGCACAATCAGTAGCGCAATAAAACGTAAATCCCGGCAATCCTCCGGTGAGTAGGGTAGGGTGAGCTCAATAAACTGGCTGACGTTATTTATTAGGGAGGTGCTGAGGTGGATATTTTTAAAAAGCAAATTGAATGTTGTAACTAATGAATATCAAAATAAAAGGCCGCTTACGCGACCTCAGCCTTTTGCGGTTTTGGCTTGGTGATATACCACGATAGACAACCGACAATAAAACTCATGAACATTCCAGTAAAACGATCATCGATGCCTGGAAACAGGCAACCGACAAACATCGCAACAGGGAAAGGAAGAAGTAAACAGCGCCCCAAAATGCTCATAAAATCCATAAATCCTCCTTTGTTAAAGGGCAGGAAGCGGTGCACTTCCTGCCCTTAGTTACGTTTCCGCAGTCATCAATCGATGAACTGACGGATCAGTTCCAGAACTGCAATCAGCGCGTTTGCAACGGCGACCACAGCCCTGAGAACGATGATTAACAGGTTAATCATCCGTTTCTCCAGGTTGATACTGGAGGAAGTTGCCGTTGCTTGCTCATACATCGCCTGTCACAACGGCTCTCTCACATTGTTGGATGTAGAGTACCTTCCCCCTGCCAGAGCACTGAACACAGCACCACCTGTTTGTTCAGCCAGGGCTTTAATTCGTTCATACCCAGATAGCGCAGGGTTTAGAAGCAAGGGAGGCACACTGTACAGCGCCAACACAAAGATTATACAGATGCACGCATAAAATTCATTTAAAGAAATGGCCATTGACAGACAATCTGAAGTCAAACTAGACAACTGGTGTCTAGTGCCATAATATTGTGGATGTTGGATGTAGAGTATCTTCCTCCAGTCAGAGCCACCAACTCAGGACTGGAAAACACGAAAAAGCCCGATTACCAGTCGGGTTTTTTTGTGCCTGTCGTTCGACTGTTCTTCCGTTTTTTCCCTTCATTTGGGGGATTTTCTTTCAGTTTTTTTGTTAAGTCCAATGCTGCCGGTCGCGTTGGCCAACAGATCAATGCCGTTATCGGCGTTTCCATTAATCCTTTTTTTCAGTAAGTTGCAGCACAAAAGATGATTAAAAAGCTATCAGTTTTTTTGATGGATACAGTAGCGGCGGTACGCTGCGTGAAATCTGAGGTTTTCGGGTAGGATTGGTCGCGAGAATTTACGAGAGAGCGACGGGCGGTTTCTGCACTGAGACAAGATACAACCGTTCTTTTTTTTCCCCTTCACGCCGTAGCTGAGCGATCTCGTCTCTGTTACGCTGAAGTTCAATGATAGTCGTAATATTTAACTCTTTACCTCTTTCGTGGTATACCAGGTATACCGAAAAAGGAGGCGTGATGAACAACCAAAACTATTTTTTAGTCCGTTGTATGTACGTAATTCTGATGGGACTAGGTTTTCCTATCATGAGATATATGAGTTTAAACTTTGACACATTAAATAACAATGCTATCAGATTTATCTCTGGAGGTGTTATTTTTTGCATTGTCTGCTTATTAAAGTACAATAACCACTTAAAAAATATAAATATTAAAACAATACTACTGCTTTTTGTTCTTTCTATTTTCATGACATGTAACATGTTCTTTTTTATTAATGGAATAAAGCATACATCAGCCTTATCAGGGAGTATTTTTAGTATATTAGCAATGCCATTAGGTATTCTTGTCGCCAGTTTATTTTTTATTGACGAACGAGAAAGAGCACTTAGCTATAAATTTATAACAGGTTCATTAATTGCAATTATTGGATCATTTATTTTTGTTTTTAATGGTTACTCTTTGGATTCCGGCTCATTTAGTTATACAGGCTTTATATTTTTAACCATCGCAATTTGCATTCAATCGATACAAAATGTCATTGTTAAAATTGTAGCACAATACCTTCCCGCAATTGTAATTAGTGCGTCAACAGCAACAATTTCAGGGTTAATGTTTTTATTATTAGCAATAAAAACAGGCGTTATCACAGAATTATCAGTAACATCCAAAGAATTATTAATATATTTGGTTCTTGCTGGCATATATGGAATGATGACAGGTATGCTTATGGCATTTTACATAGTAAAAACACAAGGGGTAACTATTTTTAATATAACTCAATTACTAATCCCCGTATCAACAGGAATTTTTGGATACATCACTTTAGGTGAAAAAGTTGATCTTATTCAGGCAACAGGAGCAGTGATCATCATTGCTGGCTGTATTTTTGCAACAAAGCGATAATGAGGTATTTATGTATAATGTTGGTATTATTGGGCTAGGGCAAATAGCTTATTCAATCGATAATGACCCGGCAAGAAAGATTACCTGGTCTCATATAAATGCATACAAAAAGTCTAAAGATACGCAAGTTATATCAATCTGTGACATAGATGAAACACAAGTCAAAAAGATATCACAGGAATGTGATATCTATTCAGGGTATACCGATTACAGAGAAATGCTCAAAAATGAAGACCTCGATATAGTTAGTATTTGCACACCGATAAATACTCATGTTCAAATAATAAAAGACTGCATAAAGCATAATGTCAAAGCTATATTTTGTGAGAAGACAATATCATACAGTCTGGATGATTCGAGTGAAATCGTTGAATTATGCAAGGAAAATAATGTAGTACTGGCTGTTAATCATGTCCGTCGATGGGATGATTTTAATCAAAAAATAAAAAATATAATTATACAAGATAATTATGGCGATATTTATACTATTGACTGCTATGGTGGAACGGCACTCCATACCAGTACAAGTCACTTAATTGACTTAATGTGCTTCTTTTCTGATTCAGAGCCAGAATGGAGCATTGGATGTAAACAACAGGATTATGTTCGTAATGTTCACGGTGTACATGATTACGGGGGCACAGGGTTTATAAAATTTAAAAATGGAATTATTGGGATAGTAAAATCAAATTCATCTTCTGAATTTAATATTTGCTTTGAAATTGATATTGCATGTAAAAATGGAAGAGTTATTATAACTGACGCTGGAGATACATGTGAGTTTTATAAATTTACACACAGTAATAGTTCGAGTGGTAGTCATTACAAAACGTTATCTCTCGTACATAAAATATATAAAAATCAAACTGAAAGAATGATCAATGCTGTAAATAATATCGTTATGGCATTAAAAAAAGATCAGCAAGTCAAATCAACAGGTCAAACATCATTAGCTTCCATCAAAATAATCAGTGGTATTTTATCTGAGGAAAAAACATTATTCTAATTTGATATCCTCCATGTACAGAGAAACGTGGAGGATACCAGTAAATCAGGGGAAGCTTGTCCCCCCCAGAAAGAACAAGCTTCCGAATACAATTTATCGTCTCTTCGCCCACTCTTTTTCATCATCGGTGAGTTGTTCTTTATGCAAATAATCACCAGGAACAGGGGGAGGGGTAACCAGTTTAGGACGTCCATTATCATCACGAACTGTCACCAGACCAACTACTTCTCCATTTTCTTTAAGTGCCCATGCAGCCAGTTGATATAGTGTTGACTTTCCTGTTACACCAGAGACATTATCGTGACGAAAATACCAGTCTGTCGCAGGGATAATTTGTTTATAAGGTGATGATTCACTCATAGCTTTTTCCTCAAAAAAATCTCCGGTATAAAACCAGAGGCTTGTTATAGGGGTCAGTTTGGAGATCGGAAAATTTTGTTCGTTAAGCACATTATTTAACCAATAGATATGCGTAACGGATTGATTTTGCGTCAACGGCTATCGCTTTTAAGTTATCGCCATTGCGGTATTGCATTTAGGTTATCCGATAGAGGTCAAATCCTCTGAAAATGCCGTATAGCACGGGAGTACACCCTACCGCAATAGCGCAACCGTACAATATTGTACGTTTCCCAAACGCAGCCCATCAGGCGCGGAACTCATCGAGGCGCGGGAATAAAATCCCATTCAGATGCCGGATAGATTCAAGCAAGCCCACTTATCGTCAAAATCGGTGTTGCAAAAACGGGAGTGACCATAGATTCGTTTCCCAAACCGCCCCCTTTTATATTGACCAGAAGTGTTGTACAGTTTAATTGTACAACTCAAAGAGGAAGCACTATGTTTACATGTAACTATAGCCATGCTCGCGATAACCTGGCCTCGTTGCTCGAGCTGGCGGTTGATGAAAATCAGCCAGTTGAGATTCAGCGCCGTAAAGGTGGCGCAGCTGTACTGGTTGATAAAGACGCTTTTGAACGATACCGTAAAGCGGCTCTTGATGCTGAGTTTGCTGAGATCATGCAAAGTCATGGGACGGCCTATACGGAGCTTTCTAAGCGATGAAATTCGTTAGTTCACAGGAAGTGATTGAGTTTCATGACCGCTTGATTTCGCGTGATGGTGGCGTGGCGGGTATGCCAGAACCCGGTCGCGCTGACGCGATCATTCATCGTGTTTTGAACATGTATCATTATGAAGGTGTGACAGATATTATGGATCTGGCTGCCGTGTATTTAGTTGCTATTGCTCGTGGTCACATTTTCAACGATGCAAATAAGCGAACAGCCTTGTTTGTTGCACAGGTTTTTTTAAAACGGAATGGTGTACATATTATTAGTTCACGTATTTCGTTTGATGAAATGCAAATTATCGCTTTGAATGCTGCAACAGGAGAATATAACTGGAAGATGGTTTCTGACCATCTTAAAGCCATTATTCTAAATTAGATATAGATATCCAATCAGCAGCATTTTACAATCTCCTGAGCAATGTAAAAATCATATATCTTTTTACTATATAATTTCTGGCGTATGTGCTCAATTCAGACCTGACACCCTTCCGCTTCCTCGCCCACTCGCCCACTCGCTCACTACCGTTCGGTCGCTGCGGCGAGCGTTTGTAAGTTTTTCAATACAGACGACGTTCTCCCTGGCTGATTAATATTGTGTAATAATACATATCGTTTTCAGGAATAATGGGGGGTTGAGGCCCAATCGTACGAGATCGTACGCTAAGTTCATTTTTTGAGCAGAAGAGGGGGGGTAAAGAAAACGAGGGTTTTGTTTACTCTTCCCGTCAATGCCAGTAGCCATGCGGTTTCAGGGACTTTCAGTGTTAATAAACTCGGTAATCAAATCAACGTAAACCTGCCTAACAACGCCACGACTTTATTGACTTAAAATCATATAGTTAGCTTCTTAGCGTACGTTTCCGCTCCATTGGGCTTCAAACCCCTATACCAGGCAAGACGCATTCGCCTTACCCGTAAATATCTGAACGGTAAAAAGGTTATGGAAGAAACCGGGGAAAATACGCCCCCATCAGCGTAAGGATTTCTTTTGCCGCTCCAGAGACTCCAGTTTTTTACGCAAATCCTCTCTTTTTTGGGCATCTCTGGTGCCAGCCAGCTCTGCTCTCAACTCATCGATCTGAAGTTGTATCTTCAGTCTGTTACTGAACATTTTCTGTCTGGCATTAACATCCGCAACAATGCCGTTTTTTGTCTTCTCGGCCTTTTGTTGAAAAACATTGCTGTCCGCATGACTGGCAACCGAAGCAGAAAGAACACTAAAAAGCAGGACTGGCACACATTTTTTCACGGGATTATTCCTGACTCATTGACCATCAAATCACATTGGGAGTAAACCGACGTATGATAAGAGATACTCTTCGGAGATATAACTCCCTGAGTATCAAGATTAAAAACGCAAGGAGATGTTTATGAGATCTGCCGCTGCCAGGCTGCTTCTGATACCTCTGATAACAGCAACAATAGCTCTTACAGGATGCACACCAAAGACCAGCCTGGAACGACATACCCGGCATTATGTTTATGCTTCAGATGATGGATTTGATCCTAACTTCTACACCCAGAAAGCAGACACCATACGTATGATGCTCCCGTTCTTTCAGCAGTTCCGGGATATGGGGATGAAAGACAAAGCAGCCGGAGTATCAGCAGAAACGGCACAGCAACGTGTAAAAGAATTCCACTCAGAAAAATTTTTTCACTCACTCCGGAGCACAACAACCTTTGCTGGCAGAAAATACACAAACAGCGATATGCCTTCGCCGAAAAAAATGAAACTAATGGCAGACACCATTTCTGCGGTTTATCTCGATGGATACGAGGGCAGACAGTAAGGGATTTACCATAATCCCTTAATTGTACGCACCACTGAAACGCGCTGAACGCGATTCTGACGCAGACACCGCAAAAAGAGATGTTTTACCCCGGAAAAACAGGAAGGATGCGTCAGGATCGTTTTCAGCTCGCTGCATAGCTATGCATGAAAGCGAATGGTGATCACTTTGGGAGCTTACGGTGTTCATACCGTCAGTTTTCGACAGTTTTCTCTCCGGGAAGCTAATCTGCCATAAGCCTGGATAACAGGGCACGGTGATACTCCGTAATAGCGATCAGCACCTCCGCATACTCCCTGTCCCCGACACGCTTGCCGTCGATAAAGAGTTTTTTCTGTAACGCCCCCAGTCTCATAACTTCTTTCAGTACCCGATCATCAGTCAGTGAGTTAACTTTCTTACCGAGAGCTGCCGCCCGTAAAAAACCGGAAACGGTCTTGCCGCATTCAGCAGCCCTTTTTCTGATTTCCTGGTCTTCTTCTGCCGTCAGACGAACAGGGCGACTGATAGCCCGCCTGCGCGTATTACTTCCACTTCGTTTTGTCATAAAACATGGCTCCGTATCTGACATGGGTGTCGGGGCAAAGCCCTGACCAGGGTAATTGTAATAGCGTGCATGTATGCGCGGTATAACAATTACACATCCTGTCCTGTCAGCAAGTTCGAATTACCGACAAAGGCACGGCAGTTTTTTGGCAGTGACAGTATTGTCAGGCAGAAATACCCGTCAAAGCGTCAGACGGCAGAATACCGGCGGTAAAACAGTCGAAAAGTGGTACGCGATATAATCACACAACGCAGATGACAGACAGAACGGAGAAAACGAAAAGATGAACAAGCAGCAGCAAGCCGTACTCAACATGGCAGGATTCATAAAAAGCCAAAGCCTGACGCTGCTCGAAAAGCTGGACGCCCTCGATGCTGACGAACAGGCTACCATGTGTGAGAAGCTGCACGAACTCGCAGAAGAACTCCAGAACAGCATCCAGACACGCTTTGAAGTAGAAAATAGCACAGAGAGATAACGCTCAGGACAGGATGCCGAACGGCACAACAGAGCGTAAGGAGAAAATGTCACATAAGGCGCTCTTCCGCTTCCTCGCTCACTGACTCGCTACGCTCGGACGTTCGACTGCGGCGAGCGGTGTCAGCTCACTCAAAAGCAGTAATACGGTTATCCACAGAATCAGGGGATAACGCCGGAAAGAACATGTGAGCAAAAAGCAAAGCACCGGAAGAAGCCAGCGCCGCAGGCGTTTTTCCATAGGCTCCGCCCCCCTGACGAGCATCACAAAAATCGACGCTCAAGCCAGAGGTGGCGAAACCCGACAGGACTATAAAGATACCAGGCGTTTCCCCCCGGAAGCTCCCTCGTGCGCTCTCCTGTTCCGACCCTGCCGCTTACCGGATACCTGTCCGCCTTTCTCCCTTCGGGAAGCGTGGCGCTTTCTCATAGCTCACGCTGTTGGTATCTCAGTTCGGTGTAGGTCGTTCGCTCCAAGCTGGGCTGTGTGCACGAACCCCCCGTTCAGCCCGACCGCTGCGCCTTATCCGGTAACTATCGTCTTGAGTCCAACCCGGTAAGACACGACTTAACGCCACTGGCAGCAGCCATTGGTAACTGGATAGTGGATTTAGATACGCAGAACTCTTGAAGTTGAAGCCTTATAGCGGCTACACTGGAAGGACAGCATTTGGTATCTGTGCTCCACTAAAGCCAGTTACCCGGTTAAGCAGTCCCCAACTGACTTAACCTTCGACTAAACCGCCTCCCCAGGCGGTTTTTTCGTTTACAGGCAGCAGATTACGCGCAGAAAAAAAGGATCTCAAGAAGATCCTTTGATCTTTTCTACTGAACCGCGATCCCCGTCAGTTCAGAAGACGAAGATGGTGCAACGGTTCCTCCTTGCACATCACGAATATAGTTTGCTTGACATCCTGACAAGAATAATATTGTAATTAGAAAAATTATTATTTTCATATTTCTTTCCAACAAAAGTAAAAATACTTATGCATTTAAAATACTACCTACATAATTTACCTGAATCACTTATACCATGGATTCTTATTTTAATATTTAACGACAATGATAACACTCCTTTGTTATTTATATTTATATCATCAATACATGTATTGCTATATCCATACTCTAAATTAACCATATCTAGATATATCAAAGAAAATACAAAGTTAAAAAAAGAACCCTGGTACTTATGCAAGTTATCTGCATTGTTTTATTTATTAATGGCAATCCCAGTAGGATTGCCAAGTTTCATATATTACACTCTAAAGAGAAATTAAATCCCTAACAACTCATTAAGTTTGTTCAACTCATCATCCCCTATGTAAGAAGAAACAATACCTGTGACAATTGCAATCCCCCAGAAACCAAGAGGCACACCAACAATAAAACTAAACATTAATGCCACAATTTTTGCCACACCTACATCGACCGCACTTTTCTCCAGCGTGACAAACAAAGGTCGCCAGTTACCAGTTTCTATTGCATTTTTAAAATCAGAACCAACATCATATAGAAAAGATACTCGACTAGTGATTTTAAGCGACTTTGATATCTTCGTTAAATTCTTAGATAACTCATCATAATTAACAGACTCTAACGCATTAAAAATAGCATCCCGATCAACCTTACTGATTTTCTTATCCAGTACATTTTTATACTTTTCAAATGCAGCAAGAGCTTCATCAACACTACTAAATTTACTACCCTTCGCCTTTTCAGCTAAATCCTGAGCTATTCTGGAATATTTTTCCCCATATTGTTCGGTTATATATTGATAAAACCCAACCATAGTATCAACAGAGTCTTTTACCTGACTCTTCTCAAGAGCATCCTTAGCTTCTTTTAATTTTATCTCAGCATTCTGAACATCTGTTTTTTTAGCATCTCTAATGCTAACCGCAGAATTAAGAGCATTCGTCACTGACGAATATTCATTCTTCTTATCCTGCAATTGTCTCTCCAGTTTTTTCTGAACATCACGCCATCCAGGAAATCCAGTAACCTTCACATCAACACTTTTTTGAGCGTTTTCAAGCTCCCCTGCAACTCTGGAAACAATCGCTTGCTTACTCTGTACATCGCTTTCGGCCTTCGCCAGTTCAGCTTTAGCCTCAGCCAGCTTCTTCTCTGCCACTTCCACAGCCCGATGCTCTTCATCAAGAGAATCCTGTCGATTTTTCTCAGCCTCTGCTGCCTCCGCCATTGCTAACAAATGCGCGGTTTCAGCCTGTTGGCGGGCAATCTCATCACGTTGGCGTTCTGCTTCCCGGAGCGCTTTTTCTGCTGCTTCAGCTTCTTCACGGGCTTTTTGCTCTGCCTTCGCAAGGCGCAAACGCTCAGCCTCTGCCTGCATTGCCATATTATTGGCATGAGCAAGGTCAGTTACTGATGGACTACGAGCGGCATTAGCACGTAAAGCGTCATTAACAATATCCTTGAGACGTTGAGTCAGGGCATCACGCTGAGATTTCGCTTTTGCCAATGCTGCCTCAGCCGCAGCAGCACGGGCAGCCTGTTCAGCCTGATGTTTTTTCAACTGCGCGGTAGACCATTTAGCGGTTGCATGTATCGCAGCAGAACTTTCACTGGCCCCACCAAATGCTCCACCGCCTCCACCAACATTTTCAGTTCCAGTTGCAAGCGTCGCTGTAATCGTATCGCCAGTATCAACCCCAACAGTTGGGAATGACCCCTCAGTAGATTCTGTGCTCTCCACATCTGGAGAATTATCAGTGACTTTATCCATAAAGAAATTCCTCTTTGATAATTAAAACAATAAATTAAAAACAACATACTGTACATATAACCACTGGTTTTATGTACAGCAAAAACCTACTACTCAGCATTGTCCATGTCAAGAGCATGGATTTTCATTTTTGCAATAAGGATCACACTATGGGGAGGCAGGCATTGAGAACGTCGAAACAGAACACCGGAGCAAATCAGGATGAGATATAAAACTGTTGGATCATGAAAAAACGGAGAACGATGTGAGCAAATCACCCCGCCATAAACTGAACAAAACAGACAAACGACTTCTCGACACCCTTGTTGCTGCCGGATATGAGCATGACAAAGCCCGTGACCTCATCCAGAAACAGGTTTACACGCTGACACTGGCAGATCAGCGTCATGTGGTCAGTGAAATCAGTAATGGTGTGAATCCCACCCAGGCTTACTCGGCGGTATACCAGGCAAGACGCATTCGCCTCGCCCGTAAATATCTGAACGGTAAAAAGGTTATGGAAGAAACCGGGGAAAATACGCCCCCATCAGCGTAAGGATTTCTTTTGCCGCTCCAGAGACTCCAGTTTTTTACGCAAATCCTCTCTTTTTTGGGCATCTCTGGTGCCAGCCAGCTCTGCTCTCAACTCATCGATCTGAAGTTGTATCTTCAGTCTGTTACTGAACATTTTCTGTCTGGCATTAACATCCGCAACAATGCCGTTTTTTGTCTTCTCGGCCTTTTGTTGAAAAACATTGCTGTCCGCATGACTGGCAACCGAAGCAGAAAGAACACTAAAAAGCAGGACTGGCACACATTTTTTCACGGGATTATTCCTGACTCATTGACCATCAAATCACATTGGGGTAAACCGACGTATGATAAGAGATACTCTTCGGAGATATAACCCCCTGAGTATCAGGATGAAAAACGCAAGGAGATGTTTATGGGGTCCGCTTGGAAAACGGAAAATATCCCACGCTAAGACTATTTTCTATACAGTAACAGTTTGCTGTTTCGCTCTAACTCTCAGAATTGTTTGCCGTGTGGTTCGGAATTCCCTGGCAATAGCACTTATACTTGCCCCAGACTTAATGCGTTCGAGTACCTTCTGTTTTTGTTCTTCATTTAATACCGGTGGGCGACCAAAACGTTTTCCTGCATCCCGTGCTCTTGCTATCCCTGAATAAGTTCGTTCAAGTAAAAGATCTCGTTCAAATTCAGCGACCGCTGAAATCACTTGCATTGTCATTTTTCCTGCCGGACTGGTCAGATCAACACCACCTAATGCCAGGCAATGCACCCTGATGCCAGATTCGGTCAGTTGCTCCACTGTTTTCCTGATATCCATTGCATTACGACCGAGGCGATCCAGTTTTGTGACTATCAATACATCGCCACTTTCCAGACGATCAAGCAACCGGTTAAAACTAGGACGTTCACTGGCTGCTACTGAGCCACTAATTTGTTCTTCGATTATTCGTTGGGGTCTGACGTTAAAACCCGCGCTTTCGATTTCCCGACGTTGATTTTCGGTCGTCTGTTCCAGAGTGGAAACCCGACAATAGGCAAAAATTCGAGACATAGTGAGATCTTCTGTACGAAATAGGTGTACATATTATAATGCATGTCCGAAAGTAATTTCGCTGACTTTCGGATATATCTGTTTAACAATGTCCGAAACCGGTCGTTTTCGGTCACAACAAATCCATAACATATGAAAACTTTACACGAGGGAAGCATTCATGCCACGGCGACAAATACTGAGTAGTGAAGAGCAAGCTCGCCTGCTGGTTATACCAGATGATGAAATTATTCTGACCAGAATGTGTTTTCTTTGTGATAAAGATATTGCTCTCATTAATAAGCACCGGCGTCCAGCTAATCGCCTGGGCTTTGCGGTATTACTCTGTTACCTGCGTGGGCCTGGATTTGTTCCGGACAAAAATAATGTTCCCCACTGTGGCGTTGTATCCAGAATTGCTTCAAGACTGAAGCTTCAGCCCGATTTATGGCATGAATATGCAGCCAGAGAGCAAACCCGCTGGGAGCATCTGGCTGAACTTTATCGCTACCTGAAATTATCTCCGTTCAGCCGAACTCTGCAAAAAGACTGCATTCGGCATCTGCATTCCTATGCCATGCGAACAGATAAAGGATTTACTCTGGCGGAGGAAATGCTCAGTTGGCTACATAACAATAATGTTATTTTCCCGTCGGTTGATGTGATCGAACGGACGCTTGCCGAAGCCGTCACACTTGCTGACAGATCTGTTTTTTCGGCACTTACGACACAACTGGGAAAGCAGCATAGATCTGCACTCGACAGCCTGCTCATATCAGAAGGGGAACAACCTTCCCGACTTGCGTGGCTACTTCAGCCTCCCGGTAAAATTAACGGTAAAAACGTGCTGCAACATATCGATCGACTTAATTCTATCACCGCGCTGGAATTACCTGATGGTATTGAGCTTTCCGTTCACCAGAACAAATTACTCAAACTGGCGCGTGAGGGCCGAAAAATGAGCAGCAGAGATCTGGCAAAATTCACCGATATCAGACGTTACGCTACGCTGGTTTGTGTCATTCAGGAAGCCAGAGCAACATTGACTGATGAAGTTATCGAGCTACACGAACGCATTATGGGCGGTCTGTTCAGCCAGGCAAAACGCACACAAGCCGAGAGGCTTCAGTTAACAGGCAAACTTATCCAGAGCAAGTTAAGACAATATGTTACTGTCGGTCAGGCGCTACTGCATGCCAGAAAGTCAGGTGAAGATCCCTGGGCCGCGATAGAAGATGTTATTCCCAGGCAGGAGTTCGTCAACAGCCTGGAAGAAACACAGTTGCTGTCCCGTAAAGGTAATTTCGATCCTCTTCACCTGATCACCGAAAAATACAGCACACTTCGAAAATACGCTCCACGAATGTTGTCAGCATTGCAGTTTGTAGCGACACCTGCGGCGCAGCCGCTCAGCGATGCACTGGATACTATAAGGGAAATATACCGTAAGCAGCTTCGTAACGTTCCGCCTACAGCGCCAACAGCATTTATTCCTGAAAGCTGGCGAAAACTGGTATTAACGCCTTCAGGCATCAATCGAAAATACTATGAGTTTTGTGTACTGAATGAACTCAAGGGGGCGTTACGTTCCGGAGATATTTGGGTAAAAGGGTCGCGTCGTTACAGAAATTTTGATGATTATCTTATCCCGGTCACTGAATTTGATAAATCCCGACAAAATGACCAGTTACAACTGGCTGTGCAGACTGATTGCCATGCATATATTCAGGCCCGTATGACGCTTCTTGCATCTCGTCTGGAAGAAGTTAACGCAATGGCTCTTGCCGGTGAGCTGCCGGATGTTGATATTTCAGATAAAGGAGTGAAAATCACTCCGCTGGAGAACGGGGTTCTGAGGTGTACTGGCAATAGCGGACACTACCATTTGTTCTTTTTTTAAGCAGCCATCTGATGATATTTTTCCCTGAAGGCTGCCGGGGAGATATTCCCCAGACGAGAGTGACGACGCTGACGATTGTAGAAAATCTCAATGTATTCCCGTATTACTGAGATGGCTTCATCCCGGTTATTAAAACGATAGTGGCTCAGGCTCTCATTTTTCAGCGTTCCCCAGAAGCTTTCCATCGGAGCGTTGTCGTAACAGTTACCTTTACGCGACATTGATGTTTTCAGACCAAACTGCTCCTGTATGACCCGGTAATCGTATGCGCAGTACTGTGAACCTCGATCAGAGTGGTGGATTAGCCCGGCAGGTGGGCGCTGGCTCCTGAGCGCCATAAACAGGGCTTTACCTGTCAGCTCTTTTGTCATGCGCTCTCCCATGGCGTAGCCGACAATTTCGCACGTATAAACATCTTTGATGCCAGCGAGGTACAACCATCCCTCCTGTGTGGCAACATACGTCAGGTCCGCCACCCAGACCTGATTTGGTGCTGTAGGAGCGAACGTCTGGTTCAGCAGATTTGGCGCAACTGGCAGATTGTGGTTCGAGTTCGTAGTCGCTCTGAACTTGCGTTTCTGCTTACAGCGTAGCCTTAGCTCCTTACGAAGACGTGCCAGTTGGTCACGACCAACGATGATGCCATTCTCTGCCAGCTCCGTCTGGAGCCGCCGGGTTCCATATGTTTCGCGAGTGCGGATATGTGCCACCTTAATCTCCAGTTTTAGCCGCTCATCACTTTGTTTTCTGTCTGAGGGTTCATGCTGTACCCAGTTGTAATAACCGCTCCTGGATACACCAAATACCTGACACATCGCTTCAATGGGAAATTGTTGTCGCCATTGTTCGATTAACGCGTATTTTTCAGCGACTCCTGTGCAAAATACGCTGTTGCTTTTTTTAATATATCTCGCTCAAGGCGAGCTTCATTTAACGCCTTACGCAGTTGCAGAATTTCAGATTCCAGTTCAGCCACCGTGCGGGAACCAGGAGTACCGAGCCCTTTTCTGGCGGCGGTAACCCATTGTCCTAAAGTGCCTTCAGGAAGAGATAATCGGGAAGCGCCTTCACTGATCGAAAGTTGATTTTCAAGAACCGTTCTGACAGCTTCGGCTTTGAACTCTTTAGAGTAACGTTGGGTTTTTCTGCTCATTATTAGCTCATTCTGATGCCATTCTATTTCAGGAAGGAGTGTCCGTTAAACTCAGGCTACCTCATTCCTTCCGGTGTTTCTGCCTTTGCCAGTCTGGTTTATAACATGCTCCCCCATCCGAAAATTACAGAAATACTGGAAGAAGTTGACAGTTGGACTGGTTTTACACGTCACTTCACGCATCTCAAAAATAATAACATCAGGCCAAAAGACGGAAGGCTGTTGCTGACCACAATTCTGGCTGACGGTATTAATCTGGGGCTAACAAAAATGGCAGAGTCCTGCCCCGGGGTAACAAAATCGTCCCTCGAAGGTATCCAGGCATGGTACATCCATGACGAAACCTATTCAGCCGCCCTTGCAGAACTGGTAAACGCGCAGGGGAAACGTCCATTAGCAGCATTCTGGGGCGACGGGACAACATCGTCATCAGACGGGCAGAACTTTCGGGTGGGCAGTCACGGGCGTTATGCTGGTCAGGTCAATCTTAAATATGGCCAGGAGCCGGGCGTACAGATTTATACGCATATATCAGATCAATATAGCCCGTTCTACACCAAAGTGATTAGTCGGGTACGTGACTCAACCCACGTACTTGATGGCCTGTTGTATCATGAAAGTGATCTGGAAATTACCGAACATTACACCGATACCGCAGGTTTCACAGAGCATGTTTTTGCACTAATGCATTTGCTGGGATTCGCTTTTGCGCCGAGGATCAGGGATCTTCATGATAAGCGACTGTTTATTCACGGAAAGGCTGAGCGATATCCTGGGCTTCAGTCCGTCATATCAACAACCAGCCTGAATCTCAAAGATATTGAAACGTACTGGGGTGAGGTATTACGCTTGGCAGCTTCGATTAAACAGGGGACAGTCACTGCATCGCTGATGATGAAAAAGTTAGCCAGTTACCCAAAACAGAATGGACTGGCCAAAGCGCTGAGAGAAATTGGTCGAATTGAACGGACACTGTTTATGCTGGACTGGTTTCGAGCTCCTGGTTTGCGACGACGTGTACAAGCTGGGCTGAATAAAGGAGAAGCCCGTAATGCTCTTGCGCGAGCGGTTTTTATGCACCGGCTGGGTGAAATCAGGGACAGGGGGCTGGAGAATCAGAGTTACCGGGCCAGTGGTCTGACGTTACTGACAGCGGCAATCGCGTTATGGAACACGGTATACATAGAAAGAGCCATTGAATCCCTGAAACGAAAAAAGCTCCCGATTAATGACCAACTGCTCTCTCACCTTTCGCCGTTGGGCTGGGAGCATATCAATCTTAATGGGGATGATGTCTGGCGTAATAATCTTAAGCTGGGTACAGGGAAGTACCGACCATTACGCAATGTCGATATCGAATCGTACAAAAAACAGTCTTAGCGTGGGATATTTTCCGTTTTCCAAGCGGACCCCAGTAACGGCCCTTTTCTTTTTTCATAATATTCTGATCAGTCTTGCCGGGTTTCCTGCATAAATGCCTTTGTTCTCAACCGGTTTTACTACAACTGCCCCCGCACCGATAACAGCTCCGCTGCATATATACGGAGACAGAATAATGGCTCCACTGCCAACAGTAACCGAATCCCCCAGGATAATGCTGATCCAGTTATCCGGTGACGGATCTGGTGCTCCTGAACGAAACAGATCGTTGGCGAACGTCACGTTATGACCAATGAAGCAGTTCTCCCCCAGTGTTACGTTCTCACAAATAAACGTGTGCGACTGTATCCGACTTCCACTACCAATGACACAGCCTTTCTGTATCTCAACGAAGGGGCCGACAAACACATTGTCCCTGAGTTCACATTCATAAATGTTGACCGGTTTGACAATACGGACATTGGTCCCATAAATCACATCCCGGACAGCACATTCCATAAATTTCATACTCACACGTCCTTTAAATACAGATGACACTTGCCGGAATTATAGGGCTGTGTTTAGGAAACGAACAATATTGTACGGTTGCGTTATCGCGGTTGGGTGTACTCCCGCGCTATACGCTGTTTTCAGGGGATTTGAACTCAATCGGATAACCTAAATGCAATACCGCAATGGCGATAATTTAAAAGCGATAGCCGTTGACGCAAAATCAATCCGTTATGCATCTCTATTGGTTAAATAATGCGCTTAACGTACAAAATTTTCCCATATCCAAACTGACCCCTACAGCGAACCTGCCACCATAAGTGTTTTTATACCACTTAACCGGCTCAGCACCGGGGGCTGGTTTCATTCTGGATTCATCGCGCAGACGTCCTTTCGAGAAACACCTGTCTTCGGCAATCGCCTGCGCACGTCTGGTGGCCAGCTCATCATTATTCATGGTTATTGCATCTCCTTATATCCGGACAGCCCCTCTATGGCCACTTCTGTGCAGTATGCAACACGCGCAGGATATACACTTTTCCCCACTGGCTGTCGACCTCATAAACCAGAACAAAATGCGGGTGAATAACCAGTTCCCGGGTACCTTCCACACGACCGTTGCGGCCTTTATACGGCTGCCCGGCCAGGCTGCTGGCTGAATAACCAATTCGTTCGTCCAGTTCAATAGCGGCCATCAGGTTCTGCTCCGCAATGTACTCACGAATGCGCTTCCGGTCCTGGCTGGCCAGCATGGTCCAGAATATCTCCATCATTTACCGGCGACCTTCCTGCTCATTTCATCCCGCCATGCAGCAGCGGAAGATTCGACCATGTCATGGGAAAGCACATCGCCGCGCCCGAGTTGCTGACGTCCTGCCTCAACCTGGTCACGGAACCAGGTATTATGCTGCCGTTCAACGGTCTGGCGCATAAAATCCCGGATTAACTGAGAGCCATTACGGTCCATGCTTTTTGCAGCGGCCATAAAAGCATCCTTCAGTTCAGCGTCGATTCTTAAACTCATGTTAACCTGTGTCATTTATCACCTCGTCATTACTACGTATATACACAGTATATAACGATTCAGATAGGGGGTTCGCGCCCATTTCCTCTAAAAGTCTCACCTTGCTTAGGTAATTAATTGAATTTATTTAGAAAAGGTTGCAATTTTAGCATCATTCTTTATTGTTCTTTTTAACCTGAAGTACGTCGATCGAGAGATACCTGTTTTTTCTGTCACACTGCCCAGAGATTCTCCCTGTGATATAAGCTCCAACGCTGTAGGCGTTCGTGGATGCTTCTTCCTGCCAAATTTTACGCCTGCGGCAAGTGCCGCTATTCTGCCGTCGTTTGTCCGCTCCAGAATACGCTCACGTTCCGCTTCAGCTACGGCAGCAAGGATTTGGATAACCATTTTGCCCATTGTCCCTTCTGTACTGAGACCGTTCTCCAGGAACCGGATGGCGATCCCCTTTTTGTAACTATTCTCAATAAGAAATACGCCATCGAATGACTTTATCAGGGCTGCGTTTGGGAACCGGGTAATGCTGCCAACTTACTGATTTAGTGTATGATGGTGATTTTAAGGTGCTTGC
>ERZ791741.1166-NODE-1166-length-22637-cov-6.364405_pt1 | contig 22637 bp, 18 predicted proteins | sample MGYA00510040_ERZ791741 | MGnify/ENA primary metagenome ERZ791741 (study PRJEB30046, sample SAMN00791960) | human gut metagenome | study: EMG produced TPA metagenomics assembly of the A metagenome-wide association study of gut microbiota in type 2... | reverse complement strand
GAAATGCCGAAGGAGGAAGCCCCGCTGTGAAACACATCAAGCCCGGCCGGCCAGGCGGTCCTGGAGCTCGTCGGCCATATCCTCCAGTGCCTCGTGGCGTTCTCCCCAGACCTCGTAGGCATCGCTGTCCATATCCTCCGGCTCGAGCTCGTCCAGATGCTCCAGCATAAGCTGGATCCGTTCCAGGCAGGAGAGAAGTTGAGCGCGGTCCATGCCGTCCAACTCTGGCTGTCCGGGAAAGGCTGGAAAATCAAGCGTGTCCCCCATCCGGGTGCCTCCTTTCGGCTCTATGAAGTATGACGATTATACCACAGCCGTTCTCTCATGAAAACATTGCAGGCGGGATTTCTTTCCGACAAGCAATGGAATACCGAACGGCGGAGTAGACACCAAAATAAAAAAGATGCGTCTCCCAAAGCCGTGTGACGCAACACGTTCCATAATCGTTTCCCTCTCTTTTTGAAGAGTGCGTTCACTCAAAAATGCTCTCATGATCTTCTTGATAACGTTCCCTTGAATTTCGGTCAAAAATACAGTATAAACTTTTCGCAAGTCTATCATAAAGTTCTCTCGTATAAAGCAAAAGTATTATTGCAAGTAGCTTCTTATTCAGCGTGACTATGATTTTTATTATACTACATTACGACGGATTTTGCCGCCCCAATAAGACTATGGGGGTTGTTCCCAAAACATACAAGTAACTTTATCGAAGGGACGATTCTCATGAGCAGCAGGCAAAAAAGCATCAAGCCGATGTCAGTAGGAGTTCGAATCCCACCCATTACACGTTTTGACCTTTGAATTTGCTCTGTTTGTATTTGACTGGTGGCATAAGGCGTTTTATATAGGAAAGGCCGAGACTTTTCTAGCAAAAAGGATTTTAGACATTGAATGGCCCTACCTGACCAGAACAAGGATAACCATTTGTTCTGGTCAGGTAGGGCCATTCAATTGGACCCGCCTAACGAGGCAACGACTCTGACAGGCTTTGAAAGATAGCCCGGTTGTGAAGAACCGCCGATGAATCCGGTTTACAGGCGGCGGCCAGTTCATTGAAGGTTTCCGCTCTTTTCTGGTCGCCCAGATGGCTGTAACAGACGCACAGCTGGATACAGGGGAGATAACCATAGCAGTCCGGAGAGACAAAGCCGCCCCTGCGATCATCCCGGGCGCAGGTCAGAGCCAGAGCGTACCAGTAGGCAGCCTGCTGGTACCGCTCCTGCCGGAGGAAGCAGTTTCCGATCTCACAGCAGACCTCTGCCCTGGGGCGGTCGTAGGTGAAGCTGCGAAATAACGCAGCCAGCGCCGCTTGCTCATGGCCCAACTCCTTGTGACAGTAAGCGCAGTGGCAGCATGCGTCAATGTTGTTCTCCACCCAGCCCTGGCCTTCTTCCAGAAATCGCTCAAAGACATCCAACGCCTCCTCCCAGCGATGGTGGTAGTAGAGCTCACGGCCGTAGTAGAACTGCTGACGGGGTTCCAACTGTTTCCCAGCAGCCAGTTGGGCCTGGTAGATACGCAGGTTCCGGTCTGGGTCGGAGGGGCGGGTCTTGCGGTGGGTGACGGCGAAATCCGAGTACAGGACATTCCCAACCGGCGTGACAACCTCGTGGACGGCTCCTACCCAGCACATCCCAGCCCGGTTTTTGATTAGCCTTTCCCGGTAGTAGGAGAAGGTCACGCGGCCGCGTTCGTCAAAGCCGGTGTGGTAGGGGGCCATGACCACCGAGACAGTTGGGTCCAGAGTCTCTTTTAGGTTGAGAAAAGCCTTCTGATCCTCCTCCCAAAATACGTCGTCGGCATCCAGCCACATGCAGTAGTCCATAGACGCATGGGAAAAGGCTTCGTTCCGGGCGGCGGAAAAGTCATCCTGCCAGGGAAAGTCAAAGATTTGATTGGTAAAGTGGGTGGCAATCTCCCGGGTCCGATCGGTGGAGCCGGTGTCCACAATGATAATCTCGTCCACGAGGCCAGCCACACTCTTCAGACAGCGCTCCAGCACATCTTCCTCATTCTTTACAATCATACACAGACTGACGCTTATCATAGTGGCGCTTCCTTTTGATTCATCATGATATTGTTTCCGCCGGTTTTTACCGGCGGCACTCAGCTCAGACGGATGATGGTCAGAGAGGCCCCCGCGCCGCCGCTTACCAGAATGGCGGTTCCGGCAATTGTGGTAAAGAGCTGCAACGTAATGGTGGAGTTTGCGGGCAGGGTGACCTTAATCTGGTTTTCAAAGTTAGAGGTTGAGACCACCGGGTTGATGGTAGAGGGGATGCTGTTCACCCCGTTGATCACCAGCCGGGTTCCCATCAGCAGGGCCACAGTGGTATTCACATGGTAAGATATCTGATAGGTGCCCGCCGTGGCCACGGTAAACACCGTGTTCCCGGTGTTGGCCGTGATGTCGGGGGACAGAACTTGGGCGTTGGGCAGGGGGATTGGGCTGCCCCCCAGCGCCACCAGAACGCTGCTGCCCTGGGTGTTGGCGGCAAAGCCGGCGGTGGCGGTAAGGTTGGGACCTGTGGCTCCAGTGGGACCGGACGCCCCCGTGGGACCGGTTGCCCCTGCCGCGCCCGCCGCGCCGGTGATGCCAGCTACTCCGACGGCACCGTTTGCGCCGGCGGAACCTGTCGCTCCGGTGGCTCCGGTAGCTCCGACTGCTCCGGTGGGGCCCGTAGCCCCGGTGGCTCCGGTGGCTCCAGTGGGACCTACAGCCCCGGCAGGGCCAACTGCCCCGGTTGCTCCGGTGGGACCAATGGGACCCTGAGCACCAGTGGGACCTGTCGTACCGGTGGGACCTGCGGCGCCCGTCGGGCCGGTCGGGCCGTCCGCACCTGTGGGGCCCGTGGGGCCAGTGACCCCGACAGGCCCTTCTGCGGGGCCCGTCGCGCCCGTCGCGCCGGTAGCCCCGGTGGGACCGGGCAGGATGGGGGCGCTCATGGCCGAGGCCAATTTGCCGGTTAGCAGCATCTGCTGCTCCATCACGCTGGACAGCGTCTCCTGCACGCTTTGATTGACCTGCATTACCTCATCCAAAGCCGCAGCCGCTTCAAGGCCTGGCAGAGTACCCAGAACGTATTGCAGCTTTTCACCCTCGGCGTTGAGGATGTGGCTCAGGCTGAGCTCCTCAGCAGCAATGGAGGAAATGATCTCATTGATGCTGCCCTCTCTGCTCAGAGGAGGCTCGATTGGGGGAAAGGTTGGCAGTGACATGAGACATCCCTCCTCAGCTTAGACGGGTAATGGAAAGGGCCGCGCCGGCGGAGCCCGGCAGCAGGGTGGCCACGGAGGCGATGCCAAACATTTGCAGGGAAACGGTGTCCCCGGCGTTTAGGTTCAGCAGGATCTCGTTGGAGAAGTGGCTCAGAGACACCGCAGGGGCCACGGTGGAGGCCGTATTGGCCGCGCCATTGATAAGAAGGCGGGTACCGCTGGCCAAGGACGCGGTGGTGTTTACATTGTAAGAAATCTGGTAGCGCCCGGCGTTGGTTACCGTAAACACCGTGTTGGCCCCGTTGACCGTGATGTCCGGGGAGAGCAACTGGCCGTCCGGAAGGGGAACCAGGGTGCCCCCTACAAGGACGGTCAGCGCCGTGCCGCTGGTATTGGCTGCAAAGGCGGAGGTGGCGGTGATGTTGGGACCGGTGGGGCCGGTTGCACCAGTCGCGCCCGTCGCGCCGGTAATACCTGTTGCGCCGGTGGCCCCAGTGGCCCCGGTAGCCCCCGCAACACCTGTAGGGCCGGTGGCTCCCGTAACGCCGGCAGGTCCGGTCGCGCCGGTGGCCCCGGTGGCTCCCGTGGCCCCGGTGGCTCCAGTAGCCCCGGCAGCTCCAGCCGCGCCGGTGGCCCCTGTCGCGCCAGTAGGCCCAGTGGGCCCAACCGCACCAGTCGCCCCAACCGCACCGGCAGCGCCAACAGCTCCGGTGGGGCCGGTTGCACCGGTTGCGCCGGTGGCCCCGGTCGCGCCGGTGGCCCCGGTCGCGCCAGTAGGCCCTCCGGCAGGCCCGGTAGCTCCGGTTGGCCCGGTGGCGCCGGTTGGACCCTGCATGGGGGAGGCTGTCAAAGCGCCCTGCATCTTTGCTTTCAGAAAGAGCTGGTTCTGCGCCGCGGTTTCCAGCATACTGCGGACGCTCTCATTGGCGGCCAGCACGTCGCTGACTGTGGCGGGAGGGCCGCTGAGACCGGGCAGGGTTCCCAGAATATATTGCAGTTTCTCTCCTTCAGCGTTGAGAATATGGCTCAGGCCGAGTTCTTCCATCGCAATAGAAGAGAGAATTTGATTAACTGCGTCTTCCCGTTCAATGGGGGGATTCACTACGGGAAAGCTAGGCAGAGACATTATCGGGAATCTCCTTTCAAATTGAGAGGTACATACTAATATGCACCGGTGCGCTGGCGGGAGCGAGGCACTCCAAAACGTCGCGCTGGGACATTCTATGTATCTTCCAGCCAACAGGTTCCCGGTGGAACAAAACTGCCCCGGATGTCATAGGGTAAGACGGCGGCATGGATACCCTGCTGCACATCTTGGACCCGGCCCCGCCGGGACGAACTATGGAGTTTTAATATGTCTATGCCCTCCTTTCCACCCAACGGGGCGGATATGACCCAAGAGGAAGCTCTGACCATGATTATCGCGTCCATTGCCATGGAAGAGCTTGCCCTGAGTCATATTCTCAACGCTGAGGGTGAGAAACTACAATATATCCTGGGGACTCTGCCCGGCACAAGCCCCTGTGCCTGTCCCCATGACGTGCTGGCCGTCAACAAAAGCGTCACCGCCCTTGTTGAGGCAGTGACGCAAAACCAGATGCTGTTGAAAAACAAGCTGGCTCAGGTGCTAGAGTTTTGCCCGCTTCCATCGCCCCCGCCGCCAGCTTGTAAGCCGGAGCCGGGACCTACGCCCTGTCCTTCTCCTTGCCGGCCAGATCCCTGTGTGTCCCAGTGTCCGGTGTCCTGCTCCCCACCCCATCCAGTGTCTCATCAGGTACTGTCCTGTGAAAAAAGCGCTGTTCAATTAATAGGACTGCGGGAGAGAATGCTGTGGAATCCGGACTGTCGCCTGTGCTGGAGACAGCGAAGCCGTTCAGGAAAAGATATCTGTTTGGACGAACGTACCCCTGCTCAGATTCAGCTTGATCCAGGGAAAACCTACGCAGTCCAATACGCACTGAATGTCTGCGCCACATCACCGGAAGAGGGGACAATTCTCCTCAGACAGTCGCCCTGTGGTGCGTTTACAGATGCGCTGCCTCTGCATTTTTCCATAGGACACCCGGCACACGGTCAGCAGACATTGCACTATGTCTCTGTAATGCACCCCTGTATAAACAATGGATACAGCGTGAAGTTGTCCCTGATGCTTGACGCCAAAGCGCCTCTGTATGTGGAGCAGGCAGTGATGGATGTGGTAGAGCTTTGATGACATGATTGAGCATTTTAATAGCATGTAACGGCTCTGCCGGGCACAAGAGAATCCAGTACAAAGGAGATAAAACGAATTTTGCTGCCGGACAAAGAATGGCTGGAAAGCCAGATAAAAGCAGGTGTTATATTATGAGCGGAACCTCATTACAACCTCCGGCTTCACCTTGGATCGAGAACGACAGAATATACCTTACGGTAAAAATGACCATACAGCGTCCATCCTTATTGACCGCAATCGCTGTCAGAATGACCGCATTAGTTTGCTGATAGTAGCCGGAGAACCCACGTGGTCTCAGTTATATCCTACACACGCCGGATGGATACGCCGGCTAGATACATCTCGATCAGGGTTTCTTCACACTGCTCTCCCGGCAGCGACAGCTCACAATGGCAACCGTTTTAAAGGAAATCCCCTTGAGCTTGGGCACCTTGAGGGCGACTTCACCGGAAGTGGTAATGAGGCTACGGCTACAGTGGCCGCTGCGGTAGCCTTAGCGCTGTTCATTGCGCTCGTACCGAGAGCTTCTCCGCCTTCGACTTCCAATAACTCGTTGAGGGGAAACCTCCACGCTACCTCGCACCAATTCCTTGTAGGACTCTTAATTACTCCCTCATTTAGTTGTAAAATTTTTGGAACATGGTTTACAGACTTCTTTTGGGATGCTGTGTCGCAATTTCATTCTACGAGAGGCCTGCAACCCTTGTCTCATCTGATCCCTTTTTCAATGTGTGCATTTGGCTCATCTTTTCTGCGAAACTTATTTTACCTTATCCACCGCCAAGGAATGGTGAACAGATGAAGCAAAAGCACTATAAAGGACAGAACTACAGGGAATGAAAAAGCCGCCTGTTACCTCCGGGTATCGTGAAATCAACAGGCCGCTTGATTTTGTGTGCCTTGGTCAAATGAGGAGAGGGTTGAAACGCTCTGTCCCTCCAAAACTGGATTTCGTATCTTCCCAAACCATACTTTTTGTGTTGACTTCTTCTGAAACTATCCGAAATAGCAGAAACACCGCACTTCTCAGTGTTTTTGCTTATATATCTTGGAAGAGACGGTTAAAACCAATATTTATGAGTACCTGTTTCTTCCTCAGTCGAGACAGCATTACCCCTCAGAAGTGGATTTCAAGCGCGGCTTGGCCTCCTGCATCGAGGTTTATAATACACAGTGAATCTTATCGCACATTGCAAAACTGTACGCCATGTCGGGTGGAAGATGTATTCATGAGCAACACATCTCGATGACACTTTAAGAGTTCGAATCTCGTCGTATACACGTTTTACACTTTAATTTTACGCTGTTTGTATTTGATTGGTGACACAAAATGTTTCGCATAAAAAGGTCAAACCTCTTGCAGTCTAAGGAGTTCTGGAATGAAATGACCCTACCTCCTCTGAACAATGTCAGTCATTTGTTCAGAGGAGGTAGGGTCATTCAGTATGGTGCGGATGACGGGACTCGAACCCGTACGGCCATGGGCCACTAGCACCTCAAGCTAGCCAGTCTACCAGTTCCAGCACATCCGCATATTGTCGTCTCGAAAGACTGCTAGATTATTATAACGAGCCGTTACGGATTTGTCAACTGGAATTTTCCACTCCGCACCAGAAAAAGCAAAAAGATCGAAAAAAGGAGTTGACAAGTGGGGGGACAGATGGTAATATAATCTTCGCGCTGCAAAGAGCGCTAAAGATGCGCGAGTGGTGGAATTGGCAGACTCGCTAGATTCAGGTTCTAGTGTGCATTACGCACGTGCGGGTTCAAGTCCCGCCTCGCGCACCATGGCGAGTGTTCTTATAGCATTTGAAAAGCTGTAAGAACACTCGTCTTTTTGGATAGGGAAACCACCGGCTCTGCCGGTGGAGGTGCCTCGTAAAAAAGCTTTAGCTTCAAGCAACGAGCGAAGCGAGCTGCTAACAGCAAATTATCAGGGAAGAAAGACTTACGTTAGAACAGCGGATGCCCGTTTACGGGTAGCGGGGCAAGTGATGCGAGTGAAATAAGACTTCAGTGCGTCTTGAGACGCATGCCGGTAATAGGCCCTTATAGGGCCAACTCAAGCCACCGGCTTAGCCGGTGGTTATGACTTTGTTGCTTTTGTTGCTTTCATCCGGCGATGGTGGATGGGGCGTAGTTGACGACTACGCCCTTTCTTGTGTTTACGGACACCTCCGGCGCGGGTAGCGGGATCAGCTCCGGGATCTCAACGACCCCTACGCAGTTATAGTGAATACGGAGCCGCTGTTCCCACACACCGTCTATCTTCTCGGCGTTGAACACTTCGATCTTCTCGATGAGCTCGTTCAGCATCCGGGGAGTCAGCTTGCGGGCGCGGGTGTATTTGCGGACCAGGGAGATGAACATATCCGTGGTCATGGACTGGCTGCTCTGCTTGTCGATCTCGGCACGGAGCGCCTTGATTTTCTCCGCCAGCTCCTTTTGCTCCTCCTCATACCGCTTTGACATACGGGCGAAGCGGTCATCAGAGAGCTTGCCGGAAACATTGTCCTCATAGATCCGCTCAAACAGACCGTCCAGCTCCTCATCACGGGCTTGCAGGGCTTTCAGCTCCTTCTCCTTCAGCTTTCGGTCGGTGGCCTCTGCCTGCTGGGAATGGCCGATCACAGCCTTCACAAACTCATCCTCAAACTGACTGGCAAACTTGGTCAGCCGCCGGATCTCGCCCAGCACCACCTGCTCCAGGAAGTCCACGCGGACATAATGGGTGGAAGTGCAACTCCCACGATTGCCCTTGTAGTTGGAGCAGTTGAAATACTTGATGTCGGGGTTGCCCTGATTGAAATGGAAGTGCAGGTTGTGTCCGCAGTCGGCACAGACCAGAAGGCCGGAGAACATATTGCGTGCTCCCTCATGGGTGCGGCGCTTGCGGATCTTGCCTCGCTTCTGCTGGACCTGCTCAAAGACTGCCCGCTCAATGATGGGTTCGTGGACATCCTGGAAGATGACCCAGTTTTCCCGGTCGTTGGCAAGCCGCTTTTTGTTCTTGTACGACTTGGAGTAGGTCTTGAAGTTGAGAATATCACCGCAATACTCCTGTAAAGAGAGAATGTGGGTGATGGTGGAGCTGTTCCACATATACGGTCCGCGGAGCTTGCTTTTCCCAGGACGATTGACGCCCTTCTCACGCCAATAGGCGATGGGGGTAAGAACCTTCTCCTCGGAGAGGATCGTGGCGATCTGCTCTGTACCATAGCCATCGACAGTCATATGGAAGATACGGCGCACTACCTGGGCGGCCTCCTCGTCCACGCCCCACCGTTTGGGATCGTCCGGGTCTTTTTTGTAGCCATAGGGCGGCGGCCCCATCGGTTCACCAGCATTGCCCTTGATCTTATTGCTGATCCGGCGCTTCTTGCTGATGTCACGGGCGTACCACTCGTTGAACAGGTTGCGGATGGGCGCCAGCTCGTTCTCACCTTCGGCGGTGTCGATGTTGTCTGAAACCGCCACCAAACGAATGTCGTGCTCCGGGAAAAACTCCTCGGTCAGCCGGCCCACCTCAATGTAGTTGCGGCCCAGCCGAGAAAGGTCTTTCACAAACACGGCGGCAGCCTTGCCAGCGGCAAGCTGCTCCATCATGTCGTTGAAGCCGGGGCGGTCCATCGTAACACCGGAAATGCCATCGTCCAGGAAGTGGACCAGGTTGGTATAACCTTTTTCCTTCGCCACCTTGGTCAGCAGTTTCTTTTGGTTGGATATGGAATTGCTCTCGCCCTGTAACTCATCATCGCGGCTCAAACGCTCATACAGAGGGGTGATTTTCTCGTTTCTCATGGCTGTACCTCCTGAAATGAAAATGCTCTAAGTGACTGCTTCACTAACCATGACAAAAACCATGATTAAGAAGTCACTTAGAGCATACATCTCCTGCGGCCATTTTGAATTTGCGGTATTGCTTCACGGCGAAGTGGTCCGGGTGCTCCTTCTCCAGCTTGGCGAATAGCAGGTCCACGGGGGACTGAAACTCCTCGTCGTCCTCCCGCGCCTCGCTGGCGTTGATGAGGTCCAGCAGGGTGATGAAGTTGCGCTCCTCCGGCTCCGCCTCGTACCAGATGTATCCGATGAGGGCGGAGTAGTACAAGCGCTCGGCCTTCACCCAGAAATCCTCGGAACTTTTTTCACCCTCGCCCTTGGTGTTGAGGATCAAGGCGTTCACCAGCTTCAAAATATCCTTCTCGCTGCGGATGTACGCCAGAGGGTTGTACCGCATGGATTTTTTGAAGTTGATGAGGTTCAGGCTTTTAATGCGGTATCCCTTGCGGTCCAGCAGGGCGCCCACCTCGTTCAGGATGGTGCCTTTGGGGTCCGTGACCACATAGGAGGAATGGCACTGGAGCAGGTTGGGCTTGACAAAGAACCTTGTTTTGCCGGAGCCGGAACCGCCGCAGACCAGGATGTTCTTATTTCTTGCGTACTTGGGCTCCTTCGGGCGGCTCGACATGGTGATCCGCTCTGTCTGGGTAAGAAGGACATTTTGGGAGAAGTCTTTGTCCATGTAGGGGGCGATGTCGGCCGGGGTACCCCATCGGGCGCTCCCATACTCCATGCCTTTGCGGTATTTCTTCGCGTTCTTGCCCTTGGAGTAGACCACCAGCCGGATCAGCACCGCGCCGGTAGCTCCCACGCACAGGTCCACCAGATGGAAGCTGGGCGCCAGACTGGCAAAGGCCGCCGAAAAGCCCTGCCCGATGTGGAGCAGCTTCTCCGAGGCGTCCGCCCCAGGTGCCAGCCGCACCCCCTGGCAGAGCTTGTCAAAGAGATACACGAAGATGAGATACGGGAGGTTGAGCAGCACCAGCTTTTTCACCTTGTCGGTCATCGCGCCACCTCCCGGTCCTTGGCCTTGACCTTCTCCCGTTCCCGGTGCTTGGTCTTGGTCTGTTCCTGAGCCTGGGCCAGCCGCTCCCGGATGGTGGGGCGCTTCTCCCGGTCCAGGGTCATGGCGGTGAACTCCTTGAAAGCCGGTTGGAGCTGGTCCTTGTCCTTCGCCTTGAAAAACACATAGTAGTGCGGGGGTTCTATATGGGGGTCCTTCTTCAGGGCGTAGTCGATGTCGTACTTCTTCGCCACCACCGAAAACGCCTTGATGTTCTGCTCCGTGATCTCAATGTTGGTCAGGGAGGCCCCATGCTGTTTGAGCTGGTGCAGGGTCTGTCTGCCTTGGTGGAGGGTACGCTGGGAGGGCTTTTTCTGCATCTCCTCCAGCACCTTCTTCAGGGCCTTTTGGAGCAGGTCCGCGGTCATCTTGCCCGCCTCCACCGAGAGGGAGACCGCGCCTTGGGTGATTTCTTCCTGCATAGGCACTACCTCCTTTCTCCGCCGCCGTACAGGTCATGGCTCACCAGGGAAGTGTAGTAACTGCCGATGGTGGCCGGGGCGTTATACAGGGCGGCCAGCAGGTATTTCTTGATGTTGCGGACATAGGTGGTGTTCTCCCGCATCCGGTCCAGCACATACTCGATGTGAGAGCTGTCCAGCTTCAGGAACCGGGACTTGACCACCTCCGCCGGGTAGTCGTCCCCGGCAATGCGGATGGTCTCCCGGCGGGAGCATACCGTGTCCACCATGAGCTCCACCAGCTCATCCAAACGGTCCCGGTCAAGCTGATGGTTCTGGATGAGGTAGTCATACTCGATGTTCTCCAAAATGAGTCCACGATAGCTCTCGCGCTCCTGCATCCAGTCCCGTCCCATCCCGTCCGAAACCCTGGGGGCTTTGGGGGTGGATAGGACAGGATTTGATCCTTCCGTACTTGATAGATCTTTTTTTGATTTTTCTTTACTTGATCTATTAGTATTTAATTGTGCGGGGTTTCCCTGTTCAGGTTCTTCCAAGACAGGTAAAGCCTGTTCAGGATTATCCAAGACTGGATTTTCCCGTTCAGGTTTTCCCGGTTCAGGTGGGCGGGGCTGCTCCAGGATGGTGTACTCGATGGCGCCGAGCTGGCCGTTGGGGTTGCGGACCCGCTGGCGGATCACATACCCGTGTTCCTCCAGCTCCCGCACCCCGGCGCAGATACTGTCAACGCCATCCTTGCAGATCCGGGCCAGCCCCTTGGTGGTATAGTCCCACTCCTCCGGCAGGGAGAGCATGAGGGAGAGAAGGCCCTTCGCTTTCAGCGAGAGCGACTTGTCCCGCAGGTGATGGTTGGACATCACCGTGTAATCGCGAGTTTTCTCAATGCGGAATACCGCCATGTTGGATACCTCCTTCCGTTGGTTTTGAAAAGTGTTCGTTTCGGTGGTTTTGTGCCCCTGTATCACCGCCCGTCCTCCCATGAGGGAAAGGATATGGGCGGCTTCGTTTGCGCCGCCCACAGACGAAAAATCTGGGGATTTTCCACCCTAAAACGCACACTTGATTTGGGGATAGAAAAAGGGCGGCTGTCATCAAAACAGCCGCCCGATAGGGGGTCTAATACAAGTTATTTGCCATCCGGCAAGCCCGGAAACCATTGATATTACGGGATTTATTGAAAAGTTCTGTATCGCCATTCGTACCATGTCGGAGCAAGCTATGGATCGCTTGCTCCGACTTATTTTATATGTCAGAGCGCGCTCACGCCGCTGCTCCTCCTTTCCAAACAGAACCAGCTTACGCTGGGCTTCGGTTTGGGGCCGCCCTGTGTGCGGCTTTTTTCTTGTCGGTTTTAACCGTCTGTTCCAAATTTGAAAGCCACGTCTTAGCCAATTGAGGCTGAGACGTGGTTTTTAAATTTGGAATACCTCTATGATATGCTGGCAATCAGTCATGCTATAGTGGTGTTTTACTACAAAATATTATCTGGATTTTGCAGGCGAAAGGAAAAGATATAATTTTGGAATCAGAGGATATGGCTGTAGCTTGTAATAAAGAGCGAAAATTGATTACAATTAGCATATAAGCAATTTTGGAAGGATTTTCTGTCAACATGAAGGGGGCATGAAAATTATATCTGAACAGCTTCAGCGATATAGTAACACCCACACCGCATGGTCTGGTGATGACCGGGACGCTGTTACAATGCTCCAGGCATTTTTGGGCTCGGGCGGAAAATCAGTGAGAGGTTCTCGACTGAAGACACATGGCCTAATACGGATGGGACGTTTGAATTAGTCCCGTCTCCAGAGGTGTCTAGGCGGCCAAAGCGGAGCTTTGTGGTCCAGAGTAAGGGAACCTCGACCCCGCAGATATCGCTGGACGGCGCTGTCCACTATCGGCTACGGGATCTTGCCTTCCCTGCATATGTGGCTTTGGAGGTTACGCTGGACCCCGGTATCTTGTTCCTGGTGTTAAATACGGGGAAGCGAGGGCAGGAGCGCGTATTCTGGAAGTACATTTCCCCCAGGTTTCTCGCGTCGCTCGATTTTAGCAAGGACTCCGCGGTGATCCGCTTTACCGGCGGGGACGAGATCAAAAACACGGAAGAGTCTGGGGATGACTTCGTCTGTAGCTGGACGGGATCTCCGACGACCACTCCTTGGGCTTTCGGTCGTCCCCTTTCAGTTGGCCTATACAGTCTCCATTCACAAGGCGCAGGGCCTCGAGTACAATTCCGCCAAGGAGGTCATCCCCAGCAGCAATTCCGAGCAGATCTCCCACGGCATTTTCTATACAGCCATCACCCGTGCAAAGGAAAAATTAAAAATCTTTTAGAGTGCGGATACAATCAATCAGATTATCGACGGGTTCGGCAAGGCGGCCGGCGGCCGGTTGGGTCTGAATATCATCAAAACACAATTTCTGAATGCCGAGGCAGCAGGACCGCCACCCGTCTCTTGACTTTTGGCCTGCATGGAGTATAATAAGGGTGCACAGCCAAGTTTATATGGAGCATCATGACTCTGCGCGAGTGCTGCCCTTCGGGCAGGCGCAGGGATGAGGGAAGCCGGTGGGAGTCCGGAGCTATACCCGTAGCCGTATGTGCTTGAGGTTGCCGTTCGAGGCGTGAGCCGGTCATTGGGGCAGGGCCCTGAGAAGGCGGAACGGCAGACGCAGGAGCGAGATCGCTCTGGAAAGGCACGAGCCGGAAGACCTATGGTGTTTGAGCGTGGGGCGCACGTCGGTGTGCGCCGGGAAAGCGCGCGGAAAAGCGGCCGCGGCGGATCATGGGATCTGCCGCGGCCGCAGTTTTATGCAGGAGACAGTGACGACGAGCAGAAAGGAAGGAGACCGCTATGCTGAATCTCACCTGGATCAAGAACCCCGACCACGTATCCTACTGTAAGGAGAACGAGGTGCTGCCCCGGTTGGCGCGGGAGCTCGGCATCGCCGACCTGGCACAGCAGGTAGAGGAATTCCGGACCCACCCCACGGCGGAGGGGGTAAATCTGAAAGGGAAGAAACGTACCACTTTGAAGCTGTTCATCCCCAACCTGACCTTCCCGGAGCCGGTGGAGATGGGGGAGAACGTGTGGATCTATATGGGGGAGCTGTGCCCCGCCTACTGTCTGTTTACCCCTTGGGAGACAAAAGAGAATTGACGCAACGGGAAGGAGATACGGTTATGGGCGAACAAAAAAAATACTGGGAGGGCAAGCACTTCGCTTTCTATACCAACAAGGAGTGCGAATATTACCCCTGCCACCCGGTGCCGGAGGGGACGGAGTTCAACTGCCTGTTCTGCTACTGCCCGCTTTATATGCTGGGGCGGAAGTGCGGGGGAAACTTCACCTATTTGGAAAGCGGCGTCAAGGACTGCAGCAAGTGCCTGGTACCCCACCGCCGGGAGAACTATGGATTTATTGCCGACAGTTTCCAGAAGATTGCTGGCGAGATGGCGGAACGGGAGAAGAAGGAAGGACAGTAAACGAAGGTTCCAGCCTATACATTCCGAGATGCACATGGAAAAAGCGCCCAACTGCTATGCGCAGGCGGGCGCTTTTTTAGGCATAGGTAGCCGTTCATTTAACAGGTAGCGGGGAGGCATCCTGTTTCAGAAGGGTGTTGCCCGCCATACTGCTGATGACCGGTGCGCCGATCCGGCGGCTCATGTCCAAAGAGGCCACGGTGCAGCGATCCAGATCAATGCCGCAGCCGATATCCATTTTGTGGAGTAGATTGACGAAATCTTCGGTGGGAATGTTCCCCTTGGCATTGGGAATCACGGGGCAGCCGCCCATGCCCGCCAGGGATACGTCAAACCGGGTAAAGCCCAACTCCATGGCTTTCACACAGTTGGCAAGACCAAATCCCTCAGTGTTGTGGATGTGCAGTGAGATCTGCTCTGGCCGGAAGCGCTCCAGAATTCCCCGCAGGATGCGCTCGGTGTGGATTGGATCGGCCTTTCCGGCAGAGTCTCCCAGTCCCAGGGAGGAGGCCCCCAGCTCCATGGCCCGCTGGGCGTAAGCCAGGGTTTTCTCCAGGGGAGTGGCGTCACCGAAGGGGCAGCCGAAGACCGCGCCCAGGGCCGCCTGTACCTGGAGGTCCGGGAGGTTGGCGATGGCCTCCAGGGTGGCGAAGGCCCTGTCCGGCGTGGAGCCGAAGCCCTGGCCGAAGGCGTCGCTGACGGAGAGAAAGAAGTCCACGTGGCGGATACCCAGCGCCCTGGCCCGTTGGGCGGCCTCTACGCTCTCCACCAGGGCAGTCACCTTGACTCCCCTCTCTGCGGCATAGGGGAGCACCGCCTGACAGAGCGGCTCCAGATCCTGGTACTGCCGGCCCCGGACGGGGTCGGAGCTGAAGACGCCGATCTCCAGCTCACGGGCGCCGTAGTCGATCATACTACAGATAAGCTCCCGCTTAACCTCGGTTGGAAGGACGGTCTTGAATTTCTGCCAGCCGTCCCTGGGGGCAACCTCCCTCAGGGACACCAAAGAGGGATAATTCATGGCGAAACACTCCTTTCAAAAGAAGAGGCACACCGCGGACACCAGAATAACCACCGCCGCATAGAGCAGCATAGCCGCGATACCGTAGGTCCAGATGAATTTGTTGTCCATGTTTTTCTGACTGAGCAGGATGGCTGCCTGACCGCTGGACGCGTAGGTGAGGTAGGCCACCATGGAGCTCAGCGAGATGGCCACGGCCAGGATGGTGATGTCATACCCTGCATCCACCAGGGGACCGCTCAGGGCGGATACCAGGGAGGAGACCACCAGCAGGGTGGCTGTGTTAGAGAAGAAGTTGGTGAGCAGCAAGGTAATAAGTACCGTCATGGCCACAAAGAGCAGGGGGCTGTGATTGGAGAAGAGGCCACCCAGGGCCTGCGTCAGCCAGGCTTTGATGCCGTACTCGTCGGCCACCAGCAGGCCGCCGATAGCTGCCATGGAGGCCACGGCCATGACAATGGGCCAGCTCACGCCCTTGGTGAAGGCCTCCACAGGGCAGAAGATCTGTTCCCCGTCCACCCGGATAAGGGCCAGCACCGCCAGGGCCACTGAGGTAAAAAGAACGGTGTCCATTTCCTTTAGGGCGCTCAGCACCGGCATCTCAGGCCAGTAGGGGCTGGTGAAGGAGTGGAGGGCGATGATCAGAAAGGCGGCCAGGGGGATCCACTGCCTCCGGGTCAGGCGCAGGGGCTTGTCCGCCAGGGCCTGGGCCAGATCTACCCGGCCCAGGGCTCGGATGTCGCACCGGAAGAGGAAGCGCAGGGCCAGAGCGAAGACGGCGCAGAAGGCAATGAGAATGGCAAAGGCCTCCGCCACGAAGCGGAAGGTGACTACCTGCACCCCAGCAGCGGCCAGAAAGAACTGCCCTGCCGCCAGATTAAGGGCCGCCATGCTGCCGATGGTCATAGGGCCGATACACATGGTGATAAAGGCGCCCAGGCATAGCAGGCGGGCCAGCTTGCTTTTGGGCTCGATACCGGCCTCGGCGTAGATTCCATCCAGCAGGGTGAAACCCACGATGAGGGCGCCGAACACCCCCATGAAGGCGGCGGCCAGGCCAAAGGCGAAGAGGAGCATCATCACCATGACCATCGGGTATTTTTGAGTGAATCTGCGGGTCAGGAGGAACCGGGCGATGACCTCGCCGGTGTTGTCCCGGATGATGACGTAGCACAGGGCATAGAGCACCACGATCTGCCACACATAGGAGGCGCCCATAAAGGAGCTGATCACCTGGGCAGGGGTCTGAATGCCGTTGATTACCAGGCCGCCCATGGCGAACAGGGCGCACAGGATCAGGTCGTTGGTGGTCAGGATGCCGATAATGGCACCCACAAACACGCAGGCGATGGACACGCCGGCGGGGGTGATCCCGTCAGCCCAGGACGGGATCAGATGGGGGAGCAGTAGCATGCTCGCCAGCATGGCCAGCGTCCCTAGGTAGTAGACCCACGAGCTGTGCTTGGGGGATGCGTTTGTCTGTTTCATCGTTCTTCCTCCTTCTGTCTTTGGTGCGGTTTCACCGCACACCTCTCTCCATGGCAACTATAACACGGGTCGGCTTATTTGTTAAATTCATGTTTTTCCTTTTTATTTATAAGGAAATGTTATATAATGGCCATACCACGAGGAGGTGGCTGTATGACTATCGCGCAGATGTCCCATTTCTATGCGCTCTGCCAGTCCGGAAGCTACACTCAGGCGGCGAAGCAGCTATACATCACCCAGCCAGCCCTGAGCAAAAGCATCGCGGCGCTGGAGAGCGAACTGAACCTCAGGCTGGTGGAGCGCAGCACACGGACAGTGGCACTGACAGCGGCGGGGGAGGAGTTCGCACGGGCGTGTGAGGAGATGCTGGAGGTATATCGTAAGGGGGTGAACAATGCCCGGACGGCGGCGGGCGACATCTCGGGCCTGGTCCGCTTCGGCCTGCCCCGGGACCGGGTCTGCGATACCTTTGCCGGCCTGCGGCGGCATATCGAGGAGGAATACCCCAACCTCCGGCTGGAGCTGCGCTTTTACAGCGAAAACGGCCTTCTCCGCGCCCTGGATGACCACATGGCAGACTTCGTCCTGGCTTTTGGCCGGCCCCGGGCGGACAACGTGGGGCGGCAGAGCCTGTCCGTCAGCCAGATCTGCGCCGTGCTGCCCGGCGGCCACCCCCTGGCTGGGGCGGGAGAGCTGAGCTTCTCTCAACTGCGGCATGAGGCGTTTCTGGTCCCAGACTACAAAATCTCCGGTGTGGAGTTTGACACGGTGGTAACTTATGCCGGCCGGAATGGCTTCTCACCCCACGTGGTCCAGGAGGCGGACTCCATTCCCCAAATCTTCACCATGGTGGCCTGCGGATGCGGGATTGCTGTTTTGTCTGAGCTCTATCGCTTCAGTGCCGGAGAGCACGTGGTCTTCGTCCCCCTGAGAGATATCCCGCCCAGCGAGGAGCATCTGCTCTGGCGGCAGCGGGATGACAAGTGCTTAAATGCCATTGTGGAGCTGGCCCGGCGTTACTACGGAGGCGGGATGTAGGACGCTGTGGAGAAAAAACAGGCCGGCCGGAGCGAGGGGTCCCGCTTCGGCCGGCCTGTTTTTTGTTGTTTAGCCTTCCCAAGGGATGGGCCGCCCGGCGGCCAGGGAGGCGGGGACGTCCAGCAGCCGCTGGTTGGAGGAGCCGCGAAAGCGCAGGGAGATGTCCCTGAGAGCCTCCACAAATTCCCCATCCACCAGCACGTCCACCAGGGAGAGCAGCGCGCCGGTGGCCTCGCAGCGGGCGCGGCTCTGCCCGGTCAGCTCCTCCCAGGTGTAGCCGGAAAAGGCCCACACGGTCTTGTCCGGGAGCTGCTGCCGCAGGCGGTGGAGGAAGGGGAGCAGGGCGCGCTGGTTGTCCGGCTCGAAGGGCTCGCCCCCCAGCAGGGTAAGCCCGCTGATGTAGGGCCGGTCCAGGGCCTCCAGAAGCGCCTCCTCGGTCTCGGCGGTAAAGGGCTGGCCGTAGCGGAAGTCCCAGGTCTGGGGCTGGAAGCAGCCCTTGCAGCGGTGGGTGCAGCCCGAGACAAAGAGGGTCACCCGCACCCCGGTGCCGTTGGCGATGTCGCAGGGCTTGATGCTGCCGTAGTACACTGGAACCGCCCTCCTTACAGGTGGAGCACCCGCTCCTTGATCTCCTGGGTGCGGCCCTGGTTCCAGAACTGGGTGCCGATGTAACCGCAGGTGCGCCGGGCCACGTTGAGCTTGCTCTGCTCACGGTTGCCGCACTTGGGGCACTCCCACACCAGCTTGCCGTCGTCCTCCACGATCCGGATCTCCCCGTCAAAGCCGCACACCTGGCAGTAGTCGCTCTTGGTGTTCAGCTCGGCGTACATGATGTGGTCGTAGATGAAGCCCATGACCTGGAGCACGGCCTCCAGGTTCTGCTGCATGTCGGGCACCTCCACATAGCTGATGGCGCCGCCGGGGGAGAGGGCCTGGAACTGGGCCTCGAAGGACAGCTTGGAGAAGGCGTCGATCTCCTCGGTGACGTGGACGTGGTAGCTGTTGGTGATGTAGGACTTGTCGGTGATGCCGGGGATGACGCCGAAGCGCTTTTGCAGGCACTTGGCGAACTTGTAGGTGGTGGACTCCAGCGGCGTGCCGTAGAGGGAGAAGTCGATGTGCTCCTTGGCCTTCCAGGCGGCGGTGGCCCGGTTCATGTGCTCCATGACCTCCAGGGCGAAGGGGGTGGCCTCCGGATCGGTGTGGGAGCGGCCGGTCATGTACTTGACGCACTCGTACAGCCCCGCGTAGCCCAGGGAGATGGTGGAGTAGCCGTTGTAGAGCAGCCGGTCGATGGGCTCCCCCTTCTTCAGCCGGGCCAGAGCGCCGTACTGCCACAGGATGGGGGCCGCGTCGGACAGGGTGCCCTTCAGCCGCTCGTGGCGGCACATCAGCGCCCGGTAGCACAGCTCCAGCCGCTCGTCGAACACCTTCCAGAACTTCTCGCGGTCGCCGCCGGAGGAGAGGGCCACATCCACCAGATTGATGGTCACCACGCCCTGGTTGAACCGGCCGTAGTACTTGGGCTTTCCGGTCTCCGGATCCACGTAGGGGGTGAGGAAGGAGCGGCAGCCCATGCAGGTGTAGCACTGGCCCTCCCCGTTCTGATCCACCTTGTTCTGCTTCATGATCTTCTCGGAGATGTAGTCGGGCACCAGGCGGCGGGCGGTGCACTTGGCGGCCAGCCTGGTCAGATAGTAGTAGGGGGTGCCGGGGCGCACGTTGTCCTCCTCCAGCACGTAGATGAGCTTGGGGAAGGCCGGGGTGATCCAAACCCCCTCCTCGTTCTTTACGCCCTCATAGCGCTGCACCAGGGTCTCCTCGATGATGAGGGCCAGATCCCGCTTGGTCTGGGGATCGTCCACCTCGCCCAGGTACATGAACACGGTGACGAAGGGGGCCTGTCCGTTGGTGGTCATGAGGGTGACCACCTGGTACTGAATGGTCTGCACCCCCCGGCGGATCTCCTCCCGCAGGCGCTTCTCCACGATGCCGGAGAGCACCTCCTCCGAGGGGGTGCCGCCCACGGCGGCGATCTCCGCCAGCACCTGCCCGCGGATCTTCTCCCGGGAGACCTGGACGAAGGGGGCCAGGTGGGCCAGGGAGATGGACTGGCCGCCGTACTGGTTGGAGGCCACCTGGGCGATGATCTGGGTGGCGATGTTGCAGGCGGTGGAAAAGCTGTGGGGCTTTTCGATGAGGGTACCCGAGATGACGGTGCCGTTTTGGAGCATGTCCTCCAGGTTGACCAGATCGCAGTTGTGCATGTGCTGGGCGTAGTAGTCCATGTCGTGGAAGTGGATGATGCCCGCCTTGTGGGCCTCCACGATGTCGGGGGGGAGCAGCAGCCGCTGGGTGATGTCCTTGGACACCTCGCCGGCCATGTAGTCCCGCTGAACCGAGTTGACCACCGGGTTCTTGTTGGCGTTCTCCTGCTTGGCCTCCTCGTTGTTGCACTCGATGAGGGTGAGGATCTGGCTGTCGGTGGTGTTGGCCGCCCGGGCCAGGGAGCGGACATAGCGGTAGCGGATGTAGCGCTTGGCGGTCTCAAAGGCGCCCAGGCGCATGATCTCGGTCTCCACCAGCTCCTGAATCTCCTCCACAGACAGGGTGCGGCCCATCCGGGCGGCGGCCTGCTCCACGCTGAGGGCGAGCTGGGCCACCTGCCCGCCGGACAGCTCCGGCGGCTGGTCGGTGGCCAGATTGGCTTTGGTGACGGCGGCGGCGATCTTCTCCCGGTCAAAGGCGGCCTCGCTGCCGTTGCGCTTCATGATTTTCACTGGTGCTGCCACTCCTTACAATTCATTCGTCCGCTACATTATATAGGGCTAACTGGAAAAGCGCAATACTATATTTGGCGTTTTGTCAAATCGGACAGACCGGGGTGGAATTCCGGGGCGGGACACGGTATAATAGACAAAACAGACAGCGAAGCCCCGGAAGGAGCCATGGGGCGGTCAGGAGGCATCTGCGGTGCGCATTGATATCATCTTCAGCGATTTGGACGGCACCCTGCTGCTGGGAGACAAGGGACTGTCCCCCGGGACGGCGGAGGCCCTGGCCCGGGCGGCGGAGCGGGGGATTTCCTTCGTGCCGGCCACCGGGCGTTTTTTCAACGCTATTCCCCGGGCGGTGCAGGAGCTGCCCTTCTGGCGGTACGCCATTGTGATGAACGGGGCGGTGGTGTGGGACCGGGCGGAGGGGAGGGCCATCCGCCGGGCGGAGCTGTCCCCGGAGCTGGCCGTCCGGGTGATGGCCCGGCTGGAGAACTTTCCCGGCACCCTGGACTGCTATATGGAGGACAACTGCGGCTGGATGGAGGCCCGGTACTACGCCGCGCTGGACGACTGGATCCTGGATCCGGTCTCCCGGCGGATCATCCGGGAGATGCGCCGCCCCATGGAGGATCTGCGGGGCTATGTGGGCCGCCGGGGGCGGCCGGTGCAGAAGATCCAGAGCTACTTTCGGGACGAGGCCACCCAGCGGGCGGTGCTCGCCGCCCTGGCGGAGGAGTTTCCCGAGCTCTCGGTGGCCTGCTCCCTGCCCGGCAACGTGGAGCTCACCCACCGGGACGCCACCAAGGGGGCGGCCATGACTGCCCTGTGCGCGCATCTGGGCATCCCCCTGGAGCGGGCGGCGGCCTTCGGGGACGAGCGCAACGACTGCTCCATGCTGGCGGCGGCGGGGCTGGGGGTGGCCATGGGGAACGCCGCGCCGGAGGCCAAGGCGGCGGCGCGGCTGGTGACGGGCACCAACCAGGAGGACGGCGTGGCCCGGACGCTGCTCCGGCTGCTGGAGGAGGAGGCATGACCGGGTCGTACTATTTCCGGCAGCTGGACAAGGCCGGCCAGGCGGCCTACCACGCCATGAAGACCGGGCTGGCCGCCCTCCGCCCCGCCTTCCCGGTACCCCGGCTGGAGGGGCGGGAGCTGGGGGACGTGCTGGCCCGCCTGCGGCTGGACTGCCCGGAGCTGTTCTACGTCACCGGCTTCTCCTACCGGGTGCACCCGGCCGCCGCCACGGTGGAGCTTCTGCCCCAGTACCTCTTCGACAAGGGGAAGATCCAGACCCACCAGAAGGCGCTGGCCGCCCGGCTGGATCGCCTGTGCCGCCCGGCCATGGGGCTGAACGAGGGGGAGAAGGAGCGGTATGTCCACGACTTCATCTGCCGGAATGTCCGCTACGACAAGCTGAAAAAGCCCTACTCCCACGAGATTCTCGGCCCGCTGGGCCAGGGGGTGGGGGTGTGCGAGGGTATCGCCAAGGCGGTCAAGTGCCTGTGCGACCGGCTGGGGGTGTGGTGCATCGTGGCCCTGGCGGAGAACAACCCGGACAAGGGGATCAAGTACCGCCACGCCTGGAACGTGGTGCGCCTGGGGGATGCGTATTACCACCTGGACGCCACCTTTGACAACTCCCTGGGATCGGCGGAGTTGGTGCGCTACGACTACTTCAATCTGGACGACCGGCGGCTGTTCCGGGATCACGAGGCTCTGGTCTATCCGGTGCCCGCCTGCGCCGACGGGGGGCGGTTCTACTACCGGGAGGCCAGGCTCTCCTTCACCCGCCCGGAGGAGGTGGCCGGGCGGGCCGCCCAGGCCGTCCGCAAGGGGAAGCCCCTGGTGTTCCACTGGCGGGGCGGCCCCCTGACGGGGGAGGTGCTGGGGGAGCTGGCCGCCCTGCTGGAGGAGGCGGCGGCCCGGAAGGGGCGGCACGCCGCCATCCGGCTGAACAGGCCCCAGGCGGTGCTGGAGGTGCACTTCCAGGAGGCGCCTCCGGCCGAGGCCTGCACCGCCCAGGAGGCCAACGAGGGAGAGGAGGAAGGCTGATGCTGCGGGAGTACC
>ERZ791741.1153-NODE-1153-length-22807-cov-30.954817_pt1 | contig 22807 bp, 16 predicted proteins | sample MGYA00510040_ERZ791741 | MGnify/ENA primary metagenome ERZ791741 (study PRJEB30046, sample SAMN00791960) | human gut metagenome | study: EMG produced TPA metagenomics assembly of the A metagenome-wide association study of gut microbiota in type 2... | reverse complement strand
AACTCAATTCTATCACTATATCTTTCCGCATTTCACTTTTTTGTAGTAACTTTGCACGCAAAACATCTAATCCATTAATAAAAACACGTATCAATGAAAGCATTTTGTTATTTTGTAGCGGCCTTGCTTGCGTCCAATGTGTGCCTTGCTGCGGCAGGGCAGGGCGTTGAGCGGACGGCTCATGGCGTGCGCCTCGACGTTCAGGGAGGCAAGTTTAAGTGTGAGGTCACGTTTTATTAGCCTTCGATTGTCCGCGTGGTGAAGGCTCCGCAGGCGGCTGAGCCGGAGGAGGAGAGCCTCGCCGTGGTGATGACTCCCGAAAAGACGAAGTTCAAGGTCACGGAAACCGCCGGTGCGGTGACGCTGAAAAGCGGCACGGTCAGCGTGACATTGGGCAAGGATGACGGCACAGTGAGCTTCGCCGATGCCGCCGGCAACAACTTGTTGAAGGAGCAGGGTGCGCCCTCGTTCACGCCGGTTACCGACGGTGCGAACAAGGGATATTACGGCGTAAGCCAGTCTTTCACCCTTGACAAGGACGAACCTGTTTACGGCATAGGCCAGTTGCAGGGCGGCAGGCTCAACCTGCGCGGCCTCGACAAGTATCTTGTGCAGACCAACATTGAGGACGGCAGCCCTTTCATCCAGTCGGCAAAGGGCTACGGATTGTATTTTGACAACTATTCACCAATGACGTTCAAGGATGATGCCGCTGGCATGCGGTTCAGCTTCGAGGTGGGCGCGTGCGTGGATTATTACTTCATGTACGGCGGCAACGCCGACGGCGTGGTGGCACGCGTGCGCCAGCTTACCGGCCAGGCTCCCATGTTCCCGTTGTGGACTTACGGCTATTGGCAGAGCCGCGAGCGCTATAAGGGACAGGACGAGCTTGTCGGAGTGGTGCGGAAGTACCGCGAGCTGAGCGTGCCTCTTGACGGAATAATACAAGACTGGCAGTATTGGGGCGACAATTACCACTGGAACGCTACCGAGTTTCTTGCCCCGTCGTTCTACGACCCGCAGAAGATGCTCGACGAAGTACACTCACTGAACGCCCATGCGGCCATCTCCGTGTGGCCGTCGTTCGGCCCGAAAACCAAGCCTTATGCCGACCTTGCGCAGAAGGGGCTGCTTTATGACTTCAAGACTTTCCCTGTTCCTGCGTATGGCGACCCTAAAGTGCCGTCGGGCGTGAAGGTGTATGACGCTTTCTCGCCTGAAGCACGTGACATCGTTTGGCGGCACATGAACGAAGGAATATTCAAGTACGGCATGGATGCATGGTGGCTCGACGCTACCGAGGCGGAGCTTATTGACCCCACTCCGGCACAGCTCGACCAGCCCACGGCTCTCGGTTCGTTCCGCAAGATGCGCAATGCCTATCCGCTGGTGTCCGTAGGCGGAGTGTACGATCATCAGCGCGCCACTACCGACTCGAAGCGTGTTTTCATCTTTACGCGTTCCTGTTACTTCGGCCAGCAGCGTTATGCTGCCAATGTATGGTCGGGAGACATTACCGCATCATGGGAGACTCTTCGCAAGCAAGTGCCTGCCGGACTTAACTATTCGCTGTGTGGCATGCCGCACTGGAACAACGACATAGGCGGATTCTACGCCGGCCATTACATACAGGGCTACGGACTTGCCGCGCAGAACCCACAGTATCAGGAGCTTTATGTGCGCTGGCTGCAGTTCGGTGCGTTTACTCCGATGATGCGTTCCCACGGAACCGGCTCGCCGCGCGAAATCTACCTGTTCGGCAAGAAGGGCGAACCTGCCTACGATGCGATAGAGAAAACCATACGCCTTCGCTATTCGCTGCTGCCTTACATCTATTCTACATCTTGGGACGTAACCCACGGCCAGTCGACGTTCATGCGTGCCTTGGTGATGGATTTTCCAAAAGACAGCCGTGCATTGGACATGGGTGACGAGTATATGTTCGGCCGGTCGTTGCTCGTAGCCCCGGTGCTTGAGGCGCAGTACACGCCGGAAAAGCTTGCCGAAGGCGGCGAGAAGGTGTCTGCCGACTTCACACAGACACGGCAGACGGCCGTATATCTGCCACAGGGCACGGCTTGGTACGATTTCTTCACCGGCGAGCGGTTTGACGGCGGACAGCAGATCGTGCGGCCTGTGACCCTCTCGGACGTGCCTCTCTACGTCCGCGCAGGCGGCATAGTGCCGTTAGGCCCTGACGTACAGTATGCGACCGAGAAGCCTTGGGATGCGCTTACGCTGTGCGTATACCCCGGAGCCGACGGCCGTTTCGTGCTCTATGAAGACGAGTTTGACAACTACAACTATGAACGTGGGGCGTACACCGAGATACCGATGACATGGGATGAGGCTTCGCGCAGCCTCACCATCGGCGCACGCAGCGGCTCTTATCCCGGTATGCTTGCCAGCCGCAAGTTCATTGTACGTATGCCCGACGGCAGGCAGCAGACCGTCGATTATTCAGGCAAGACGGTCACCGTGAGGTTCTGATTATATCATACGTTTTACGAAAGACGGCTTTTTGCGTTGCGAAAGGCCGTCTTTTAGAAGCTAAAATGCCACCTTTTGCACTGCAAAAGGTGGCATTTTGCAATTTGTTCAGCATCAATGTTTTACATGGCAGGTTCTCGGTGGGCCTCGCACCGGCGGCACAGTTTCTTGTCGTTTCCGGTCATGTAGTCAGCTTTTTGCCGTTAATGGGCGTTCATTCAGTCCTTTTGTATCTCCCCGTTTATGCGTTTCCTTACTATCGAATACGCCTTTTGGAACAGAGCCGACTGCTCCATTGTGCCAAGCATCTCGCTGAACCGGCAGGCAGGGACGGCAAACGTCAGTTCGTTCTTTGGCACAAGGGGGCGCGCCGAGGGGTCAAGCATGCCGATGAAGCAGCTCCGTCCGCCGCGCCTGTTCTCGTTTGCGGCGAAGGTTACGATGCTGCTGCAGCCCGATGCGAAGCGGACGGACACGGCATCGTCGGCATTGTTGTCGTAGAACGCCCACGAACAGAGGCCCGAAAGCACGTCGGGCGTGGCGAAGAACACCACTCCCTCCACGCCGTCAAGGCTCTCCAAGCGGTCTATGCGCATGAAGTTCAGGTAAGGCTTGTCCGCCAGCCGTATGTCCAGACGGTCGATATATTCCTTCACCATCTCCTTTGTCTGTTTGTAATGCTCCGCTTCCGAGACGAACACCGGCACCCGTTCGGGCATCGGTCGGAATGCGGTGTACAGTCCGCCGCCGCCACACAGCACGTTGTCAGTTGTCAAAGTGAGCGGCTCGCCGTCACAAACCTTGCGTATTGCGCCTATCATGCAGCGCGGAATGCGCCTTGCTTCAGCCGCCGCCTTGTGGCTGTAGCCGAAGGCCACGGGCAGCGGCGTGCCTTCGCCGAACGCCTCGCGGAACTTTGTCACGAAATCTTTTATCGTCATGTCGGTTGTAAAATGTTATTCATAATGCCTGTATCTGCAAATATACGTCTTTTTTTCAAGAAACCGTTTCTTCGTTGGTGGTCTTTTGCTTTTTACTGATTGTGGGATGGAATGTGACTGGGAGGGATAGGAGAACTGGGAGTAATGGGACTGTTGGACGACTCGTTTCTTTGTGGTTGGCGGTAGTCTGGCATTTGGCTACACAGCTATGGTTTTCTAATTGATGGCCTTTTGCAATGTAAAAGGCCGTCTTTTGCACGCTAAAAGGCCATGTTTTAGAAGCTAAAACATGGCCTTTTGTAATGCGTTGAGTGTCAATGCGTTATGATGGTAAAGATGTGACATGTGCAAATAATGGTTAATTTGTGGCGGCTAAGGTTGTCAGACGGCAATAAATTCGTATATTTGCAAAGGCTTCCACGCTGATAGTCTCCTTTAAGGAGAAGCGGAGTGGGGGTCTCATATATGAGAAGGCGTTTACTCGACGCTTTGTTTTTGACGCGTAGAAACTTCGCAACTTTCAATCCAGTCGAATGCAAAGCAACAGTAGATGCTCATGGGTATGTCTATATAGCCGTGCCTGCCTTCATCAAGGCAGGTGTCGGCGTGTGTACATATCGGCGTGGGCTTCTGCGTTGCTCGTTCTGACTGGGTGGGCAATGCGAAGGCCTCTACGCGTGGAACGGGCGGCGGTGACTGGCTCCACGCTTTTTTTGTATATGTACATCGATGTTGAACCGCCTGCCCGGGAGCCTTGCAGGAGCATGCAATTATACCATGATTTTACATGAACAGTTGATGTCGCTTTACGCCGGACACTGGCCTGCGCTTGCCGATGCCTTGCGCCTTTTGGTGCAAGGCGGAACCGATGGCGTAAAGCCTTCTTATCCTTTCCTGTTAAGTTTGGCGCACTGGAATGGACAACCGGACGAGGGCTGGTATGCCGACGCAGACCTTAAAGTGATGGTTTTCGGACAGGAGACCAACAGCTGGTATGGCAACTGCGACGACTTCGGTACGCCGCCGTCGCCTGTTTTCTCGCCCGATGTGTCGATGGAAGCCGTGATGGGCATTTACGAAGACTTTTACGCGAGCCATTACGAGGACGGAATGTTCAAGTATAACGGCCGCCGTTACGGTACGTTTCATAACGGAATAAACCGCTTCCTGTCAATTCTCGGCGGGCGGTTTGTCGGCAAGCGGATGGCTTGTGTATGGAACAACATCGTCAAACTCGGCAAGGCTGAAGGCTCTGGGTTCTGCGGCGATGACATCTACGAGGCGCAGAAACAGTGCTTTATGGTGGCTGACGAAGAAGTGAGGATACTCAAACCAGACCTCATCCTGTTTCTTACCGGCACATACGACAGCCGCATCTGCGACGCATGGCCGGGCGCACAGTTCGCCGCCTTGCCGCCGTTTGCCGTGGAAGATGTGGCAAAGGTCGCCCTGCCGGGGCTTGACATACCGGCATATCGCACCAACCACCCCTCGGCACGGTTGCCGAAGGAGGAGAAGGAGGCACGGTATAAGGCGATAGTCAATGATTTTAAGAGTGTTGTTTTATAAAAAGTTGAATAAAAAGAGGAAAAATTATGAGTCGTAGATGTAAATGGTGTGGCAGGGAGTATGATGATAGTCGGTCAACAGCGTCAGATAGATCCCGCTATTGCAGCGGAAGATGCGAGGCTGAAGCGGAAAGGTCTAAGGCTGAAATGGAAAGGCTTAAAGCGGAAAAACGTGCGGCAGGGTCCAGCGGCTCAGACTCGGACAGTTCCGGGAATGGCTGTCTTTGGGCGTTAGGAATTGCTGTTGTTTGTGGAGGCTTCCTCATGCAACAGTGTCATGATGAAAGGGAAGCGAAAAAGAAAGAAAAAGCAAAGACCGAAAAGGAGGCTACATCTAATGCTGAAAACGTCAAGTTAGTGTCGATAGAAGGCCACGAGTTGTGGTATCTATTCTGACTGAACGATGCAAAAGAGGGCTGAAAGATGTATTAAGCTACAATCTTTCAGCCCTTTATGTAGTGTTTTCTGTCAGTCTTCTTCGGCCTTGACGGGCGGCAGGGTGATGGCGTTTACTGTGTTCATCCAGTATGCGCGGAGGTCGCGCCAGTGGTAGAACGGGGCGCAGTCGGTCTTTACGGGCAGGTCGGCATCGCGCTCGTTGAGCAGCACGCGCACGAGGATGTCGTCGCTGCCAGCCTTGCGGTAGAAAGCCATCTGCACGTTGCCGCACATCGGTATGATGCGGTATGTGCGGTAAGTGTCGGCTATGCGCTGCCAGTCGGTTGTCTGTCGGGTCAGCTCTCCGCATCCCATCAGGGCGGCGAAGGGTGCCAGCTGGGTGTCGTGTCCGTAGCGCAGGGTGACGCATTTGTTGCCCGATGCGATTACGGTGTCGGCTGTCAGTACAAAGTTTTCAAGCAGGTTGCGCCCCAGCTTGTACATGCAGCCGTCGCTAAGGGGCGACGCTCCCTTTTCGTAATACCACTCGAAGTTGTTGCGTTGCCACAGGTCGTAGCGCTCTTCGGGCGTGAAGAGGAAGCCGAGCGAGGGCATGCCGTAGCTGCTCTGGCTGATGCCGTCAAGCTCGAAGAGCTGCTGCATCAGCGTTGTCGGCGATGCGATGTTGTCGCGGACGTATGCCGTGCCGGTGAAAATCTGCGCTATCAGGCGCGCCGGATGCACGTATGCGCTGTCTGCCCGGCGGTACACCTCGTCTTGGTTGGCAAGGTGCTGCTTGTCGTAAGCCTTGCTCTTGTACTTTATGTAGGGCACGTCTTTCAGGCTGGCGTCCATCGTTATGCGCAGCTCCGGGTTCAGCCGGGCCAGCTCCACACACCCGTTGGCCATGGAAAGGAAGGCGCGGCTCTTCGTCGTTGAGCGCGCGTCGACATGCACTCCGTCGGCGAACACCTCCGGCCAACGCCCCATCATGCGGTCAACGAGCAGCCTGTGCTGCTCAGCTCCTTTCTTTGTAAGCTCGCCGTAGCGGCCTTCGGCCTCGGCGTATATGGCCTTTATTATGTCGAGGGCGCGCCGTCCGTCGGCAGTGAGGCATCCCGCGCTGTCGGCCTTGGCCAGCGCGGCCATCGGCTCGGTGTACTTCTCGCGGTCTGTCAGGTAGCGCGAGCCGTGGCGTGCGAACGCCGACACGTAGAACGGCGTGTAGCCTTCGGGCGGTGTTGCGGCCTCGGGCTCGTGGGGTTCGTAGGCGAAATACTTGCCTGCGGCCAGTTTGGGGTTCTGTAAAATCTCGTCCCGTGCGGTCTGCGCGGCGGCTGCCAGCGTTAGCAGGGCTGACATGATGACAAGTGATAATCTTCTCATATCCAGACGTTTGGTTTGTTTCCTGCCGGCAAAGTTAGGCATTTTCCGTCACAGGTGTTGCAAAAACGGTGCGCCGCAGGCCGATTGTAACCGAATTGTCATTTGCCTGCGCGTCGCCGGTATGTTTGCAGAAATAGGGTTTTCCCTATCATTTTTAGGAGTTTTTCGCACCGTGTTGTCGGCTTAAATGCGTACTTTTGCGGTGTAGACAATCAGAAGGAGGCTGTTATGAAGAAGTTTGTTGTATTGCCGTTGGCGGCAGTCATGCTGCTCGGCGGTTGCGGAACATATACGGGTACGGGCGCTTTTTCGGGTGCGACGTTGGGTTCGGTCATCGGTTCGGCTGTCGGCGGCATCGCCGGAGGGCCGCGCGGCAGCGACATAGGCACGCTTGTGGGCATGGCCGGAGGTGCCGTTGTGGGCGGCGCGATGGGTGCGCAGGCCGACAAGAAGGTGACAGAGCAGAGGGCGTATAGCGACGCGCGGTTTGAACGGAAGTACATGGAGCACCGCGAGGCAGCCACACGCGGCAACGGAAATGACGACAGTTACTATGGCGGCGGGTATGGGGACGAGAGCGGGTTCGACCCCACTGGCGGTGGCGATGACGTGCTTTACGACTTCCAAGGCTCTGATTATACAGGAAACTACACCGCGACACAGCCTACCGACGTTACCCCGTCGGTGCGTTATGACGGCATACGCCAGCCGCAAGCGGCGGCGGAGCATCCTCTGGCGGTGTGCAACGCGCGCTTCGTTGACGGCAACCAGGACCGCCGGTTGAACGGCGGCGAGCTGTGCAAGGTCATCTTCGAGGTGTACAACAGGTCGCAGGAAGCTGTTTACGACGTGCAGCCCATGGTGGTGGAAACTACGGGTAGCAAGCACATTACCATATCAAACACCATACACGTAGAGCGCATATTGCCGGGCAAGGGCGTGCGTTATACAGCCATGATAAAGGCCGGCAAGCGGTTGAAGGACGGTAGGCTCACCTTCCGTGTGTATGCGGTAAAGGGCAATCACGACGTTGTTTCAAACGTGAGTGAATTTGACATAGAGGCCAGCAGGCGGTGATGTGCAGCGCCTGCGTTGATTAATAAAACATAAAAAAACACTTAAAAAGCTTGTTCCTTCAGTTTTTTTATAGACTAATGCTTTACTTTTGCACGTTGTTTATACCAAGTTCAATAAAATAAAGCATTATCATTTATGTTCAGACATATAATGTTATATGTGCTGTTAGCCGCCGTGCTGTGTTCCTGCAGCACGTCGCGCGGTTCGTCGTATCTGGCCGACATGCGTGGCGACAGCGCTTTCATTGCGGCTGAAACAAGTGAAATCAGGCTTCAGCCGTTTGACAAAATCTCGATTGTTGTAAGTTGCCGTGACGCCAAGTTGTCGGCTTTGTTCAATCTTCCGGCGGTGTCGCAGGGCGTTGCCGGTGCCGATACAATAGGCGTGCAGGGCTTTTCGCAATATACGATAGACCGTGACGGCAACATCGACTTCCCTGTTCTCGGCACTCTGAATGTGGCCGGACTGACGCGCGCCGACCTGTGCCGGGACATCAAGAGGCGGCTTGCCGAAGGCCGTCTGCTTGATGATTGCGTCGTTACCGCCGAGTTCTGCAACCTTGCCTTGTCTGTGCTCGGCGAGGTGAGAAGCCCCGGCAGGTATGCCATAACGCGCGACTGTGTCACCATTTTCGACGCCATAGGCCTCGCAGGCGACCTTACGCGCAACGCCGACCGCCGCCATGTGACGGTTGTAAGGCGTGAAGGCAGCCGTCAGGTGGCGTATGAGATTGACCTGACTTCTGCCGCAGGCGTGTACGCTTCGCCTGCTTATTATCTGCGTCAGAACGACGTTGTCTATGTGAAAAGAAAATAAGCGGCGGCGCACAGGCGGTACAACGTCGTAAATATCAATAAAATACAGGACAAATGAACACATCCGACAATATCCAGACTATCGACGAACAGTCGTCGGGCACAGGCCTGCGCGACATCATGGCGGTGTGCATAGCGCACTGGCGGTGGTACGTTGCAGCGGTGCTTGTGGCCCTTGTGGTGGCCGTGTTGTATGTTAAGAAGACGCAACCGGTATATCGGCGCGATGCTTCAATCATGGTTTTGGAGCGCAACCGCAAGCCGGCTGTCATCAACGAGATGCTGAACGACTATATGGATTTCGGCTTCTTTTCCGATAATACGAACTCCAACAATGTCATTGCGGCCATCAAGTCGCCCGATGTAATGCTGGAAGTTGTAGACAGGTTGGGCCTATACGTAAGCTACACAACGCGCGGAACATTCTATGACAAGACGCTGTACGGAAAGCAGTTGCCCGTTAAAGTGGTGTTCCACGACCTCAAACCGGACGATACGGCATCGCTTCACATCGGCCTTACGGGCGACGGAACGGTGGAGATGTCCGACTTCGTGAAGAACGGAAAGGCGCAAGACGCGCCCGACATGATGTGCAACGTAGGCCATACTGTTAGTACTCCGGTGGGGCGGTTGACCATAGAACGGCAGGAACATTATGCCAGTGCGGTGGCCGACAACGATGAGATTGACGTGCGGAAAACCACCAGCCGCGATGCCGCCAACCGCTTCATAGGCGGCCTCTCGGTGGAAATCGGCGACAAGAAGTCAACCATTCTCGACCTGTCTTACCGTGACGTGTCGGGTGAAAGGGCGGAAGATATCCTGTCGGCGGTTATCGACATATATAATAAAGTATGGATAAAGAACCGCAAAGAGGCTGTTGCCGGAGCTACACGTTTCCTCGACGAGCGTCTGGCCATTATCGAACAAGAGCTTGACAGCGTTGATACCGACATCTCGAAGTACAAGAGCGACAACCTTTTGCCTGACATAGAGAAGGCCTACAACTTGTCAATGGAGAGGGCGGATAAGAACTCCGCCATACTGTTAAGCCTGAACACGCAGCGTTCCGTGGCTGCTTATATACGTGATTTTATTGCCGCACGCGCCAATACCAACCAGCTTATACCGGCGAATGTAGGTCTTGACAACGACAAGATTGACATGCTTATCGACAAGTATAACGACCTTCAGTTGGAGCGGAACAAGCTTGCGGCGAACAGCGGGGAAAGCAATCCGTTGATAAAAGACATGGATACGCAGCTCGCGCAGTTGCGGCGTTCGGTGTTGAACTCAATCAACAACCTCATCGTTTCACTGTCAACGCACATCGGACAGTTGCAGAATTACGAGCAGAAGACCAACACCGACATCTCCACCAACCCCACACAGGCCAAGGTTTTGCTGTCGGTCGAGCGCCAGCAGAAGGTGAAAGAGGCATTGTATCTTTTCCTTTTGCAGCGCAGGGAGGAAAACCAGCTTGAACAATCGTTCACCGCCGACAACACCCAAATAGTGAAGTCGCCTACCGGAAGCAATGTTCCGCTTGCCCCGAAGACGGGCCAGATATTGCTGATTGCGCTCGTGATAGGCCTGGCTTTGCCTACGGGCGTGCTGTATCTGATGGAGAGTGTAAACGACAAAGTGCGCGGACGGAAGGACGTTGAGGATGCCGTCACCGCCCCGTTCATCGGCGAAATACCGATGGTTGAGGAAGAACGGCGCGGCTGGAAGTCGTTGTGTATGCCGCAGGCTAAGGATTACGGCGTCGTGGTCAAGGACGGATGCAACGACTTGATTAATGAAGCGTTCCGCATAGTGCGCACGAACATCGAGTTCCTTAACGTTCCGTCGGACGGTGCAAAGCTGCACATGTTCACCTCGTTCAACAGCGGCAGCGGCAAGACTTTCCTCGCTTTGAACATCGCAATGAGCCTTGCCGTCAAGGGGAAGCGCGTGCTTCTTGTTGACTGCGACCTGCGCAAAGCCGGCCTTTCGCGCCATGGAGGCGACAGGACTCCCGGCCTTAGCGATTATCTCGGGCGGCATACTGACAGCGTGGACGGCATAATATATACGTTGGGCGGCGGTTCCATGCCCGACATTCTGCCTGCGGGCACTATTCCGCCTAATCCTTCAGAGCTGTTGGCTTCAGGCCGTCTGAAGGAGGTATTGCAGGAAGTCAGGCTGCGGTATGATTATGTTTTCATAGATTGTCCTCCCATTGATGCCGTTGCCGACACGTCAATCGTGTCGCAATATGCCGACAGGACGTTCTTCGTTGTGCGTGCCGGAATGCTTGAACGTGCGATGCTTGCCGACCTTGAGAAGCTTTACAGGAGCGGAAGGCTGCCCAACCTCGGCGTTATTCTCAACGGAACGAAGTGCGCAGGAACGACCTATGCTTACCGTTACGGATACAATTACGGGTACGGCTCGGGCCGGAGCAAGGCCTGACCGGCGGCGCGTTACGTTGCGGCAGGGCTTGTTCGCGACTTTAAACTCATTCCATAAGCGTGGCTACTAATGAACGTATGTTCTTTGTAGCCACTTCTTTTTTCATGGCTTCGGCCAGTATCATGCCGCCGGGCGTTATGTTCTCAACCTTGGCGAAGCCTGCTTTTATCAGTTCTTCCTTGTCGTCCACGCTTCCGGCCAATAGCCACGCTGGCAAGCCTTTGCGTCCGGCGCGCCGCATGACGCTGACGGGCAGCTTGCCCATAAGCGTCTGCCGGTCGGCGTGCCCCTCGCCGGTTATCACGCATGTAGCGCCGTCAATGGCGGCATCGAAGCCGCAGATGTCGAGCATCAGTTCCGCACCGGGGCACGTTTCGGCGTCAAGGTATTGCATGAAGGCGTAGCCCAGTCCGCCGGCCGCGCCTGCTCCCGGGCGGCTGGAGCGGTCGAAGCCGAAATGCAGGGCCGACGCGCGGGCGAACCTTTGGGCGCGTTGCTCGAGCTGTGGCAGCATTTCCGGCGTTGCGCCTTTTTGCCGGGCGAACACCATTGCCGCGCCGTTGTCGCCGCAAAGAGGGTTGTCCACGTCGCATGCCAACGTGAACCGGCAATGCCCAAGCGGGCCTTTCAGCGCGTCGTCGATGGTTCCGCCGCGTGTCGCCAGCCTGTCGGTAAGGGCGCGCAGCATGCCTATGCCGGCGTCGCTCGTGCCGCTTCCGCCTAAGCCTACAATGAACCTGCGGCAGCCGCGGTCAATGGCGGCCGCCACGAGTTCGCCCGTTCCGTAGGTCGTCGCACGCATCGGGTTGCGCTCCTCCTCGCTGACGAGGGTCAGTCCGCAGGCCTGCGCCGCCTCGATTATTGCCGTGCCGTCGGGCGTTACGCCGTATTCGGCCCACACGCGGCGCATCATTGGGTCGTGCACATACGCCCTCTCGATGTTTCCGCCCACTGCCTTTGTGAAGGCGCGGAGCATTCCTTCGCCGCCGTCAGACACCGTAAGCATCACCGTTTCGGCACCGCCGTCGGCCTGTTTTATGGCTTCTGCCACCGCCTGTCCGGCCTCTTCTGACGACAGGCAGCCTTTCATCGAGTCGAAGGCTATCACATATTTCCGTCTGTTACCTGTCTGCATGATTGTTCGCTTTGTGTTTTTAATATGAGTGCAAAGGTACTTTTTTTCGCCGTTACAAATGTTCTTGCCGCGCTGTTTTTCAATGGTTGTCTAATAAAAAACGTGCAGTGAAAATGTCGTTGGTCGTCAGTATTGGCGTGGTTTATGACAGCTTTGTAACGCGCTGATAATCAATGGGCTTGCAAAAGGCCGTCTTTTGGCTTGTAAAAGGTGGCCTTTTGGAGTGTAAAAGATGGCCTTTTGGACGGCAATTTGCCGTCTTTTGAATTAAGAATTAAGAGTTAAGAATTAAGAAAATATGATTTGTAGGATGTTCACAGTATATTTGACAAATCACATTTTCTTAATTCTTAACTCTTAATTCTTAACTCTTAATTCTTAATTCCCCCGAGGGAGGGAGCTTGCCAACAAACCTGCGGATAGCCGCCTTTTAACCTTTTTTACGTGCCGTGCGGCTTTCCGTGTAGTGTTAAAAGGTTACCTTTGTCGCCATATTCTACAAGACGAAAAGATGACAGACAAGAAATGCGGAACAAAGGACGCGCTGGCGGCTTTCTACAAAGAGAAGGTTGACGCGCTGTCGGCGGAGATACGGCAGTTGAAGAAGAACAACGTGGCATATATCATGGCGGAACTCTTTTCGTTCGGCCTGGCCGTCGTGGCAGTGGTGGTCTATTGCGTCAGGGATCTCTCCTCGCAGTGGCTTGTGGCCGCTTTGGCCATGCTGGCGGTGTATGCCGTGGTGCGCAAGGCCGACGTGAAGAACGCCGCGAAGATAGACCGCCGCATGCGCCTGCATGCGGTTTACGCCAAGGAACTGAAGTACCTGGCGGGCGACTACTCTTGCTTCGGCGGCGGAAGCAGGTATAAAGACCCCGGACACGCCTTCACTTTCGACATGGACGTGTTCGGCCATGATTCCCTTTACAACCGCATCAACCGCACTGTGACTACTGGCGGAGGCGACACTTTGGCCGGATGGCTGGGTTGTCTGCTGCCGGGCAAGGCCGAAGTGGAGCGCAGGCGCGAGGCCGTGAGCGAGCTGGCCGGCATGGAGCAGTGGCGTTCGGCTTTCCTTGCAAAGGGCACGCGCCTTGTTGCTGACGGTGACGGCGACGACGGACGGATTGACTCGAACAGCATTCTGCGCGCCGTCGGCGAGATAAGCGCGAAACACATAGCCCCGAAGGCGGGGCAGGGGTGGACGCTGGCTGTGGCCGTGGCGGTCCTTGTATGCTTCATTGCGCTAATCGTATTGTCGGCTTCCGGCTTGGTTCCGGCCACGCTGGCCGTGCTGTGGGGCGTGGTGCAGATGTTCGTAGTGATAGGCCTTAACTCGAAATCGATACACGACATAAGCCGCGCCGTTGAGAAGATGCACGTTCACATGCAGGCATACATCGGTCTGATTGGGCATGTCGCCAAGGCAAACTTTTCCGGCGCGGAGCTTAAAAGCCTGCAAGCCACGTTGGCCGCAGGCGACAGCGGCGCGCTGGTTTCGTTCGGACAGCTGTCTGAAATACTGAAAAGCCTCGACCGCAGGGGCAACTTCATCGGGCTGATACTGTTCAACATGTTCGCCTTGAGCGACTATTTCCTTGTGCGGCGGTTCCTGAAATGGCAGCGCGATTACATCGGGAGCATCGGCGAGTGGGTAGATGCCGTAAGCAGGATGGACGCCTTGGTGTCGATGGCCGTGTTCCGTTTCAACGAGCCGGAAGCCATTGACGCGGAGGTGGAGGACAGCGGCCGCGTGGTGTACGAGGCCAAAGGGCTTTACCATCCGTTCCTCGGCTCACAGGCGGTGCGCAACGATTTCACCATAAACGACGGCGAATATTACATCATAACGGGTGCCAACATGGCCGGAAAGAGCACCTTCCTGCGCTCGGTGGGCGTGAACTACGTGCTCGCGATGAACGGTATGCCGGTGTTTGCAGACAGCCTGCGTGTGTCGGTTTTCAACCTTTTCACCAGCATGCGCACCACCGACGACCTTAGCCGGGGCATCAGCTACTTCAACGCCGAGCTGTTGAGGCTCAGGCAACTGCTTGACAGCTGCCGCCAGGCACGGCGCACCCTCATCATACTTGACGAGATACTGAAGGGCACCAACTCGCTTGACAAGCTCAACGGCTCGCGACTTTTCCTGCAAGCCGTCGCCAAGCTGCCCGTCACGGGCATAATAGCCACGCACGACCTTGAACTGTCCAAGATGGAAGACGACGACCCCGGACGCTTCCACAACTGGTGCTTCGAAATAGAACTGGCTGACAACATAACCTATACTTACAAGATAACGCGCGGCGTAGCACGCAACCAGAACGCTACGTTCTTGCTGAAGGGAATACTTACGTCTTAGAAGTTAAAGGAGTTATAGAAGTTATCGCTCGCCGCGCTCGCTAAGAAGTTAAAGCCAAATGCTTTGCCTACTGTTGCTCATATTAATGAAAACACCCAGCAATGGTAATGGCTCTAACTTCTTAGCGAGCGCAGCGAGCGATAACTTCTATAACTTCTTTGACTTCTGAACAAATGGCTTTAACTTCTTAGCGAGCGCAGCGAGCGTTAACTTCTATAACTCCTTTAACTTCTAAACAAAACAGCCCAGTCTTTTGACCCATGTCAATAAAACGGCGGTTTGCGGCATTTTGTAAAATAAAATTCTTGCAACTGTCGGAAAAAACCGTACCTTTGCATCGTGTTTTTCATAGTATTAGATTTAAGGTTAACAAGATTGGAGTACAGCGGTACTCCTTTTTTTATGCCTTAACGTAAAGCCTGAAGCGTTTGTAACGGCAGTTTTATCAGCGAAATCAATGTTTTTTGCAACTTTTGCTAAATTCACTTGACAAAATGGCGAAACGTTTTTTAGCAAGATGAAATTAATATGAAAAATCATCGCAGGGCATTATTAAAAGTGCGGCCAACCTTTTGTTTTGCCGGAAGAATGTGTTAACTTTGCAGTGATATAGCGACAGATTATTCATCATAACATAAAACTTTTTGAATTATGGTAAGTTACAAGACACTTGGCTTGGTGAACACGCGTGACATGTTCGCAAGGGCCATCAATGGCGGATACGCCATTCCGGCGTTCAACTTCAACAACCTTGAGCAGCTACAGGCCATCATCAAGGCTTCTTCAGAACTGAAGTCGCCTGTCATCCTGCAGGTTTCCAAGGGCGCGCGCAACTACGCCAACCAGACTCTTCTTCGTTACATGGCTGAAGGCGCGGTAGAATATGCAAAGGAACTCGGCTGCGCACATCCTGAAATAGTGCTCCACCTCGACCACGGTGACAGCTTCGAGCTTTGCAAGAGCTGCGTTGACATGGGCTTCTCTTCTGTCATGATTGACGGCTCTTCACTGCCTTACGACGAGAACGTGGCACTGACCAAGAAGGTTGTTGACTACGCTCACCAGTATGACGTGACAGTTGAAGGCGAACTCGGAGTGCTCGCTGGTGTAGAGGACGAGGTCGTTGCAGAGGAGTCTCACTACACAAAGCCCGAGGAAGTAATCGACTTTACAAGCAAGACAGGCGTTGACTCTTTGGCTATTTCTATCGGCACAAGCCACGGAGCATACAAGTTCAAGCCCGAGCAGTGTACCCGTGACCCGAAGACAGGCCGCCTTGTTCCTCCTCCTTTGGCATTCGACGTTCTCGACGAAATCATGCAGAAGCTGCCCGGATTCCCCATCGTGCTCCACGGCTCTTCTTCAGTTCCGCAGGAATATGTTGACATGATTAACCAGTACGGCGGCAAGCTGCCCGATGCAGTGGGCATTCCCGAGGAGCAGCTCCGCAAGGCTGCCAAGAGCGCAGTTTGCAAAATCAACATCGACTCTGACTCTCGTCTGGCCTTCACGGCAGCTGTCCGCAAGACTTTGGCCGAGAAACCGGCAGAGTTTGACCCACGCAAGTACTGCGGACCGGCACGCGAACTCATGGAGGAGATGTACAGGCACAAGATTATCTATGTGCTCGGCTCTGACAACAAGCTGGCACAGCTCGACTAAATTGACTTGATATAAGCGTAAAGAGTGAAGGATATAGCGGCGAAAGCTGCGTTTCTTCACTCTTTTTTGTGTCCTTATATTGATAATGTATAATAATTTCGGCCTATCGTTCCTTGCAGTTAGCTTTTCAGCTTCTCACGAGATTGCGGCTTGCGTCGATGCGCAGGAATATGAACAGCAGGATGGTGAAGCCCCAAAGCGACGAGCCTCCGTAGCTGAAGAAGGGCAGGGGGATGCCTATTACGGGTGTGAGGCCGAGCACCATGCCGACGTTTATGAACACGTGGAACAGGAAGATGCTCAACACGCAGTAGCCGTACACGCGTCCGAACTTGAACGGCTGCCGCTCGGCCATCTTGATTAGGCGCAGTATCAGGGCGAGAAACAGCAGCAGCACGCCTGCCGAACCGAGGAAGCCTTCTTCCTCGCCTACGGTGCAGAAGATGAAGTCGGTGTCCTGTTCGGGCACGAACTTCAGCTTTGTCTGTGTGCCGTTGAGGAAGCCTTTGCCCTTAAGTCCGCCCGAGCCGATGGCTATTTCGCTCTGGTGTACGTTGTAGCCTGTGCCCGAAAGGTCTTCGTCGAGGCCGAGAAGGACGTTGATGCGTACTCGCTGGTGCGGCTCGAGGATGTTGTTGAGCATGTAGTCGGCCGAATAGAAAAAGGCTATCGAGCCTACCGCGAACAGCGCGATGTAGATGTAATGCTTTATCCGCCTGTTCAAGGCGCAGTAAATCAGGTAGCCTATGAGTGCCGCGCATGCCGCTATCTGCACCCATACTATGTCGAAGGGAATGACGAACTCGGCGAAGAGCAGTGCCAGGATGGTAGCTCCGAGGCTGTAGCCGAGTATGGCGAGAGCTTGCCTTTTTTCGTGGCAGTAGGTGTAGACCATGCCCGAAACGAACACCTGCACGAGCGTCAGCACGGCGAACTTGCCCACTGATGCGCCCGTGTCTAAGAGCATGGTTTCCTCATACCGTATGCCCACAACGAAGTATATAATCATCGCCAGGCCGGTGAACAGCACGCTGCCGGTCATCCCTTCGCGGTAGAACATCAGGAAAAAGGATATGTAGACAAGGGCGGAGCCGGTCTCTTTCTGCGCCACGATGCACATCATAGGCAGCAGTACGACGGCGCATGCGGCTGCAAAGTCTTTCCAACGGTGCATGTTGAAGCCGTAGGTGCTCATCAGTTTGGCCACCGCAAGGGCCGTGGCGAACTTGGCGAACTCGGCAGGCTGAAGCCTCAGAGGCCCCAGCACGAGCCACGAGCGCGAGCCTTTTATCTCGTGGGGGTTGAATATCGTGACGAACAGGAGTAGCAGGAGCACCGCGTAAATGATGTATGCGAAGGTGTCGTAGAACCTGTCGTCGAGCATGAGAAGCACGAAGCCGAGGCATACGGAAGTGCCGATCCACACGATTTGCATGCCCGAACGTGTGCCGAGGCTTAGTATGTCGGTGTCGCCGTAAGTGTAGCTCGCACCGCATACGCTGAGCCATCCGAACGCCAGCAGGCACAGGTAGATGCCTATTGTCCACCAGTCTAAAGAGCGGAGCACGCTCTGTTGTTTATCTGTTTGATGCGCCATACGCTATACGTCTGTGTTGGAAGTCGGCCGCTTTCTTTTCCGATTCTGGCGAAAGCTTGCCGTTGATGTACTGTTCCATCATCAGCGAGCCGATGGGCACGCCGTATTCGGCACCGAAACCGCCGTTTTCCACATATACGGCGACGGCAATCTTCGGCTCGTTCATCGGCGCGAAACCCATGAAGATGGAGTGGTCCTGCCCGTGGTTCTGCGCCGTTCCTGTCTTTCCGCATACTTCGTAGTCGGGCCGGTTGGCGGCGTGGCATGTTCCGTTTGTCACCGAGCGGCGCATGCCGGCCACTATGTAGTCGTATGCCTTGCGGCTGGCCTTGGTGTAATGCTTTGTGGTGTAGGCAGTGTCAAGCGGCTCTCCCTGCACCTTCCTCACAACGTGGGGCGTGTAATAGTAGCCGCGGTTGGCTATGGTCGCGCACATGTTGGCTATCTGCAAGGGTGTAAGCAGCACTTCGCCCTGGCCTATCGCGATGCTGATAACTGTCAGTCCGTTCCACGAACCTTTGTAAGCCTTGTCGTAATACTGCGCGTTCGGTATCAGTCCTCGTTTCTCTCCGTACAGGTCTATGCCGAGTTTGTAGCCGAAACCCATGCTCACCATGTAGTCGCGCCATGTGTTCATGGCCTCCTGCACGCTTTTGTATTTCTTCCTGTTGCCCAGCATGTAGTACAAGCCCCAGCAGAAGTAGGCGTTGCATGAAGTGCCGAGCGCGGGGACGAGGCTTACCGGCGAGGCATGGCCGTGGCAGCCTACGTGCAGTCCGCGGCAGTAAAAGCCGTGGTGGCAGGGGAACATCGTGCCAGGGGTTACGATGCCTTCGGTGAGGAATGTCAGCCCCTGTGTGGTCTTGAACGTCGACCCCGGAGGGTACATTCCCATTATGGAGCGGTTCAGAAGCGGTTTCCACGGGTTGCGTGCGAGTTCCAGGTGCGCCTTGCTCCGCTTGCGTCCGGTCATCATCCTCGGGTCGTATGTGGGCGAGGAAACCATGCACAGCACCTCGCCTGTAGATGGTTCGATTGCCACAATGCTGCCAATCTTGCCCTCAAGCAGCCGTTCTCCCAATGCTTGCAGCTTGATGTCGATGCTTAGTGTGAGGTCTTTTCCCGGCACGGGGCGGCGGTCAAGCTGGCCGTTCATATAGCTTCCCTGGATGCGTCCGTGTACGTCGCGCAGCAAAATCTGCACTCCCTTTTCTCCGCGCAGCTGCTTTTCGTAATACTTCTCTACACCTTGCTTGCCGATGTAGTCGCCGAGCTGGTAGTAAGAATCGTCCTCGATGTCGCTTTCCGACACTTCAGCCACGTCGCCGAGAACGTGCGCCGCGTGTGGCATTGTGTACTGCCTGACGCTTCGCCGCTGTACGTAGAAGCCGGGAAAGCGGTATATCTTCTCTTGGAAAATGCTGAATTCCTTTTCCGTCAGCTGGCTCATGAACATCTGCTGGGTGAACGGAGAATAGCCGGGATTTTTGTTCCGGTCTTTCATTTCGGCCATTCTCTTGTCGAAATACTCCTTCGTTATGCCAAGCGACCGGCAGAACTCAAGGGTGTCGAGATTGCCTTTTGCCTCGTTGGGCACAACCATTATGTCGTAAGCGTTTTGGTTGTAGACGAGCAGGCGGCCGTTCCTGTCGGATATGATGCCGCGTGCCGGATACTCGACTTTTTTGAGGAAAGCGTTGCTGTCGGCGTTTTTCTTGTAGTCGTCGCTCATGATTTGGAGCGTGAACAGGCGTATGATGTACACCACGACGATGAAAACGGCAACGCCGCCAATCACGTATTTCCTGTTTTCAAGTCCGTAGTCCTTGTCCATTTCGCTGTCCGTTTCGCCTTGTCAGGTGGCGTTCACCTTTTCCTTAGGTTTTCAATCACGATGATGAGCACGGCCGTTATCGCCGAACTTCCGCCTATGTTCTTGGCCCACTGTCCTGGGTTGAAGAAGCTGAATGACTCGAGTGTGAAGAACGCAAGGTGGAAAACAACCACGCAGATGACCGTATAATATATGTATCTCGCCACGCCCAGCTCTTTCATCGACGGCTTCATGTCGTCCGGGCTGTCCCGTTGTGTGAACAGGTTGAGCAGGTAAGGCTGAATGAAACCGAGCAGCGTGGCCGACGCCGCGGCCACTCCGGGGGTGTTTGAGAATATGTCTACGCACAAGCCCAGGCAGAAACTCCACAGCAGGATGCCCCATCTGGGGTAGCCGCGCCTGAACATCATTATGAAATAAACGTACAGCAGAGGCGTGGCGCAGCCAAGAATGTTGATGTGGTTGAGCACCAACACCTGCACCAGGCATAATATGATGAATGTGAAGAGATGCCTTACAACTTCTATCTTCATGTCTTGTTGCTATTGTTTCACTTCAGCCTTAGCGAGTCTTCCGCGCTGCGTAGCAGGTCGATACGCTCCTCCATGCCCGTGTTGTCGATAACGCACACGTCGCGAAGGTTGCCGAAGTCGGTTGTCAGCCGCACCTGTACGCGGTATGAAAGGCCGTCGGCGGAGTTGTAGACATGGAGCACTTGTCCGGCGATTATGCCGGGAGGGAATATCGACGAATAGCCGCTTGTCTCGACAAAGTCGCCCAAGCGGAAGTGCGCATGGCGCGGAATGTCGTCCACATAGGCAAGGTTGGCTGCGCCTCCGGTCCAGTGCAGGTAGCCGTAATACCCTCTTTTCCTGATTGTCACGCTTACGTTCGACTTCGAGTTCAGCAGCGGGATTACTACGGCATAGTGCTCCGAGACCATGTAGACCACGCCCACTACGCCGTTGCCGCAGGCTACGCCCATGTCCTTGCGCACGCCGTCGGCGCGCCCTTTGTCAATGGTTATGAAGTTGTCGCGCTTGTCAACCGAGTTGGTTATTACCTTGGCGGGTATCAGCTTGTAGTCTTTCAGCACCTCGGCCTGCGTCAGTGCCAGCCACGAGGAGTCCTCCTGCGGTTCAAGCCGCTCTATTTTGTCCTGCAACCGGCGGACGGTCTGTTCCAGATACAGGTTTCTCTGGTTCAGCTGTTCGTTGATTTTTGTCAGGCTGAAATAGTTTTTCACCGCGGCGTCCACCTCGTACACCTTCCCTGCAACGGCGTTTGCCGACGAGAACCATACGCTGCCCTGGTAGCTGTTGAACTTGAACAGCAGCACGAAGCTTACCACTTCAAGCAGGACAAAGACAAACCAATGATTGTATTTCTTGATGAATTCAATCAGGTTTCGCATCGGCTTATCTCATCAGGAACGAGAAGCGGTCAACGTTCTTAAGTGCAATGCCGGCTCCCTTTGCCACACTGTGCAGGGGGTCGTCGGCCACGTGGAACGGGATTTTTATCTTGTCGGTCAGTCGCTTGTCAAGTCCGCGCAGCAGTGCGCCGCCGCCTGTCAGATAGATGCCGTTCTTCACGATGTCGGCATACAGCTCGGGCGGTGTCTTCTCAAGTGCGGAGAGCACGGCGTTTTCTATCTTCGCCACGGTGCGGTCAAGGCAGTGGGCTATCTCCTGGTAGCATACGGGCACCTCCATCGGCAGCGCCGTAACCTTGTTGGGGCCGTGTACTACGTAGTCTTCGGGCCCTTCGTCGCCGAGGTCGGTCAGCGCCGAGCCTACGTGTATCTTTATCCTTTCAGCCATTCGCTCGCTCACTTTCACGTTGTGCTGTTTGCTCATGTACTCCTGTATCTCGGCTGTCAGGTCGTCGCCGGCGGTGCGTATGGAGTTGTTCGACACGATGCCGCCCAGTGATATTACTGCTATCTCGGTGCTGCCGCCGCCTATGTCAACCACCATGTTGCCCTCGGGGGCTTCCACGTCGAGACCTATGCCCACGGCAGCGGCCATCGGCTCGAATATCAGGTACACGTCTCGGCCGTTGGCATGCTCTGCCGAGTCGCGTACGGCACGCAGCTCCACTTCGGTGGAACCTGACGGAACGCCGATTACCATGCGCAGCGAGGGCGAGAAGAGGCGGCTTCCCGTGTGCACCATCTTTATCAGTCCGCGCATCATCTGCTCGCAGGCGGTGAAGTCGGCAATGACTCCGTCGCGCAGCGGACGTATGGTGCGTATGTTGTCGTTGGTTTTCTCGTACATCATCTTGGCCTTCTCGCCTACGGCAATCATTTTGTCCGTGCGGCGGTCGAGGGCTACTACTGACGGCTCGTCAACCACAATCTTGTCATCACTGATAATGATTGTGTTGGCCGTACCCAAGTCCATTGCAATCTCTTGGATGAATGAAAAAAATCCCATAATACTGAAATTATTTAATACCTGCCCCCAATCCCTCCCGAAGGGAAGGATGTTTGATTACTTCGTATTATTGTGCTTTTAATATTTGTGGCATGTTGAAGCCCCTCCCTTGGGGAGGGGTTTGGGGTGGGTGTTTGGTGTTTTGTATTATATTCCTTTTTTATTTGCCTTCAAACCAGTTGTGTATCGCGGTGTCATAGTGGCTGCTTACGCCGAAGGCACGTGTCGCCAGCATGCGGCGGTCTTCGATGTCGGTCTGTGCGCCTTTCTTGTTCATTATGTCCAGAAGCACGCCGTATTCGGCCTTGCTCGGCACGATGACAACGTCGTTGAAGTTCTTTGCTCCGGCGCGTATCAGCGAAATGCCGCCTATGTCAATCTTTTCTATTATGTCGGCCTCGCTTGCTCCGCTCGCAACGGTCTGTTCGAAGGGGTACAGGTCTACGATGACGAGGTCTATTTCAGGTATTTCATACTGCGCCATCTGCTCGCGGTCGCCATCGTTGTCGCGGCGGCCGAGTATGCCACCAAACACTTTCGGGTGCAGCGTCTTGACGCGGCCGCCCAGTATTGAAGGGTAAGTAGTGACGCTTTCCACCGTCTGGCACTCGTAGCCGAGCGATTCGATGAACTTCTGCGTACCGCCTGTTGACAAGAATTTCAC
>ERZ791741.1124-NODE-1124-length-23216-cov-7.844350_pt1 | contig 23216 bp, 17 predicted proteins | sample MGYA00510040_ERZ791741 | MGnify/ENA primary metagenome ERZ791741 (study PRJEB30046, sample SAMN00791960) | human gut metagenome | study: EMG produced TPA metagenomics assembly of the A metagenome-wide association study of gut microbiota in type 2... | reverse complement strand
CATATAGCAGGCTCTCCGTCAAGGTCGTCTTTCCAGCGTCTACATGGGCAAGAATCCCGATATTGATAATGTTCATGTCTATCCTCCATACAAGGCCCAAATGGGCGCAAAAATCCCCAGCGGCTAATACTTTTACCGCTGGGGATCATGACTTCGGACACACAGAAACATACACGACTTACATAAGCCGCGGTCCGTCACGATATTTACTAAAAAGGCAAAAGTATTCTTAAAATTGGGTACAAAAACCAAGCCCCTGCAAGGGGCAATCATTTTTGCGCCCATTATCAAATTTTATTTAAGAATACCTTGCCGCATATTTGATAGACTCCTCAAATCAGGATAATAGCAGTATATCATAGTACGCTCTAAAATGCAAGAAGTTTTTACCCGCTGTCCCAAATAAATCAGGAGGGCATTCACCGGGACACCCTCCGATTTGGGGCCTCATGCGCAAATAATTTCTGTGTCCACGATTTCCGCCGCACACGCCCGAATATTGTTAGTCCCTCTGCAACTCATACCACAGACCGTTGCCCTCGTCAAAGATGTACTTTTCCATGAAATTACCTCCATTTTTTGTGATTATCGTGCGCCTACCCTCATTTTTGACCTTGCACCCCATTTCCGCTCCTTTTCGACCTGTTCCTGCTGGTAAGCTGCCTCCAGTATCCTGTCCGCCTGTTCCGGGCCAATGGCCCGTCTGACCCGCTCATAGTCCCTGACTTGCCCTTTCAAGCCGTCCCTCTCGGCACAAACCTCATAAATCCTGGCTGACAGGGAGCCGTTCTTACTGACCTCACGATCATAGGCGCTCTGCAACCGCTCATACCTGCACTGACGCTGTAAGTGCAAATTTGGATTTGAGGTCGCAGTAGGCCCGGTAGACAGACCGCAGCACCTTGACGATCTTCTCCCAAAGGGGCTTGGCCTTTTTCTCCCGGTAGGACTTGGCCGATTCCAGCGGCCCCGCCTCCGGCAGCGTCCGCTCCGGGTCGTCGGAGAAGTCCGCCGCCAGTTTCTCCATGCCCTTGAGCAAGGGCGCTACATCGTCCAGCTTAGCCCTGGCCTGGGCCGCTTTCTTCTCAGCTGATGCTGCCTCCTTATTCTTTTTGTCGGCCTCAACCTGGGCCAGCGCCGACACCTCTTGAAGCTGTGCAAGCCGTTCCTGCTCACGCTCCGTCTTGAACTGCGTAACAGTCAAATGTTCTTCGGAACTACCACGTTCCCCACGCTCTACATCGTCATAGCCAGCGGAGCGCATATGCTCAAAGAAATCATCTTGCAGGACACTGTACGACTTTCGTAGAACGGGTTTGCCCTTAGCTGTGCGTAACGGCTCCCCGGTGGTTTCGTCCAGAATGGGCTTGGACGCCCACTTCTTGCTCATGCTCACCTGCATGATCGTTTCCTTGACCTTGCCCACCAGGGACTTGTCCTTGCACCGCTTTGTCCAGCGTATCTCCTTCTCCACTACCGGGATATAAACCACATGGAGGTGGTAGTGGTACACGTCCTCCCCCAGCGCCTCGGACATGGCCCGGTTGCGCTCGTCAGCGTGCATGACCGCCGACAAAATATACTGCTCTCCGCCCACGATTTTGATTGCGGCTTTGTATGCTTCGGTGTAAAATTGTTTTGCGAAGTCATAGCCGCCGTGGTTGTAGAAGTAAGCGGAGTTTACGTCAAAGACCAGCTCACCATATCGAAAGGCATCCTCCTTGATACCACGAGTGGAAATCACGCCATCAGCCTCCATTCGAGCAAACATCTCTCGATACCCGGCAGACGGGGTTTTGAAATGGACATTGAGCGGCGTCCGCTCCAGTACAATGTCCTGATTGACATAGGAATCCTTCTCACGCTCGTTGTGCTGCTGGGTGTTACCGATCTTGGTTTCGGTCAGCCTCATATTTCTTGCGTTGGTACGGTCAATACCGTCGCCTCTCGCCATAGGCAAAAATCCTCCTGTTTCAGATGTTGGGTTGTTGAAAGAGGACGGGGGTTCGGGGGAGGCACTTCCTGCGGGAAGTGTAATAACCCACTATGACACTTTCATCCCTGCGGTCTGCAAAGTGTAGTGGGCTCTCCGAGGGGGGTACGGCTGTATAGGGTGTGTTTCGGGCAAACCGCCGCGTACGTGCGTACGGGAGGTTAGTACGCACGTACGCAGTAAAACGACCCAATTCTCCTATATAGGGGTGTTCTTTCATGGGAGAGTATGGTATACTCGGCTTAACAAATCGGAATTTGCGGAGGTAAATAATCCTATGAAAATAATTCAAGTAATAAATGATGCGGATAAGAAGTATATTGCCAGAAATATACTGGAAGCGTTGCCTGAATGGTTTGGAATTCCGGAATCACGAGAGGAATATATCCGTGACAGCGTGGGAAAAGCTTTCTTTTGTGCTATGGAAAAGGAAAAAGCCGTGGGCTTTTTATATCTCAAGCAAACAGGGAAAGACACGGTTGAGCTTGCAGTTATGGGTGTACTAAAAGAATATCATCGCCATGGAATAGGAAAAGCACTGTTTGAATATGCAAAAAGCAGCATAAAGGAAAGCGGCTATTCATTTATTCAGGTAAAAACTGTTCAAATGGGGAAATATGAAGAATATGATCACACGAATCAGTTTTACATTTCTCTTGGCTTTAAAGAGTTTGAAGTATTTCCAACGTTATGGGACGAATGGAATCCTTGTCAAGTCTATGTGATGGCGGTATGACAACTTCCAGTTTGTCGCACGCGTTCCTAGCAGGGTTTGGGGCAGGCACGCCCCAACAAGAGCACTTCGGAAACTCGCAAGAGTTGAAGAAGTGAAGTCCCGGATGGGCAGGAAATTTTCAAGAATTGAAAATTTGTGGCCACGGGACGATTCTTGCTCTTATGGATAACAGAAAAACCAGAACTGTATCGCTGATTCAGCCAACAGTTCTGGTTTTTCTTGTCATCCGGTCAAAATACTGTTTTATGGAGCCCTTGCCTTTGGTGGCGGGATTTTTTATGTGCGGTGTTTGCAAAAGGTCAAAACTAAGAAAGATTCAGCAAAATCGTTAATAACTCACAAAATGGAATCACAAAGCCAAAAAGGAAGAAGAACACGGTTTCGCGCAGAAGCCGGACAAATTGCGAAAACCGGGGCTGAAAAGCACTGAACCATGCCAAAAATTGCGTTTCCCAAAGTGATATATGGGCATCACAAAAGTGCCAGAAAAATAACGCCAGACATTGCAGCAATGCCGCAGTAGGAAAGATAAAGAACTTTGCGGCGTAGGAAGCAGGGACGATCTGTGCGCCGACATCCCACAAAATTGCAAGGCTGTCCGGACATAGAAAAAGCCCTGCCAGACAAAACAGGATGGATAACAGCAGACATACGGCACGGAGAAGTTGACCGGCATACCGGCTCTGCGGAGAAAACAGATTGACAAAAGCCTTAACAGAATCCGCACCGTTGCCCGTGCCGGAGGTCCCGGTGTGAATTAATTCGTCTAATGTCAGGTGCAGTACTTGGGCCAGCGGCTCCAGCGTGTTTATATCGGGCAATCCAACGCCGCGCTCCCAGCGGCTTACCGCTTTGTCCGTCACATGGAGGCGTGCAGCAACCTCTGCCTGTGTCAGTCCCAGCGTCCTGCGCTGGTCGGCAATAAAGGCTCCGAAACTTTTAGCGTCCATGTTTAATCCCTCCGTATATGATCTGCAACAAGCGTAGCACACGGAGGCCGAATTGTAAACCGACGCTTCGTTTACAAACGTACATACGAAAAAAAGCAGGGGAGCACTTTCTCTTACATTGACACACACACGGCGGCGGGTTATAATAAATTAACCGCAAACCACCCAACCGGAAAGGGAAGTGACCGTTATGCTGTTTTTGCAGTATCCGCCGTGTTCCACCTGCCAGAAGGCCAAAAAATGGCTGGACGACCATGGCATCGCCTACACCCCGCGCCATATCAAAGAGGAAAAACCTACGGTCGAAGAACTGCGGCAGTGGATTGCCCGCAGCGGCCTGCCGGCCCGCAAATTCTTCAATACCAGTGGCCTGGTTTACCGGTCCCTGGGGCTGAAAGATAAGTTGGATACCATGACCGAGGAGGAGCAGATTGCTCTGCTGGCTACCGACGGCATGCTGGTCAAGCGCCCGCTGCTGGTAGGGGAGGACTTCGTCCTGCCCGGCTTCAAGCCCGCCGATTGGGAAAAAGCGCTTCTATAATAAGGATAGGATAAGGAGAAAACCATGGCTGAAATTTTAAAAGAACGCAGCGAACTGGATCCGAAGTTCCAGTGGGACCTGACGCCGATGTTTGAAAGCGACGCTGCCTGGGAGACCGCCCTCGAAAACCTCGATGCCGAGATCGACAGCGTAGCCGCCTTTGCGGGCAAGCTGTCCGACGCCATCACCATCGGCGCTTATCTGGACGCCACCACCGAGCTGAACCGCAAGGTCGAGCAGCTCTACTGCTACGCCAGCATGCGCCACGATGAGGACACCCGCGGCGAGGCTGCCCAGAGTATGTACGCCCGCATCAACAGCAAGTATGTCAAGCTTATCACTGCACTGTCCTTCGCCCAGCCGGAGATCCTGGCCCTGCCCGAGGAGACCCTGACCGCCATCGTCAACGATCCCGCCGTGGCCGACTACAAGTTCAATCTGGAGGACCTGCTGCGCAGCAAGCCCCACACCCTCTCCAAGGCCGAGGAAAAGCTGCTGGCCAGCTTTGGCGAGGTAATGCAGGCTCCCTCCGAGGCTTACCACAACCTCGAGGACGCGGACCTCGTCTTTGACCCCGCCAAGAACGCCGAGGGTGAAGAAGTTGAGGTCACCGGCTCCAACTTCGTGCCCATCGAGATGGGCACCGACCGTGTCCTGCGCGAGAATGCTTTCCGCAGCTTCTACAAGGGCTACCGCCAGCACATCAACACCATGGCCGCTACCTACGCCGGTGCTGTCAAGGCTGCCACCGCCGAGGCCCGCGCCCGCCACTATGAGTCCTCCCGCGCCATGTCCATGGCAGGGGAGAATGTGCCCGTGGAGGTCTACGACAACCTGGTCGCCACCGTCCGCAAGCACATGCCCGCCATGCACCGCTACGTCCGCCTGCGCAAAAAGATGCTGGGCGTCGACGAGCTGCATTTCTATGATGTCTACGCCCCGCTGGTTGGTGACCTGAAGAAGTCCTACACTTACGAGACCGCCCAGCAGATGGTGCTGAAAGCCGTTGCCCCCCTGGGCGAGGACTACCAGAAGGACGTGCAGAAAGCCTACAATGAGGGCTGGATCGACGTTTATCCCAACCGCGGCAAGCGCGGCGGCGCTTACTCCGGCGGCTGCTATGACTCCAACCCCTATATCCTGCTGAACTTCAGCGGTACGCTGGACAGCGTTTCCACCCTGGCCCACGAGATGGGCCATACCATGCACAGCTGGCGCTCCCGCAAGCATCAGCCGCCGCAGTATGCTGACTACACGCTGTTCGTGGCCGAGGTCGCGTCCACTGTCAACGAGAACCTGCTCATCGAGCAGATGCTCCAGAACGAGAACGACCCCCAGACCCGCCTCTATCTGCTGAACCAGTACCTGGAGAACTTCAAGGGCACCGTCTACCGCCAGACGATGTTTGCTGAGTTTGAGCGCGAGGCCCACGCCATGGTGGAGCGCGGCGAGGCCCTGAACGCCTCCGCTCTCAACGCCCTGTATAAGCGCCTGGTCATCGACTACTTCGGCGACGACATGGTCATCGATGACGAGATCCAGTATGAGTGGGCACGCATCCCGCACTTCTACCGTCCGTTCTACGTCTACAAGTACGCCACCGGCTACTCCACCGCCGTGGCCCTGTCCGAGGGCATCCTCAAAGAGGGCGAGCCTGCCGTCAAGCGCTACAAGGAGTTCCTCTCCATGGGCGGCAGCGCCTACCCGCTGGATGAGCTGCGCCACGCCGGTGTTGACCTGGCCACCCCGGCCCCAGTCGACGCTGCCCTCGAAAAGTTCGAGCGCATCCTCGATGACGCCGAAGCTACCCTGGCAAAGCTGCAGTAACAATAAAAAGGAAGGGGCACCCGCGAGGGTGCCCCTTTTGCTGTTATATAAGGTGTTACTTGCCAAGAACTGCCTTCACATAGGCGGCTTCGCGGGCGGCTACCTGTGCCTGGAATGCCTTCACGGCATCGGCATAAGCGGCTTCGCGCTTGTCGGCTGCGGCCTGGGTAGCCTTACCGGCGGCAATCACAGCGGCCACTTTGGCGTCCGCCTCAGACTGAGCGGCCTTGCCGGCGGCGATCACGGCCAGGCACTCTGCATCGGCCTTGGCCTGGGCAGCTTTAGCAGCCTTCAGGATTGCGGCACTGTCGGCGTCGGCCTTTGCCTTAGCCTGCTTGGAGTAGGCATTGACAGCGGCCGTGTAGGCGGCTTCTTTGGCGGCGATCTCCTGCTGATAGGCTTTTACAGCGGCGATGTAATCATCGTTGGCGTCTGCAAAAACGGGAACGGCGAACATGCAGACCATGCAGATGGCGAGCAGGGCGGAGAGAAGTTTTTTCATTGTCAATACCTCCTTAAAAATAAAACCAAGGGTGATTTGGTCCCCCGGAACGCCCGGGAGTTATCTACAACCTTATTATACCAGACGGCGCATAAAACTGCAACAAAAAATGACTCGACAAAATCATGAATTCTGGCGTTGCAAATTGTGCAAACTAGACAAATGTTGTTGAAGCATGGACAAAAAACGCTTACACAAACCTTGGGCAGGGGAGTAGGCACCCTGTTCATCTTATGCACCGCCTTATAAAAAGGCGTCAGGCACTGGCCCATAGGCCCGAAATCCACATTTTAGCCTGCGAAAACAAAAATTCTCCGTATTGCACGATTTTTTCAAAGTTTTTTTGGCAATACTCTTGACAACGGGCCGCGAATCCTGTAAACTAAACATTGCGTGAGTTCCAGGGAGTAGTGCGGCAAAAATGCCGCGGCTCCGGTAAAACGAACGTGAATATGTGAAGAAAGGAGAAAAGAAATGCCTACTTTTAACCAGCTCGTACGCAAAGGCCGTGAGGTCCTGGTAACCAAGAGCACTGCTCCTGCCCTTCAGAAGAGCTACAACTCCCAGAAGAAGCAGTACACCACCATGAACAGCCCCCAGAAGCGTGGTGTTTGCACCGCTGTTCGTACCATGACCCCCAAAAAGCCCAACTCTGCTCTGCGTAAAGTTGCCCGTGTCCGCCTGACGAATGGTATCGAGGTCACCTCCTACATTCCTGGTATCGGCCATAACCTGCAGGAGCACAGCGTTGTCCTGATCCGTGGCGGTCGTGTTAAGGACCTGCCCGGTGTCCGTTACCACATCATCCGTGGTACTCTGGATACTCAGGGTGTTGCAAACCGTAACCAGGCTCGCAGCAAATACGGCGCAAAGCGTCCCAAGGCCGGTGCCAAGAAGTAAGGAAACATCTTTTCGCCATAAAATGGTCAGCTGACCCTTTTGTGGCATAACGGGAGTTTTCTTTAACTTTCGAGTACCGATGATATCATTAATGTGAAGGAGGGAAGAAAGATGCCCAGAAGAGGTAAAATCGCAAAGCGCGAAGTTCTGGCTGATCCTATTTACAATTCCAAGCTCGTCACCCGTCTGGTCAACAGCATCATGCTGGATGGCAAGAAGGGCGTCGCTCAGAAGATCGTTTACGAAGCTTTTGAGACTGTCAAAGAGAAGACCGGCAACGATCCTCTCGAAATGTTCGAGAAGGCCATGGAAAACATCATGCCCAGCCTCGAAGTTAAGGCCCGCCGTGTCGGCGGCTCTACCTACCAGGTTCCCCTGGAGGTCAGCCCCGCCCGCCGCGAGACCCTCGGCCTGCGCTGGCTGACTCTGTACAGCCGCAGCCGTGGTGAAAAGACCATGTCCGCTCGCCTGGCCGCCGAGATCATCGACGCTACCAACAACGTTGGCGGCGCCGTCAAGAAGCGCGAAGATACCCACAAGATGGCAGAAGCCAACAAGGCTTTCGCGCATTACCGTTATTGATCTGCTTACTGAGGAGGTTTAAGCCATGGCAACGCCGAGAGACGTATCCCTGCAAATGACCCGAAATATCGGTATCATGGCCCACATCGACGCAGGCAAGACCACCACCACCGAGCGCATTCTGTACTACACCGGTATTAACCATAAGATCGGCGAAGTTCATGACGGCGCTGCCACGATGGACTGGATGGAGCAGGAACAGGAACGTGGTATCACCATCACTTCCGCTGCAACCACCTGCTACTGGAGCCACACCGAGACCCAGCACGATCCGGCTCTGTTCAAAAAGAACCGTCATCGTATCAACATCATCGACACCCCGGGCCACGTTGACTTTACTGTTGAAGTTCAGCGTTCTCTGCGTGTTCTGGACGGCTCTGTTACCGTTCTGGCCGCAAAGGGTGGCGTTGAGCCTCAGTCTGAAACCGTTTGGCGTCAGGCTGACGAGTACAAGGTTCCCCGCATGGTTTACGTCAACAAGATGGATACCATGGGTGCTGACTTCTTCCGCTGCGTACAGATGATGCATGATCGTCTGCATGCCAACGGTGTGCCTATCCAGCTGCCTGTCGGCCAGGAAGACACTTTCCGCGGCATCATCGATCTGATCGACATGAACGCCGATATCTACTATGATGATATGGGCAATGATGTGCGCGTTGAGGAAATTCCTGAAGACCTGAAAGAACAGGCTCAGGAATATCATGACAAGCTGATCGAAGCTGTTGCTGAGACCGACGAAGAGCTGATGATGAAGTACCTGGAAGGCGAAGAGCTGACCAAGGGAGAAATCAAGGCTGCTCTGCGTAAGGCTACTATTTCCAACGAGATCGTTCCTGTTGTCTGCGGCTCTTCTTACAAGAACCGTGGCGTTCAGAAACTGTTGGATGCAATCGTTGATTATATGCCCGCTCCGACCGACGTTGAGGCCATCAAGGGCACCAACCCGGAGACTGGCGAGGAAGAAGATCGCACTTCTTCCGATGATCAGCCGTTCTCTGCACTGGCATTCAAGATTATGACTGACCCGTATGTCGGTAAGCTGTGCTTCTTCCGCGTGTACTCTGGTACCGTTGAGGCTGGCACCACTGTTTACAACTCTGTTAAGGATCAGGACGAGCGTATCGGTCGTATCCTGCAGATGCATGCAAACAACCGTAAGGATATCGACATCTGCTACGCTGGCGATATTGCCGCTGCTGTTGGTCTGAAGAACACCACCACTGGTGATACCCTGTGCGATGAGAAGCATCCCATCATCCTCGAGTCCATGAACTTCCCCGAGCCGGTTATCCGCGTTGCCATCGAGCCCAAGACCAAGGCTGGCAGCGAGAAGATGGGTATTGCCCTGTCTAAGCTGGCTGAAGAAGACCCGACTTTCCGTACCTGGACCGATGAAGAAACCGGTCAGACCATCATCGCCGGCATGGGCGAGCTCCACCTGGAAATCATCGTGGACCGTCTGCTCCGCGAGTTTAAGGTCGAAGCTAACGTTGGCGCACCTCAGGTTGCCTACCGTGAAACCATCCGCAAGGATGCTAACCAGGAAACCAAGTACGCACGTCAGTCCGGTGGTAAGGGCCAGTATGGTCACGTTAAGATCAAGATTGAGCCCAACCCGGGTAAGGGTTATGAGTTTGTCAACGGTATTGTTGGCGGCGCTATCCCGAAGGAATACATCCCCGCTGTTGACAACGGTATCCAGGGCGCGATGAAGTCCGGCATTCTGGCTGGCTATCCCGTCGTGGATGTCAAGGTCACTCTGTGGGACGGCTCCTATCATGAAGTTGACTCCTCTGAAATGGCGTTCTCCATCGCCGGCTCCATGGCATTCAAGGATGCTATGAAGAAGGCTGATCCCGTCATTATGGAGCCCATCATGAAGGTTGACGTTGTTGTTCCCGACGAGTATATGGGCAACGTCATTGGCGACTTGAACAGCCGCCGCGGCGCGATCCAGAACCAGGAATCCACCGATGGCACTGCTCGTGTCACCGCTATGGTTCCTCTGTCCGAGATGTTCGGTTACGCTACTGACCTGCGTTCCAAGACCCAGGGCCGTGGCCAGTACTCCATGGAGCCGGCTGATTACCAGCAGGTTCCCAAGAGTGTTGCAGATAAGATCATGACCGAGCGCAATAAGGGCTGATTCTGCACAAATTCGCGCAAAATACTTGATTTTTCTTGAAAAATCTAGTATGATAGCCTTACAACAGGCTATTTTATCTGTTTGAATTAAAGGAGGATACTTCCAATGGCTGAAAAGGAAAAATTTGACCGCTCTTTGGAGCATGTCAACATCGGTACCATCGGTCACGTTGACCACGGCAAGACCACTCTGACTGCCGCTATCACCAAGACCCTGGCTCTGAAGGGCGACGCCGATTTCATGGATTACTCCAGCATCGATAAGGCTCCTGAAGAGAAGGCTCGTGGTATCACGATCAACACCGCTCACGTTGAGTACCACACCGAGAAGCGTCACTATGCCCACGTTGACTGCCCGGGCCATGCTGACTACATCAAGAACATGATCACCGGTGCTGCTCAGATGGACGGCGCTATCCTGGTTGTTGCTGCAACCGATGGCCCGATGCCGCAGACCCGTGAGCACATCCTGCTGGCTCGTCAGGTTGGCGTGCCCAAGATCGTTGTGTTCCTGAACAAGTGCGATATGGTTGACGACGAAGAGCTGCTCGACCTGGTCGAAATGGAAGTCCGCGAGCTGCTGGACAGCCAGGATTTCGACGGCGACAACACCCCGATCATCCGTGGTTCCGCTCTGAAGGCTCTGGAGAGCACTTCTACCGATCCCAACGCACCTGAGTACAAGTGCATTTGGGAGCTGATGGACGCTGTTGACAACTACATCCCGACCCCGGACCGTGCTGCTGATAAGCCGTTCCTGATGCCCGTTGAGGATGTTATGACCATCTCCGGCCGTGGCACCGTTGCTACCGGTCGTGTTGAGCGTGGTACTGCTCATGTCGGCGATCAGATGGAAATCGTTGGTCTGAAGGAAGAGAAGATGACCACCACCATCACTGGTCTGGAAATGTTCCGCAAGAGCCTCGAGTTCGCTCAGGCTGGCGACAACATCGGCGCTCTGCTGCGTGGTGTTGACCGTGACCAGATCGAGCGTGGCCAGGTTCTGGCTGTTCCCGGCTCTGTTCATCCCCACACCACTTTCGATGGCCATGTTTACGTCCTGAAGAAGGAAGAAGGCGGCCGTCATACCCCGTTCTTCAACAACTATCGTCCTCAGTTCTACTTCCGTACCACCGACGTTACCGGCATCATCACCCTGCCCGAAGGCACTGAGATGTGCATGCCCGGCGACAACGTTGATATGCACGTTGAGCTGATCACCCCGGTTGCCATGGAAGAAGGCATGCGTTTCGCTATCCGCGAAGGCGGCCACACTGTTGGTTCCGGCGTTGTTTCCAAGATCGAGAAGTAATTTTCGGCTTGTGATATAGCTTTCAAGGCTCCTGCTGTTAAGGCAGGGGCCTTTTTGTTGTGTACGACTTATGGGACGGGGAGGGGGCAAAGGCCGGGTGTGGAAGACCAAGGAAGGCATCATGAAAACATCAGGAATTGTAGATAGGGGAGAGGACACCATTCGGAACTTTGAAAAAATGGAGCAGGAGGGGCACTCACACCGCCCTACCTTGGGAAGGTGTATTTCAGGTCGCGGTTAAGGGGCAAGGGCTAAGTTTTCGGAACGGTCAGGAACGCTCTCTACAGTACAATTTATAATGGGCAATTCTCAACCTCCAATTTTCCCTTCAAGTTTCCTCCAATCTCTGCCAAATCTCTCAACAACAAGCCAAACCGAAATGGCAAAAAATGCGCGATCACAATACCGGGTGATTGGATTAAGAGATTGCAAAGAACATTATCGGGGTAAATGTTCAATCATTTGATAATAGCAGGAATAAACCATTCAAAAATGTTAATAAATACCGCCAAAGAGTCACCGCACCGCAACGCAAATAATGTGCGAAAAACAGGTTTCAGTTGATTCAAGGAGAAAAATTCACATAGAAACCGCGCTAATTAACTATGCAAATTCTGGCAACTGTGATATAATGTATATACCTAGATGTGTCGGAATGGTTATCATTTGCGGGATCAAGGCATGCAGCCGGTACAACGTTTTGTCAGCCGCTGTGCCGGGGCCAAAAGCCCCAAAAGCAGGCCGCAGCCCGGCAAGGGATCGCCAGACCGAGGGGGCATAACCAGGCGTTTTGCAATCAACACCTGCAAAGTGCCGCACATCTGCCGTACCACTTTTCACACAAAAGGGGAAAGTAGTAACCACTTAAGGGAGGATAAAACTATGAAGAAAAACCTTCAGCGTTTTGGTGCATCCGTGCTGGCAGCAGCCATGGTTGCCCAAAGCGTGGCGCTTCCCGCAGCAGCCGAAACTACCAAGATTGATTCTTCGGTAGCGCAGTCTGTTGCAGCTAGCGCAGCAAGCGCGGCCAGCGCTGTGCAGTCCCTGCCCAAGTTCACCAGCACCGCAGACCTGATCAAGCAGACAGCCCAAACGCTGGCTGCCCAGGGCGAAGTGCATGAACTGGAGCAGGACGATGCCAAGCTGGAAGCGACTGCACAGAGCAAGGCGGGCATGAGCCTTGCAGCGTTGGAAAATGCATTGGCCGATGCCATGTACGCCAACGCCGCAGCCGGCAAGATCAACACCGAAGCCTATGGCCTGAACAAGGACGAGATGGCATCGGTGATGGCTGCCACCATCAAAACGTATCATCTGTCCAGCGCCGTTACCGACCTGGGCTATGAGACGAACGCCGCAGGCGTTGTGACCGCCGTTACCTTTACCGGCAGCTCCGGCATGACCTCTGCGATGGAGTCCATGACCAACAGCGATGATGAAGTGATTGCGCAGCAGGCTGACAGCTACGCACAGGCTTACGTTGCTGAAAACTCCGATACCTTTGCTGCCAGCGCCGCTGCAGACGGCCATACCTATGGCGAGCCGAAATGGTACTGGAATGACACCAACCCGGCGGATGGCCACACCCATACCTGGAAGGAAACCCCCGATGGTTACTGGACCAAGACCGATGACGGCTGGGCTTACACCGCTGTGTATACCTGTGAAAAGGGCGATGCCTACCAGAAGGTAGAAGGCACCGTAACCAAGGATACCACCGAGGCAAAGCCCGGCGTTGCCGGCAAGACCGTTTACTCTGCCAGCGTGCCCGCTGACAAGAGCCCGGTTAAGAAGGAATACAAGGAAACCACCACCCGCACCGACGACATTGCCGCCCTGCCCTGCCAGAGCCATGTCGTGTCCAAGGATGCAGATGGCAACTTTGTTGCTACCTTCAACTGGGAAATGAAGAAGGTCGAGGGCGAGCTGGCCGCTGACCACAGCAACGCCCAGCTGTTCTATGACAGCGAAACCGGCAAAATTTCTGCCGGCGCTCCCGTTACCATTGACTGGGAATGCACCAGCGTCACCTTCAAGTGCGCTGTCTGCGGCGAAGAAATCAAAACCCAGCCGATGCAGACCATGCCGGTCAGCGTTGTGGTAGACCAGAATGACAATTCCGTCTACATCAATGTGGGCGGCACCCCGACCCTGGATACCACCTCCGGCGGCACCGGCGTTACCCTGGTGTCCGCAATGAAGGACGGCAGCTGGTACGATATGCAGAACAACCCGGTTGACGCAAGCAAGGTGAACTTCACCTATCAGAGCGGCGACAACAAGGGCAAGAACAGCCTGCTGCTGTACGACAGCCAGAAGACTGCCGTGTATGTGGACGACCAGGGCAACCAGGTCACCAATACTTACGATGTCTCGACTGCGCAGATGAACTACTACTACTTCCAGCTGTCGCAGTTCAACCAGGACGAAGCAGAGTACTTCGGCGTGGTTGCTCCGTTCTGGACCTCCAAGGGCGTTCAGAAGCAGGGCGAGGATGGCAGCATCACCGGCACCATGGGCGCAATCAAGGTATTGTGCAGCATTGATCCGAACGATGATGTCCCGCCGACCACCATGGCATTCATGCTGAACATGCTGCCGCAGGCGTTCATGTCTTACGTCATGAGCTATGGCGAAGCTCTGAAAGCCATCCGTGATGCAGGCCTGGCACAGGTTGCCAAGCTGGGTGACAGCGCTGACTATGTCACCAAGCTGCTGATCCTGCACGACTGGATCTCCCAGGTTGCAGAATTCGATATGGGCTCCATGGGCGATATCACCGGCGGCGGCAACAACGACCCCATCCAGATGACTGCTTTCGGCGCCCTGCTGGGCGGCGGGATCGGCGCTAAGGGCGTTGAGTATGGCTGCATCTGCCTGGGCTATGCATCTGCATTTAACTACATGGTCCAGAATTTGCCTGACAACAAGGAAATCTATAAAAAGACCGTTGACGGCAAAGAAGTTTGGAAGACCCCCGATGAAGTAGGCGATAACGCTGTTGTTGACTTTGCCCAGATCCTGTATTACTGCGATACTTCTGATACCAGTATTGCCGGTAATGCGTTCGGCGGCGGCATGTTCAACAACGTCCACTACTTCAACGCAGTCAAGGTCAACAAGCTGCAGGGCGACAGCAACTCTGCTACGATGACCACCGGCGAAGCCAACAAGAACTGGTACTATGTTGACGTCTGCTATGACGACGTGAACACCGAGTGCATGGCCCAGACCCGCGTTGAGAACGCAGGCGACATGCGCCATGTCAACTTCCTGGTTTCTCCCTCCGGTCTGGAAGGCCGTTACAGCAAGTACTATGATTACATTGACTCGCTGTACGATGGCTACACCTACATCAAAAACAAGGAACCCGATAAGAATGATGATGGCAGCTATGTGATGAACAACGGCAAGCCGCATTACTCTTACACCAAGGAAGATAACAAGAACGAGACCCGTTACACCGATACCTGCTACGAGGATACCTGGTTCACCTCTATCTGCAGCCCCATCTACTTCGACGATAATTACTTCTATTACGTTGATACCACGACCAACCAGAACCTGTATAACGACATGCGCCGCAAGCAGGCCGAGAACGGCGACAGCGGCAGCTCTGGTTCCGGCAGCTCTGGTAACAACTCCCAGATGCAGCAGTTCATGAAGAAGATGCAGAGCCAGGGCCCCGATACTCTGGAAGCACGTCCGCGTAATGCGAACTACTATATCCGCAAAGCGGATTCCAGCAGCTCCGGCGGCTTCAGCATGAGCAGCTTTACCAAGACGGATGACCCGTTTGATATCATCCTGATGTACTACAACGATCTGAAGGAAACCAGCAACAACATCAAGGATGACGACAGCAACGCCAAGGTTCTGGCCAAAGCTGGCACCATCTATAAGATCGATACCAGTGCAACGGATTCTCATACCAAGGTTGAAAACAACCTGAACACCGAGTGCCTGGCAGACGCTGCTGCAAAGCGGATCTACCCCGCACTGGTACACTCTACCGCACTGTATGATGGCAAGCTGTACTTCAACGTCAACAACGCCATCTACCGTATGGACCCGACCACCGGCGCAGTGGAAGAAGTGAAGGAATACAACACCGTCTATGGCGGCATTAAGCTGACCAAGGATAAGGACGGCAACATGGTTCCCGATACCCACTTTCCCGGCATGAGCATGGTTATCATGGATAGCGCCCAGGATACCAGCAGTGTGAAGTATCTGGGCACCTTCAAGAACCATCGATCCTTGGTGGTGTTGATGCCGGTGGCAATTCCCTGCTCATTCCGCACCATGCTGTAGCTGTCACGCAGGGTCAGGCCCGCCAGAGGATGGATCGTTTCTGTCGGCACCAACCTGTCCAACACCTATAAGAGCCTGGACGAACTGGATGAGGACGGCAAGCCGGTTGTTAAGACCGATGATTCCGGCCTTTCCTATGACCAGCGTAAGAGCTACAAGACCGAGTCCTGGAACTACAACCCGAGTTACAACCAGAACATGAGCAGCTCTGACGAGAAGAACAAGAACGAAGAGTTCATGTGGTGCGCTAACCTGGTTGAAACCATGCCGATGTCCGACATGGTCAGCGACCTGAGCAGCGGCGCAACCACCAATGTTTCCGTTGAAGCATGGTGCGATACCCCCGCTTACACCCAGGACCGCACCACCAAGTACGGCCTGACCAAGGGTGAAAAGAAGTACGCTGACGGCGCACTGCCCAAGGGCCATACCTGGGCTCTGGACGAGCTGGAAACCAAGTCCGTTGGCAACAATGTGTACCTGTGCTCTGATTGCCATACCGCAACCGAAAGCACCCCCCACACCGTTACCCTGCCCGATGCAGTTGAAGGCGTTAAGCTGACCCTGGGCACCATCAACAACACCTACATCAAGGACGATACCGTTACCCTGACCGTAGAAAAGGAAGGCACCGATATCGTTACCGTTACCGCAAAGAACGGCGATACCGATGTTGCTCTGACTGAAGTTCAGGAAGCAGCGCAGGACGAAGCCGCAGCCCAGGCTACCACCGAAAAGGCTAAGACGGTTTACACCTTCACCATGCCGGACGGCGATGTGACCATCAGCGTTACCAAAGCCGCCAAGACCTATGCGGTCAATGTTGCTACCCTGACCAATGGTGAGATCACTGCTTCCGCTAAAGAAGCAGCTGAGAAGGAAACCGTAACCCTGACTGCTAAGCCCGCAACCGGCTATGCCCTGAAGGCTGGCAGCCTGAAGGTTACCTACAAAGACGCTGACAACACCGATAAGACCGTTGAAGTGAAAGCTGGTACCGAAGCCAACACCTACACCTTTGCAATGCCTGCTTACCCCGTCAACGTCAGCGCAGAGTTTGTTAAGGAATACAAGGTTACCGCAGCTCCTGCTGATAACGGCACTGTTACCGTAGACCCGACCGCAGCTGTTGAAGGCACCGACGTTACCGTTACCGTTACGGCAGCTGATAACTACCAGCTCAAGGCTGACAGCCTGACCTACAGCTATCAGATCGGCGAAGATAAAAAGACCGAAAAGCTGACCCTGACCGAGGGCAAGGCTACCTTCAAGATGCCTGCCGCTGATGTTACCGTTAGCGCTGCGTTTGAGCCTGTTAAGGTTGAAACTTACAGCGTTACCGCAACCAAGGGCGGTGAGGGTACGGTAAAAGTTAACGGGACAGAGGTTGGCGAGGCCGACACTGTGATTGATGGCCTGAAAGCTGACGCTGGAGTTGACTTGACTATTGTTCCGGGAACCGGGGCCCAGTTGGCAGCAGGTGGTCTGGTTATTCAGGACAGCCAGAACAAGGATATTAAATATACAACTGGCGAGAACAACACTTATACGTTCAAAATGCCTGCTGACAATGTGACTGTCAAAGTACAGTTCACGACTGTTAAGTATAAGATAAGCACCGAAGTTGAGGAAGGCAACGGTACCGTTACCGTTAAGAAAAATGTTGACGATGAAGAGAGCCTGACTAGTGCACCGAGTGGAACAGCTGTTAAGGTTATCTTTAAGCCGGCTGATGGTTGGGAATTGTCTTCTGCCAGCGCTGGGGCACCGAGCGGTTCTGCCGATGTGCTTAATGTTGATAAAATCATTACCGATGGCTATGTATACGATTACACGATGGGGGCTAGTGACGTAGTATTCAAGGCAGCCTTTACCGAGAAAACTACCTCCGAAGCTCTCACCGATGAGAAAGCACCGGTCGAGGAGCGCACCGCTCACGGCGCTGCTGAAAAGACCACCGTTACCGCAATGGCTGTCTTTACCTGCACCGATAAGAACTGCGCAAGCGCACAGTTTGTAGATGCAACTGTAAAGCAGACCAGCGGCGTTACCACCGCTGCTGTCACCTTCAACGGCAAGGACTACACCGCCAAGTTCGGCGAGAAGAACGGCTGGGTTGAAGAAAACGGCAAGAAGTACTGGTACGAAAAGGGCGTGAAGCAGGGTACCACCGGCCGCGGCAAAGAGATCTATGATCCCGATTCCGACGCCTGGTACTGGCTGGATGCTGTCCAGGGCGGCGCAATGACCGTCAGCAAGGACGTTTATCAGGAATCCGCCGCCGGCCAGTGGGCTGATAAGCCCGATGGCACCGGCAAGTGGGTCCGTTACGATGAGAACGGCCACATGGTCAAGGGCTGGCAGACGACCGATAAGGGCACCTACTACTTTGACCTGATCACCGGCGCTATGGCTAAGGGCGCAGGCGATATTGACGGTGTACCTTGCGCATTTGACGAGTACACCGGTATCGCTCTGGACGGCCAGTGGCTGACCATCAAAGGCGCTGACTTCTGGTACGAAAAGGGCGTTCGCCAGGGCCTGGATGGCCGCGGCAAGGAAATCTATGACCCGGCTTCCGACGCTTGGTACTGGCTGGACTCTGTTGATCAGGGCAAGAAAGCCACCAGCAAGGATGTCTATCAGGAATCCAAAGCTGGCCAGTGGGCTGACCGCGCCGATGGTACCGGCAAGTGGGTCCGTTACGATGCACAGGGCCACATGATCAAGGGCTGGAGCGCTGACAAGCGTTACTATTTCGACCCGATCTATGGCACCATGGCTAAGGGCGATGCAGTCATCGATGGCCGCACTTATCATTTCGATAAGAACACCGGCGTTCTGCAGTAATCCCACAGCCGAACAATGAGCTGTAACCAGCCCATTAACCCCTAAATAGAAATGCCGCAGCAGATGTAACAGTCTGCTGCGGCATTTTTGTATTTGTGGGCATAGGTTCGGTGAAATATTTGCCAGGCCAGTAGGGCGGGGGACCCCACCCCGCCGAAAGCTAGAAATAGTACATTATTAAAAAATCGCAATTTACCTTACCCGCATAGAAAAACATGGCGAACACATCAGGCCGGTGCAAGAGCAAAACCTACTAAAAAGCTGCGGCTAAATTTGGTAAATATGGCGCGCGAAGTATAATTTTTGGAGGATATCACAAGCAGAACAAACAAACTTTGTCAGTTCAAACAACAAAAAAACAACAAACTGGCATGAATGCCAAAGAATGCGGCCGCGAATTGTGAAAGATTTTAATATATTTTCTTCATTTTTTCCTTACCTGTTATCATTTGAATTTGCAATCAAAATATGGAACTTGTATAATAGAATGAAAGAAAAGTGCAAACTAAATGGGTGAAGAGGATTTGGTGCAATGGAAGATAAAAATAGATTCAGCATTCTGCTGGAGCATTTGCTGGAAGTTGCGGAGGTCAAGAACTATACCCTGGCCAAGCGCCTGCAATACGATGTTTCCTATATCAGCAAATGGGTCAGCGGCCGCATGCTGCCTGCCAAAAAGACTGAAAAGCGCGTGATGGAGGGCATCAGTGCCTGCGTGGTGGATGAAGCCACCGATGATGGCCGTAACCTGCTGCTGCGGGAATACAGCGTTAGCATCCCCAGTGACCTGAAAGCCGCCATTTATGATAACCTGATTGCTGAATATGATTATTTGCAAGAGGAACTGGACAGCGGCGAGGCGCGCATTGGCCCCTATACGGACTTTTGGGCCGAGCTGAACATGCTGCAATACCTGACCAAAATGGCGCACCCCGTGCTGCGCCGCGTCAGCCAGCTGGACATTGTGGCTGTGATGGACCTGATGGAAATGGCGCGCGAATACCGCCTGAAAGTTGCCAACCTGCAAAACGGCCAGCTGGTGGACCAGCGCTGCTATGATAACGTCTATTTCAAGCTGATGATCGATATCAGCCGCGAAAAATGGGACCCCATCTATGATGCCGCGCTCATTATTAACGTGCTGACCAACTTCAGCCATATTCATTTCAAGCTGTTTGGCAGCACCGCGGCTGCCGGGCGCGCGGTGTTTGTGGTCAAGGGCGATTTTGCCATTACCGGCCTGTTGGTCAGCCACAGCCGCTGCGCTGCCGTTACCGCCACCGAGGACCCGCAGAACTGCGAAAGCCTGTTGATAACTTCTCCAAGCTCTGCGTGCGGGATGACCAGCTTTTCCGCGATACCAGCATGCGCCAGCTGATCAGCCAGTACGACTATATGCACACGCTGCTGGCCTCCAATCTGCGGTGGATGTTCGGCCACCTGAATGAGCTTCTGCTGCCGGATGACTTGTTTGAAGAAATCCTGACCGCCCACGAGGCCGAGCTGAAAGATTTTTTGGGTGCTACCCCTGCGGAGCTGCGTGGCGTACACAACCTTGCCAAAGGTGTGGTGGAGGAAACAAACATCCGCATCCTGATTTATGAAGCTGCATTTTCCTCCATGGCGGTTTCCGGCGAGCTGGACTTTTTCAGTTACAAGGTCAGCCTTACCCCGGATCAGCGCAGCCGGTGCATCAGCCATGTGCTGCAGCTTTGCAAGCAGCGTGAAAAACTTGAATTCCGCTTGATCAGCGGCCGCATTGTGAACGATTTCCAGTATGTGGCGGACCCCAATATGTTTCTTTCTGGCGCTGCATCGTATCTTCGGCTGGATAACAACTGCCCCATCAACCGGATTGCAATGGTCAACAACAGTGTGATGGAAGACCGCTTGAGTGAATATTTTGATCAGGTCTGGAATTTGGATGACCAGAACGTGACAAAAGAGCGCAACGCCATTGCGGAGCACATCCATCATGTCCTGCAGGGAATCCATCTGATTACCCGCGCCAAAGGTGATGAAATGGAAGAACTGCAAGAGAGCTGGATGAACAAAATCTAAAAATACAACATACATACGCATAAACATAAAGCCCTGGCTGCTGCGGTAGCTGGGGCTTTTGTTGCACCGAGGAAAATGAAATTGCAAGAAAACTCCATGCCAAAAGCGTGAAAATTCATGTGAAAAAAGTGAATCACGCGGAATCAATTTCTGGAAATTTGTGCCATGGGATTCTCGTGCTTTCCGTAAACAGGAATGGTATACTATATTCAGCACCGAAAATAATCGTAGCATTATGGTTTGGCAACGCTGTGCAACGATGTGCACAGCAGGGGAAAGCGCCATAAAGGTTTGGCGTGATTTGATTTGGATAATTTAATTCCCTGCAACTATAAGGGAAAGACATTTGGAGGAAATTGCAATGAATAAAAACGCGATGTTGACTGGCAAGCCCAGCATTGACCGCCCCTGGATGAAGTTCTATCCAGATGTTCTGCGCGGTATCCAGGTTCCGGCCTGCACCGTGGAGCAGTACCTCTCCGTGCGCGCTGCAGACCCTAACGTGATTGCCATGCACTACTATGGCGTGGATATCACCTGGGCTACCGTGTTCCGTAAGGTAGACGCCACCGCCCGCGCTCTGCAGGTGCTTGGCATCAAGCAGGGGGACCAGATCCCCGTGTTCCTGCGTTCTGTGCCGGAATTCATTTATCTGCTGCTGGCAGCCGAGCGCATCGGCGCTTCGCTGCTGTGCCGTGACAACACCCTGGAAGAAAACATTGAAGCTGTTCAGAAAGCCAATGCCAAGGTGATTTTTGTTCACGACTTCTTCTCCAAGGCCGAAATCGAAGCCTACCGTGAGCAGACCAACGTGAATACCTATGTTATCGTTCCCGCTCTGGAAAGCGGCGACCGCGCCGCTATGCCGGTTTACCTGCAGCATTCCCTGGATGCCCTGTATCCGGATGTTCCCGCCCGTGGCTCTGATACCATGATGTGGGCTGATTTCTGTAACATGGGCCAGCGTTTTCGCGGCTTTGTGCCCGCTCCTGTCAACATTGACCGCCCGCTGCTGCGCGCCTACACCAGCGGTTCCACCGGCCCTTCCAAGCAGGTCATCCATTCTGCACACAGCATCATCGGCGTGCTGACCCAGATGAACTTTTATGGCTCTTCGGATAAATTCCGCCCCACCTGGCTGCTGACCATCCTGCCCCCGGCTCTGATCGCTGTTGTGGTTTCCATGATGCTGCTGCCCCTGGCCGGCGGTATGCTGCTCATTCTGGATCCGTTTGTGGATGTGTACGATGTTGACCTGGAAATGATGCGCTACCGCCCCAACAACTGGCCCCTGATCCCCATGTTTGTGGAGGTTATCCGCCGCAGCAAGCGTCTTCCGGCTGACTATGATATGTCCCACATGCTGGCCATCGGCGCCGGCTGCGAGGCATTCAACAACAAGCAGCTGCGCAATGTTGAGGAGTTCCTCAAGCAGCATAACTGCAACCTGCGCTTTACTGCCGGCTACGGCAGCAGCGAGGCCGGCTCCAACGCCACTCTGCCCATGGCTCCGTTCCCGGTGCGTGACGGCAACGTTGGTGTGCCGATGATCCACAGCGTCATCAGCATCTTCAAGCCCGGCACCCAGGAAGAGCTGACCTACAATACCCCCGGTGAGATCTGCATCACGGGCCCCGGCGTGATGCTGGGCTATGACCGCCCCGAAGCAACCGCCAAGGCACTGCAGGTCCACGCAGACGGCAAGACCTGGCTGCACACCGGCGATATTGGCTATATGTCCGAGGACGGTGTGCTCTACACGATGACCCGCGGCGCATCCCCGCGCTTTGGCGGCGGCGACCTGATGGTGCAGCCGCTGGAGAACATCGTGGCCGATGCCGACATCAAGGGCATCAAGGACGAGTTCTTTGTTATCGTGCCGGATGATGAGCACGAGGGCTGCTTCCTGCCGTACCTGTACGTCCAGCTCAAAGATGGCTACACCTTGGACGATGTGCGCGATAAGATCAATGCCTGCCTGCCGGAACGTTACATGCGTCCGGTGGAGATTTTCACCGTACCGGAACGCCCGTTCTTCCACTTCAAGACCAACCGTATTGGCCTGTGCAAAGAAATCGTCGCCAAGCGCAACCAGCAGAAAGAGAAAGCCAAGCGCAACAGCTTTGCCGATGGCTGCATTGCCTGATGACTTTGGCGTGATAAAATCATGATAATGTAACGGCATGTGCCCACCTTATGATAGAGATAAGGGGGGCACATGCCTTTTGTTTTGGGGTGGGGGAGCGGATGAAGATGAATGGTACGCGCGGTTGGGGGATAGGGGAGAAGGGCAATCGGATTCCGGTGCGGGGGAGATACTTGTGAAGTTGTAAAATAAAACTTTGAAATCCATCCGCGGATGAAAAGCACGATAGGGCACTGTATCATTAGCCACATGCTGAAAAAATGCTGTAGGGAACGGGATTGACCGTTCCGCAGCCTTATGGCAACACCGCACAATTCCCGCCTTACGGCTTAAGCACCGCTTCGGCGGCTGCGG
>ERZ791741.1116-NODE-1116-length-23337-cov-6.058071_pt1 | contig 23337 bp, 22 predicted proteins | sample MGYA00510040_ERZ791741 | MGnify/ENA primary metagenome ERZ791741 (study PRJEB30046, sample SAMN00791960) | human gut metagenome | study: EMG produced TPA metagenomics assembly of the A metagenome-wide association study of gut microbiota in type 2... | reverse complement strand
GACGAACAGGTCATGGAGGTCATTCGGGATCGTGACGCCAAGCTTGCCCAAACCGGCGGGCAGATTCCCATTGAAGAGTTCGAATACAAGGTCCGCCGTCTGATCAACGACTATGTACGGCCTCCCAAGAATGAATACAAGCTCGACAGGGCACTGTGGTGGATGGACAGATTCCGTAGTGAACTGCGTACGGAGGTATGCATCAGGAATCAGCATGATCTGTTTAAGGCATATGAAGTGGAAAACATCATCCAATGTGCGGCCATGAGTGCCGTGGCCTCCAAGGAGCGGAAGGAAAGCCGGTGGGGATTGTGGCATATGCGCTCGGATTACCCCGTCAAGGATGATGCCCAGTGGCTGAAGCACATCGTGCTTACCCAGGGGGATTCTTTGGAAGATATTCGTGTTTCATACGCACCTGTCATCAAAATGGAGGAAACCGCATGAGCGCCGGCAATCTTCTTGAGGCATTGACCGACAATCTCGTCGTGGACAAGACGAAATGCATTTTTTGTGGGAAGTGTGCGGAGACGTGCATACTCGACAATATTCGGATCAATCGCGCCCCTTGTTCCGCGGCCTGTCCTTTGGGCCTGAACATTCAGGGATATGTGCAGTTGGTGGCTCGCGGGAAGGATGATGAAGCCCGTGCCGTAATCGCTCAGGATTTGCCATTTGCCCAGCTGATTTGCCGCATTTGCGACCACCCCTGCGAACATGCCTGCAACCGCTGCAAGGTCGACGGGCAGGCCGTCAATATTAACGGCATCAAGCGTTATCTCTTTGCCGGAGAAAAGATGCTTCCGCTGGAGTGCGCCGAAGCGTCCGGCAAAACGGTGGCCGTGATCGGAGCGGGTCCGGCAGGGTTATTGGCGGCTCATGATCTGCGCAAGGCGGGGCATGCCGTAAGCGTGTATGAAGCAGAGGGCAAGGCCGGAGGGTTGTTACGGAATATCCTGCCCGTTTGGAAACTCCCCGACGCCGTGCTGGATGAGGCTGTCGGCATCATGGAACAGGCTGGCGTTGTCTTTCATTATGGCCAGCGTATCGTGGATAAGAAGGCACTGGATGATTTGTCGCAACGTTATGATGCCGTAGTACTTGCTCTGGGAGCGGGAGGCGGACGCAAGGCGTCTATTGAAGGTGAAGAATTGCCGGGTGTGCTGTCGGCATTCCGCTTTCTTATGGAAGTCCGTGCAGGGGGAGGTCAAAAGTTGTCCGGCCATGTCGTGGTGGTTGGCGGCGGATATGTGGCTCTCGACAGCGCGCAAGCGGCCATGCGTCAAGGCGCGGAAAGCGTTACCATCGTTTATCGCCGCACCATTGATGCATTCCGAGCCTCTCAGGTACAGAGGGAGAGAGCCAAAAAGCCCGTCCAGCTGGATGAGCAGGCGGCGGTGGAGTGCCGCGGGGTGTTGTCCGCTTTCTTTGCCGAGATGACAGAATGGGAGCAGTATATGGAGCAGGCCGGGTTTGAGGACGCCCAGGCCGTGCCCCGCCTGCTGGCAATCTGGGAGAAGTATGTGAGCGAAACGCCCCGTATGGGCTACCGGCCTCTGAGCCTCTCGTACAGCCCTCAGGGCACTTACAAGGGCGAGCGGTTCCTTGATGCGGAGCAGATCACCCGGAATAAGCTCTATATCTACACCAGAGAGAAAAATACAGGCTTTGACCGCCGCTTTCTGATGAAGCGTGTGGGCGAGGGCTGGAAGATCGACGCGGTGCAGGAGCGGTTGAACGGCTGGCAGCGCGTGGGCTTATAACAAGGCCCTCAAAAACCATGACTTTTACCGCCCGGTGTTCCGGGCGGAGGAGTAAATAAATTTTTTCAAAAACAATGAGGAGGATACCACTATGGGACTGTTCAGCAAACTGTTTAAGGGGCCGGAGCCGGATATGGAAAAGAGCGCGGCCAATGCAAAAAAGGTGCGCGCCCTGTTTGACCAGGCGGTGGAGCACGGCGAGGAGTACCGCCTGATCGTGGGCTATACCGAGGACGTTAAGCGGTTCAACTATGGCTTTGTTCATGGGAGCAAAACTCAAATCGGCAATTTAATCTTGGGCTGGAATGCAGCCACCCGAACCATCGTTGTGGTGCCCACCCTCCCGGACCTCTCCGGCTATGGAGACCCCACCTATTACCGCCGGGATGAGATCTTCAAGGCGTACCGGAACAAGTACCCCACCGACGCCTTCATCATCTATCCGAACCGGAAGGAGTATATCGGCATCAACGCCTATGAATGGCTGGAGGATGAGAGCCTGTATATTTATCTCTATCAGAAAGAGGAGCTGGAGGCGTTTACCGCCTTCTTCCAGAATGAGTTTTCGACCAAATAAGCGGAGCGCGAGGTGAGACACAGTGTGGCAGGAAATTGGAATGTGGCTCCTGATCCTGACTGTGATTTTTATCTTTGGACAAGTGTGGTTCCATCTGGTGGAAGGACTTCTCTCCAAGATCAAGTCCCTGCTGAACCGGAACAAGGAACCACCTGTTTGGCACACCTTTGAGGAAGCGGACAGCGAAACAAACGGGAGCTGTGCTGGTCAGACGCAGGAAAGGAGGCGCTGATATGGAATTATTGGAACAGTGCCAAAAATGGAATGAAAACAGCGAATTTCAGAAGATCATCAATATATTGGAGGCTGTCCCTGCCGGGAAACGCACCCCGGAACTGGACAGTGAGCTGGCCCGGGCCTACAACAACCTGGCACAGCCGGGGGACCGGGGACTCTTTGAAAAGGCCATCGCCTTACTGGAGCCCCATGAGGAATATTTCCGGGGCGACCACTGCTGGAATTTCCGCATGGGCTATGCCTGGTATTACCTGGACCAGGAGGGCCCCGCCCTGCGGTATTTTGAGCAGGCGCTGGAGGCCCGTCCCGGCGACGAGGACACCCAGGAGTACATCGACGATTGCCGCCACCGTTTGTCCCTGCCCCGGTTTGAAAAAAACTTCCGGGAGAGGACGCGGGAGTCGTGGGCCGCCTTTTCTCAGATCGAGGCGGAGCTGCGTCAGATCATGGATACTGACAAAACGCACCAGCGCGGCGAAGAACTGATTGAAAAATGCGGGAATGCACTCAAGACGGCCCTGCGTGATACTTCCTTCGAGCTGGGCTTCAATGGCGAAAAGCATGAATTGATCCTCAGTCCAGAGGGGCTTCGCTCCCGCCTGTTCCCGTTGGTGTACTTCCAGAAGCAGGCCCCAGAATCGGTGCTTGAGCATTGGAATATCTGGGTAGGCCGCCAGCCCTGTGAGGGGTTCGAGCTGCGAGCTGGAGAGATCGAAGTTCGGGCTGATGATGTGCAGATGTGGGCAGAGGAAACAGAGGATCATCAGGTAAGTCTGGTCCTTTACTGTGAAAAGCTGACCCCAATCTTGAAAGAGGACACAGACAAGGTCTGGTGGGCACTTTCCATGCTGGTGGATCAAACCATCGGCGAAGTTTCCGCCATCGCGCTGATTGCCGGTTTTGATGTTTCTGCCCAGCCAAAGGAAGAACCGGCCATGCCTCTTACCGAACTGCCGGAGCTGGTGAAAAGCATGGAACTCCCCCTCTGGCGGGATGGCAGCGACTATTTGGAAAACAGCTATATCGCCTATGAATTGGAACCGGTAAAAGATCCGGAAGCCGACTGGCGGCTGGATGTCTATACGGGAAGCTGCCGCCTGCCGGTCATAATAAACGACTACTTGACCGCCTGTACGGATACGGTGGACGAGTACCACCGGGACGGCATCGCGGCCGGGTTCCTGTGCTATCCGGTGGACGAATTTGCAGGTGAGGACCGTGCGGAACAGATCCTGCAATTCCGGGACGCTCTGCAAGGGGCCATTCTGGAACACGCCGGAGCGGATGCCGTCACCTTCCTGGGCGGTGCCACCGGACTATACTATGGGTATCTGGATTTCCTCGCCTGGGATTTGACCGCCGTGCTGGATGCGGCCAAGGATTTCTTTGCTGACTCCAATGCCGCCCAAGGTCTGTTCCATGTATTCCGCCGGGATGTGGGAACGGTCCGCCTGTGGGAGCGGGAACCAGAGCCTGAGGTGGACCCGGAGACCGGCTCCCTGCTCTCGGCGGAGGACATCCGCACTTTGGAGGGCTTCTGCGGGGATGTGTCCAGCTATTTTGGGAAGATGTACCGCTGGCTGGAGGACTTTACAGAGCGGGGTGTGCAGGCGGGAAAATTCACCCGGCGTCAGGCCCAGCAGGACCTCCAGATCGCTCTGTGGTATTCCTTCGCCTGCAACAACCTGGATGAGTACCGGTTTTACTACAAGGCAGCTCAGTGGATGAAGCACTCGGAGAAAAATGCTGCGGGCTGCGCTACCTGGTACTACCGGTATTCGGTGGCCCTCATGTACTGCGGACAGCTGGAAGAAGCGCGGAGCTATGCAGAAAGAGGCATTCAGGAGGAGCCGGAGTACCCATGGATCTGGCTGCAAGCGGGCAGGCTGCGGGCTCATTTTGGTGATAAAGCAGGCGCGCTGGACGCCGTCAAACACGGATTAACACTGGAACCGGGCGATCATGAGTTCCTGACCTTGAAAAAAGAGATCAAAGCCGGAGCCACCCTGGAACAGATGGAATACCACTGGATCAACCCCGACGCCGACCGGACGCTCCAGCAAGGGCTGGACGCGGACGCCGACGATAAGCAGCGCGCCATCTCCTGCATCACCGTCGATCAGGAGGGGCTGGAGCGTTTCTGGCACATCTTTGGCGCCAAGCCGGAGCAGTACACACCCAACGCACCTTACACGCAGTTCCCATATATGGTGAACGGCCGTCCTGTGGATCTGGTGTTCCAGATGAATGAGGGCGGGATGTCCAAGCTGAGTACAGATTGGCTGGAGCAGCTGAGGGGCTGGCTTCAAAGCGGTCAGTGGCTGGAACGAGCGCACCCAAACGAAAGGGCGGCCTGCCTGGACACGGTGCTGGTGGGCTTGGACTACCACATGGGCCTGCTCTACAAGCTGACAGAGGAGGACGCATACTTCCAGATCTTCCTGAACCCGGACGGGACGGAACAGGAGGGTGCCTTCTGGTCCTCGGAGGAGAGCCGTGAGCCGGAGCTTTACACAGAAGAAGAAATGTCTGTGGTAGAGCAGCACATCAAAAACACCTTTGGTGAGTTTGAGAATGTATTTCACGAACTGGTTTCCCCGGACATCCACGTGGACATCTGCGTGGTTCCTCCCTCTGAGGAGCGGGACTATTACACGCTGGTAACGATGGGTATGGGGGCTCACCGGATGAATGTGCCGGAGGAACTGGCGGAATACAAGCTGGAGCGGGCGGAGCTGGCCATCGCTCTGCCGCCGGACTGGAAGCTGGACGAGGGATCCATGAAGGACGAGCGCTGGTACTGGCCATTCCGGCTACTGAAGGTGCTGGCCCGCCTGCCCATTTCCAGCGACACCTGGCTGGGCTTTGGCCACACAATGGGCAAGCAATCGCCGTTTGCGGAGAACACGGCACTCTGCGGCGCACTTCTGGTGGGTCCGCAGGATATTGTCTGGAACGGAGGCGAAGTCTGCACTTTGCCGGGCGGCGAGGAGGTCAACTTCTATCAGGTGATTCCTCTGTATCAAGAGGAGCTGGAGTACAAACTGGAGCACGATGCAGACACGTTGATCGAACAAATGGCAGAGGTAAGCTTTGTGGTGCATCCGGATCGGCCGAACAGCATAGTCGGGGAACCGCGCACAGATTGATCTGAAACACCCAAAATGCAGACAGGAGGACCATCCCGGATGAAACACAGCTGGAGCCGCCCTGCCGCACCTGCTACCTGTTGAGGCCAAAGGATTAACAAACCCAGAAGAAAAAGGTGATCCAAAAGTTTGAAATGGAACTCCGGCCTCATATTGCGAGGTTTTCTCCAAATATTATCCCTATTAACAAAACAGCTGTATTTCCATTCTGTATGCTCCGTGAAAAATATACAAAATCTGAACAGGGGAATCCGTTGACTTCCCATCGGGAGACGACTATCATAAACAGTGGACCGCACATGTTTTGGAATAGAGACCGCCTCCGCGCGGTTCCGGACGGCGGCCCCGCTGGAGCTGTTTGACAAGGTGGGAACGGAATGGATTATGTGATTTTTCGGGACATTGCGGTCGTCCTGATCGCCGGAAAATATATGGGACTTCTGGCCCGCAGGTGGAAAGCCCCTCAGGTGGCCGGGGAGATCCTGGCCGGCCTGCTCATCGGCCCCTGTCTGCTGGGCCTGGTGCAGCCCTCAGATTTTCTGACGCAGATGGCCGAGCTTGGCGTTGTTCTGCTGATGTTCAGCGCGGGGCTGGACTCCGACATCGACGAGATCATCAAAAGCGGCCCTATCGCCCTGCTGGTGGCTATGTGTGGGGTACTGCTGCCCCTTGCGGCAGGTACAGCTCTGTACATCACCTTCTATGGATTTGACGGCTTCGGCTCCGACTCGTTTTACCATGCACTGTTCATGGGCTGCATCCTGACCGCCACCTCGGTATCCATCACCGTCCAGGCCCTGCGGGAATTGGGACATCTCAAAACACGGGTGGGGACCACCATCCTCTCTGCCGCCATTATCGATGATGTGCTGGGCATCATCGTTCTGACGGTGATCACCGGCTTTAAGGATGCATCCGCCTCTCCGGTCAAGGTACTGGCAGATACAGGGCTGTTTTTCTTCTTCTCCGGGGTGATTGGCTATCTGGTGTACCAGGTCTTTGAACGTATGAGCCTCCGCCACCCCAGGACTAAGCGGCTGACAGTGCTCGGCCTGGCCTTCTGTTTCCTCATGTCCTATCTGGCGGAGGAGTTCTTCGGGATCGCCGACATCACCGGCGCCTATGTGGCCGGTCTGGTCCTGTCCAATCTGCGGGATTCCCACGACATCGAGCGCCGGCTGGACGTCAACTCCTATACCCTGTTCGGCCCCCTGTTCTTCGCGTCGGTGGGCATCAGCACGGACATCAGCGCCTTTGATACCTCTATCCTGGCCTTCTCTCTGGCGTTCCTGGTGGTGGGGCTGCTCTCCAAGATCGTGGGGTGCGGCCTGATGGCCTGGATCTGCCGTTTCAAGAAGGAGGACGCCCTGAAGATCGGCGTGGGGATGATGAACCGGGGCGAGGTAGCTCTCATCGTCTCTCAAAAGGGGCTGGCCGTGGGCCTGATGAACGCGGCCTATTTCCCAGCGGTTATCCTGCTGATCATTGTGTCCGCCGTCGTAACCCCCATCGCCCTGAAGGTGCTGTACTCCGCCTATCCCGACGCCCCCGCTGAGGCCGCATAGAATGAAAATGCGCCGCCCCGTACCACTGGTACAGGGCGGCGCTGCCGTGATTTTATGTCCTCAACCTTCTGACGACTCCTCTTCCGAGGAGCCCAGCGCCGCACGGGCGTCCGGGCCAGGAACGGGAAGATACTCCGGCTCCGGGTCCATGGTCTCCTTCGTCCCCACACAGCGGTTGATCTTGGTGCCGAGATTGTGGAATTTTTCCTCATAGTCGGTCATCACGCCCCGGATCCCATTGGCGTGGAGATCCCGGGTGACCTCAGAGAGCGCATAGCCCGCCTTGGGGAACTGGAACAGGGAATATTCAAACAGGTCCCGGTTATCCGTCTTAAAGTGGATCTGTCCGCCGGTACAGAGCACCCCGCGGTACAGGACCAAAAAGTTCTGGTGGGTCAGCCGCCGCCGGGCGTGGCGGTTGGAGGGCCAGGGGTCGCAGAAGTTGATAAACAGGCGGTCGACCTCGTCCGGGGCGAAGTACTCCCGCAGCCTGGCCGCGTCACCATCCACAAAAAACACATTGGTCAGGCTCCGCTGAGCGCAGCGCTCCATGGCCACGATCATGGCGTCCGGCACCCGCTCCACCGCCAGATAGAGCACATTGGGATTCTGCGCCGCGGTCTCCGCTGTGAAGCGGCCTTTACCGCACCCCAACTCCAGCCAGATCTGCTCCGCATCCGGCTTCAGTTCCCGCCAGTGCCCGCGCTGCTCCTCCGGTGCCTGGATCAAGAAGCGGGCGCAGCGCTCCATCCGCGGGACCAGATTGGGCTTTTTTCTCATGCGCATAATTGTCACCTCTCAGATTTGTTCCAGAAATATTTTAACATAGACAATCCACCTCTTGCAATCTTTTTCAAAATATACTATACTGAGTGAGTCCAGTACAGAAGAAGCCTGTCCTGATATGCTGTGGGCTCTCTTCCCTGACAAACCGTGCTGGGTAATCTAAGAAATCCGGGTGTAGCGCAGTTGGTAGCGCGCTTGCTTTGGGTGGATACGCCCGGGCAGTCCCACAACTTCATATCGGGGTGTTGCGCAGTTGGTAGCGCGCCTGCTTTGGGAGCGTGAGGCCGGAGTTCGAGCCGCACTTTCCTAAAATCCCAGAAAGTTCTGGGACGCTAAGGCGGACGGAGTTTTGCCCCTCGCCGGGAACTGGTCAAAAACCGGCGCTGACCCCATATTTGACCACAGTTGGAAAATTTCATAACCGGGTGTAGCGCAGTTGGTAGCGCGCTTGCTTTGGGAGCAAGATGCCGGGAGTTCGAGTCTCCCCACTCGGACCAAACCCCTCTGAAATCATCTGATTTCAGAGGGGTTTTGCTTATTCTTTGACTATAGCGTGTTAAAAACTGATACGACTGATGAGCGACTGTCATACATCGCTTTTCCCGATAATCTCTACCTCCAGCTGCCCTTTAGGCTGACCAATGTACTGTCGGGACTCCTGAAGCCGCTGCTCCATGTCCGCAATTTCCTCCTGGAGTTGTCTGCGACTTTTGGCTCGGTTCATTTGCAGAAAGAGATGGTATCGATCCTGAAGTGTTTTTTCCTTAGGCGGGAATTTGATGACCTCATCCTCGATCTGATCGCCCTCCAGCTCGTTCCGACAGATCTCATCATCCGTGGCCGCCATGTAGAGGGCGTATCGAGTGAACTCCTTGAGCGGCATCCGGATCATCCATTTCCAGCAGGCGACGGCACCGGACACTGCTGCCAGGCTGCCAAGGGCGGCAATTTTATACCTACTTTTCATCTCGTGCTGTCCTCCAATGCTTGCTATCTTCTATCAAGATGTTTCTTCCGTCCGCAGCGCAGTGAAATCTTATTATTTTCAGCATAACAAATAGGCGTGCATTTAGGATGAACAGTTTTTGAATTTTCGTCCAACTGAACATGGATGGATATGCTTTCCCGATGTGCTTTGGCATCATTCTGATTATAGATTATAATAGAGATCGCGATGCAGACATACCCAGGAGATGCAGCTCAGATGACATTTAGACTGATCGACCGGGAACACTGGGACTGCAAAGAATATTTCGGCCACTGCTTCTCACAGAGCCCATGTACATACAGTGCTGTGTTCCAGCTGGACATTACCCGCATCCCTCAGCAGGGGCAGAAGCTGTATCCTACTATTCACAGCATCCCTCTTATCATCTCATACCACTCGGCCACCGTATGTCGGTTCACCCCGGCCCCCTCCGCGATGGTACTGTAATTGGTCTCTTTGGGGTGAAATTTCATGTACGCCCAGATCTGCCGCTGCTTCTTGGTGAGTTTTTCCGGCGGCATGATCCCCCGCATCTGGTCCAGAAGCAGCTTGCGCTCAGCCTGCATCTCTTTGATGAGCGCTCTCAGCTTTTCCTCACACTCCTGGCGCGTGATGGCATAGACATTCTTCGCATGCCGCTTCCCGTCCGGCCACACCGGGGAATACCGTCCCTCAAAGAGGTGGTCGTTGATCTCAGTAATGCATCCCGTGCCTGAGCGGCGGATCTGCCCGCCCACAGGCTGGAAGTCGCTCATCTGAGGATGCTCCGGCTGAGGCCCCTCTTCCTGTACCTCGTGCCCCAGTCCCCGGTCAATCTTAGCCGCTGCTTCCGCCTGCATATCCTCCGTGATGTGGGTATAGATGTCCAGCGTGGTGGCCGCCGAAACATGGCCCAGCATGGCCGAGAGGGTTTTGACATCCATACCGTTCTCCAGTGCCAGGGTGGCAAAGGTGTGGCGTAAATCGTGAAATCTGATTCTCTTGCACCCTGCCCGCTGCAGGATGATCTGGAGCCGCTTCCGCGCCACACCGGGAGAGAGGGGCGTGTCCTCCTTCACTGGGGACGGAAACAGCCACCGGGAATCCACACGGCTCCGGTACTCCCGCAGCACCTCCACCACGCCCGGTGGCAGGAGCAGTTTCCGGATCGACGCTTTGGTTTTGGGGACGCTCAGTTGGAGCTTGCCGTTCACCTCATAGACCTGCTTGTTCACCGTCAGCACCCCGGTATCGAAGTCCAGGTCCTCCCACTGGAGGGCCATCAGCTCCCCACGGCGCAGGCCGGTACATAAGTCCAGAAGGAACAACTCATAGTAGCCCTCCGCCTGGGCCTGGATGAGGAACCGCTGGAGCTCCTCCCGCCCCAGCACCTGCATCTCCCGGCCCCGCTTGGGCGGCAGTTTACAGCCGATGGCCGGGTTGGTGCGGAGCAACCCCTCCTGCACCGCCTTTTCCAGCGCCGAGCGGCAGGTGGCGTGGCAGCCCCGGACCATGGTGTCGGACAGGCCCTCGCCAAACTGCTGGGTGCGGATAAGCCGCCCGCTCTTTTTCAGTTTGGTATAGAACTGCTGGAGGTCCTTTTGCGTCAACTGGTTCAGTGGGATCTTCCCCAGCTCCGGGATGATATGCCGATAGATCTTGCCCTCGTAACATGCCTGGGTGGTGGGACGGAGTTTGGGCTTGGACCAATTCTGATACCAGAAGTCCAGCCACTCTCCAAAGGCCATGTCGGGGCGGATCTTCTCCGCTTTGGGACCGCTCACGGTCTCCAGCAACGTTTTCAGTTTTTCCTGACATTCTCGTTTGGTTTTGGCCAGGACACTTTTGGTTTTCGGAAGTCCTCTTTCGTCATAGCCGATAACCGCCCGTCCCTCCCAGCGCCCATCCTTGCGCTGCCTTATGGTGCCAGTGCCTTGTTTGCGTCTCTTTGCCATGGTTTCAGCTCCTTCCCAAAGATCTGTTCCAGGAAGCCGCCCACCACATCGCTGGCAGCTTTCTGCATATCCGGCGTCACATGGGTGTAGGTGTCCAGGGTGAAGGATGCGTTGGTGTGCCCCAGAATGCCGGCGAGGGTCTTAGCGTCCACCCCACTGGTAAGGGCGTGGGTGGCGAATGTGTGGCGCAGATCGTGAAATCTGAGGTGCGGCAGTCCCGTCCGTTTCAGGATCACTTTCATCCAGTAGTAGGCGGCACTGGGGCGGACCGGCTTTTCCGGCGCAAGGGGTTCCGGGAAGATCCACTGACTGACGGCGTGCTTCTTCCGCTCCGCCAGCCGCGCCGCAGTGCTGGGCGGCAGATGGATGGTCCGTCTGCCCCGGCTGGTCTTGGTCTCCCCAATCTCCAGTTCACCTCGCTTTGGCACATTCACCGAGCGGAGGATCTTCAGCGTCCCCGCCTTTTCATCAAAGTCCTGCCACATCAGTCCACAGATCTCACCCCGGCGCAGGCCGGTGGTCAGCTCGGTGTAGAAGAAGTCCCGCCAGACCAGATCCTGTTCCACCGCCTCCAGGAAGGCATCCATCTGCTCCCGGCTCAGGATCTGCTTGGGCTTGCTCACCGCCTTGGGCACCGTGGCCCCATCTGTTGGGTTTCTCGGAATCACATGGGCGGCCTCTGCATCCTTCAGGCACCGGTGGAGCATGGCGTGGATGCGGCACACCATGCTGTCCGACAGCTCATGGCCGTGCTCCGGATGCTCGTGGACACGGCCCTCCCGCTTCAGCTTGGTATACAGTTTTTGGATGTCCACTCTTGTGATGCGGGAGATCACCTTGTCTCCCAGATAGGGTTTGATATAGCACCGTGCGTATTGCTCATAGCTGCGCAGGGTGTTGGGGCGCAGCGTGTGTGCGGCATAGTCCTCCATCCATCGGTCCAGCCACTCGCCCAGGGTCAAGCGGCTCTCCTCCGTGAGTTCCGCGTCCTGATAGAGTTCCATGTCCCGGTGGAGCTTGTCCAGCAGTTCCTTCTGGGTCCTGGCCAGCACATACCGGAAGATGGGTTCGCCATTCTCCTTGTGGCCAACCACGATGCGCCCCTCCCAGCGGCCATCCTCCCGCTTGCGGACCATGCCGTCACCGGACGGCCTTCGCTTTGCCATGTTCTTGCTCACCTCCAGGTATTTTTCTCTTTGATTTGTGATGCAGTTTTTGCACGGTTTACCGGATGGGTGGAAACCTGTGGGGCTCTGCCACCCATTGGAACAGCACCGCGCCGCAGCGGCGGCAGATTAGACAGCGCATCCGATTGCCCAGAATACCGTGCTTCTTGAAGGTGACGATCCCCTCGCCGTGCTGCCATCCCAGCCCAAGGTCGTCGCAGCCGCAGTAGTGACAGCGTTGGATGGGCAGTTGATTCGTGGTCATCCTTGTTTCCCTCTCCATTCATCTCTGCGGAGCAGTTCCACCAGACTGCCATCATCCTCATCCAGCGCCTCCAGGATCAGTCGAGTCCCCAGACGGAAGCCCAGGATGAAATTCTCCAGAGCCAGCGTGCTGCCGATCTCGTTCTCCGCGTTGATGAGCCGCAGCAGCAGACTGTGGGCTTCGCCCTCCAGCAGCTTGGTGAGTTGCTCCTCGCACTCCTGAGACTGCTCCATTGCTTTCATCAGGGATGTGCCGGAACGAATCTGACGGTCGTATGGTGTGATGTTCCCGTAGTACAAGTCTTCCAGTGTTTCTCGCATGGTGTGTACCTCCTCTCCTTGTCAGCAACACACCATACCACAGAAACAAAAAATAGCCACGGGAACCGCGTTTTGTTATCAGAACATTCACAATTTCAGACAGCGCTGAAATCGGCTCAAAAACGGTCCAATATCCCCGAGGTGACCCCCGCGGGTACACCTCCGAACCCCTTGATTTCAGCGGGCTTGCGGGATTTTGTCCTCCATTCCGGCCACCTGTGACGCCCGAATTGATCCAAACCGACCACCTAAGACCCCCGCCTCCGAAAGCCCGCAAACCCTTGCGCCGCCCCGCTTTGCGGGACGGTGTGACCGGCAGGAGGGGCGCTTGCGACCCCCTGCCTTTATCCAGCACTAAAATCGACCAGCTGCTACACCTGAACATTTTGGTTCGGGAGAGCCGGACGCTTGGGGCACACAGCCCGCACACCGCGTCTCGCAGATTGGGTGGTGCGTGTACCCTGCCTGCACCGCCATCGCCGCACACAACTCATCACAGGCCGCTGCATGGGGGAACGCTTCTGTCAAGAGCGCCGACCGTTACAGGCAGGAATACCCGGCAGTACTCCTCCGCTCCGGTGACCATGCCGCATCGCAGCATCTCTCCACACAGGAGGAGACGGAACAACGCATTGCGATAGCAGTCCCTTACCTCTGCCCCTTTCTCTCTGGCGAATATCTTTTGCTCCTCGGGCAAGCTACTGTGCGCTTCATCACAGAGGAACACTGCCAGTGCGTTTTCGTCGATGGGGTCCCTGTGTGTACGGTCCCACTGGTCCATGATGTACCTCCTTGCGTCAACCGTGCGCTGTGCCAGCAGAGTTGGATCCTGCTGGATCAGCAGATCCACCATCTGGGTCAGCATACCGCCTCACCCCGTTTCTGTTCACAGGCCCCTCTGCGCTGTTCCACTCTCTGCCGCTCCGCAGCTACCTCCGCTGCACACATCTGCCGCTCATAGAACTGGTCGATGGCCATTTGGATCGGCAGGATGGTGTAGAGCAGACAACCATTCTGCCTGCGGCCGTCTTGGGTGGTGATGGTGGTGCGCTCGGTACGGATGAGTCCCCGTTCCTCCAGCTCCATCACATACTTGCGCACGGTGTTGGTGCACTTCCCGATGGCTTCACCGATCATTCGGTAGCTGGCCAGACACTGATAGGTCTTCCGATCCTCCCGATGAAGCAGATATCCGTAGACCGCGATGGCCGTGGAGGACAGCCCCAGAGCATAGATCTCATTGGGCAGAGGAAAATAGTTTTTGATGGGATCCCGCTTGGGCCAGTTCTGCTTTCTCATTTGGCACCTCCAGACTGCTCCTCCGCCCACTGAATGAACTTTTCTTTCGGTACTACCATGCGGCTGCCCACACGCAGTACCGGGAAGCCTGGCTCGTGGAACAACTCGTAGGCAGTGGAGATGGAGACACCCAGCACCTCTGACAACAGGTGTGCGTTGAGGAACAGCGGAAGATCCTCGTAGCTGGTACACTGTGACTGTTTCATATCGATACCTCCGATCCAATTTCTGTTGTGAGTTTCTTCTTGCGTTTCGGAGGTCGTTCTGGTAAACTGAACAGCAGATCAGGCTGTGTTTTCCGAAACGCAGCGAGCCGCCAGACTGTTGCAGCAGTTTGGCGGCTTTTTTACTTGCGGCCATGCACCATACCCGTTCCTGCCCTGCGGCCTTGTCTGACGCGCACAGCGTTTTCTTCTGCCTTGGCGCGCTCTGCTGCCTGTCCTGGTCAACAGCATCCCGGCACACTTCCCCGGCTGAGTATCGTCTCTGGTGATGGGTATTCAGTTTTCAAGGTTCCTGTCGGCGCCCCGACTTTTTTTGATTGACAAACCTGCTGTCAGATGTTAGACTCATGGTAATAAATAATAGACAGCCCGCTGTGAGGATATGGTAACACGCCGCAGCGCCCTTGTCAAGACTATTTTATTTATATTTTATAATTGTCTATTTTGGGAGTCGCCTATGTGGTACGCAAAAATGTATTTTTCCGAAAAGAAAGAGTGCTTCCAGTATGATCCTGCCGGGGTCCAGGGCACACCAGCGACCTGCCGGGAGCTGCCGTTTTTGGAGAGCCTGCTGTCCTTTTTAGAACTGGACTGCGGAGAGATCACACCCGTTCTCCAACGAATCGCAGAGAATTGGAACCGGCTCATCACGGAGAATGACCGTCAGGCTGGCACTGACGCCATGGTGGAACTGGGCCAGTTGAAGAGCCGGCACATCTATCTGGAGCTTCTGTATGTGCGCTGGTACGACCGCTTCTCCAGAATGGGCGTCTTCAGTGACCGGGGAAGCCCGGAGGATCAGCAGATGCTGGAGAAGCTGAAGGCACTCCCGGAGCTGCTGCCCCAGTATCAGAAACAGGTTGAGAGATTCTTTGATCTGGTGCTGGATGTGGACGGAGCCGGACGGGATCCCCAGCAGCAGGCGTCCCAGCAGTACCGCTATGACTCGCCTAAGGATCCGGAGCTGTTTGCCTTCCGGCCCATCCCCCTTGGTTTTGAGCCGGTGGAGCCGGGACGGTGCTCCCCTGTTTTGTACTCCGGTTCCATTCGGGACATGATCGACTACGCTCTGCGCAGCTGCGTGGAGCGCGGGATCACCGTTCGGCGCTGTAAGAACTGCGGCCGGTGGTTTCCCCAGACCGGACGAGTCAGCGCGGAGTACTGTGAGCGCCCAGTGGCCGAGGGGCAGCAAACCTGCCGAGAGGCCGGGGCCTTCCAGCAGTGGACCAAGAAGCAGTCTGACGACCCGGTGTTCAAGGCTTACCGCAAGGAGTACAAGAAGCGTTTTGCCTGGATCAAGGCAGGCCGTATCTCCGACACCGACTTCTACGCCTGGAGCGAGCAGGCCAGAGAGATGAAAAAGAAGTGTGACCGGGATATTATCACTTTGGAGGAATATGTGGAGTGGCTGAAGAACTCCTGAACCACAGGCAAAAAAAGAATGCGGGACCAGCTTGCCGAAAGCCGGTCCCGTATTCTTTGTATAGGCGATGTAGATTTTGTACTGCTTACATTAAGTAGATATTTTCACGATCAAAACAAATTTGATCTGTGTGATTAAAAATCCGTATGACATCTTCCAGCCGGTCAATAAAGACGCCCGTTTGGGGGTTGCTGATTTCAGCAAACTCTTTGATGGATTGGGCCTGCATACTATGAGCGCTTTTTTTCATACGTGAACCCTGGTCGACCAAGAATTCGTCCACTGGTCCCTCTTTAATGCCAGGAATATTGCCGATCAATGTGCCCACCGCTTTGCCTGCAGTGCCAATACCAGCCAGAAAATTTTTCTCTATTGATGAGCTGCTTAGGTTTTCCAGGTATACAGAGCATCTGGCAAAGAGGTCTCGGTAGGCCTCGGACATCTGACGGATCTCATCTTTGATACCAGAGACATATTCCTCGTTGAAGTTACCGCCCAGCATAACCTCCATCAAAGAGGACATGGAGAACGTGTAGAGAGATAGCCGGTAGTACTTGAACTTCTTCAGTAAATCTTGTAATGCAGATTTTACCTGCGCATGGGCAACAATCAGCTTTTTCCCTCTCACAATATCGCTGACTTTTTTCTCATAGCTCAGCATGTTCTTTCGTGCTGTGCGCTGGATATCCAGAACCATCTTGTGGTTACTGGCGACAAAATGTTCATTATCCCAGTTCAGTTTGTACTTGGATGCTATGCTGAAAATGGTTTCCACATCTGCTTCTATTTCAGATTCTTTTTCGATTTCCAGAAAAGATAGAATCTGTTTCTGCATCTCACTAATTTCGCCAAGCTGTTGCTCGATGGAGAACAGGGCCACGGCCATCATCATAGTTGTTGGATTGATGGCAGCGACTGACTTAGATGTTGCGGTCAGGGGGCCGGCAGACTGAAGTTGGGCAAGCTTTGAACCACCATCTGCGGTTTTTAAAGCGCCCCAGGAGTTCCCGTTCTTAGCAATCTTTAAGGTGTCTCCCACGGCTTGATTGGCTACGCGATACAAGCCTGAGGTATCAAAACTAATCGTCTGTGTTACCGTGTTGAGAGCAGGGGCCAGTGAGGCCACCCCGGCCCCTAATGTGGCCAGTTGTGCAATGGGGACACTCAGCGTGGTTGCTTTGGTCAGTTCCGCACGAGCATCAGCCAGGAGATTACCGGTGAGTTCGAAAAGATTGTTATCACCAACTGAAATTTCTCCAGGAGCATCGAAATTCATGATTTCATCCACACAGCTCTCCCCTTTGTTTTTAGCGTTGTATCGTTACATATAAATTTCTAAGTCAGGAACTTTCTCTCAAACTAACGTGCGACATATTATACCAGATGACAGGATCGTGGACAACCAAGATCATCCAATCATATACCCAGAGGAGGCTGGATGTTTTTTCGCACATTCGTTTTCGTCCTACAACCGTAGCCGTCAAGCTCGGCGGGAGATTAATGAAACTCTCAGACCTGGATTCAGCGGGGCAAGGAGTGAGCAGATACATTGTGCCGCTCACTCCTGTCATTTGACCGATTTCCAATTTTTGGGTGGTACCTCACAGCTCCGTGTCGTAGGGCCAGATGTTGATGCCGCCGAATTCGTAGATATTGGTATAGCCGAACTCAGCCAGCGCAGAGGATGCGGTCTTACTGCGGTTTCCGCTGCGGCAGTAGACCAGGACGGTGGAGTCCTTCTCAGGAATCACCTCGGCGGCGGTATCCTCAGCGATGGCGCCCACCGGCAGCAGGATAGCACCGGGAATATGACTACTGTCGTACTCATCCTGCTCCCGCACATCCAGGATGATGACCTCCTGGGTGTCCATCATTTCTTTGGCTGCTTCCTGGTCAATCTGCTGATAGGCGCCGTCGGCGGAATTTCCACCACATCCCGTCAGCAGCAGAAAAGAAAATAGCAGGGGTATTATTCGTTTCATTTGAGTTCCTCCAAAAGTCCAGCAGCAAAGGCTCTGTGTCCCTGCTCCGTGAAGTGTACGCCGTCATAGGCCAGTGAGATATTCCACTTTCCGGCGTCGGCAAAGCGAAGACCTATTCGTTCCGCAAGGGTCTGACAGAGCCGGGCAAAGGTACGGGAGTTTTCAATAAGCTGCTGGTTCGGCACCCATGCGCCCAAGTTCATTGGCGGCAGTGCGATCAGCAAGATCTTGCTTTGATCCATAGAGAGAGCAGAGAGAAAATGTTCCAATCTCTCAGCGGCCCGCTCCGGGCTACACCCCTGGAGCAGATCGTTGGTCCCCAGCATCACGATCAGCAGGTCGGTGTCAGTCGGGAAAGCAGGAGCGGCAGACGGGATCTCCCGGCCATTTTCCCCCCTGTTGTAAACGCTCCATCCGGTTTCCGTAGCCAGGATGTCCACCCATCGACTATCCGCATCATAGCGCCCACCAAAATAGCCACGGGGATCATACCCATAGGTGTTGGAGTCGCCGAAACAGATGACGTTCATCTTATGCTTCCTCTTCTCTTGGTGATGTTTCAGTTCTGTCAGCTGTTAGAAACGGCTGACAGAAGTGCCTGTTCCATGCGCTCCTTCTCACCGCTCCCATCTGTCCGAAGTCGAAGCAGCGGAATACCGCACCGTTCAAAAATCCGGTTTTTCTTTTCGTCTCTGCTTGCCTGGATGCTTCCCGCGGCATGGAAGGCAACGCCGTCCACCTCTATTGCAAGCAGAGGTGATTTGTCCATCCGGCGGAACAAAAGAAAATCCACATGGGTCAGGGGATTGCGGGCGTATGCAGTTTCCTCCTCCGTCAACACGGAATAGTCCTTCACCAAGTTGACCAGGGACACATGAGCCGCACAGTCCACAAAAGAAAACTCTGCTTTTTGAAGGACTCCTTGGATCACCGCATAGAGAAGATTCTCTGAGTCATATTCTGAAACCCGCCCATGCTTTTTCAGAAAGGCCCGCCGCTGTTCAGCATACCCCTGATAGAGCAAATCAAAAACAGAGTACACCGCGCTCTCAATCACCGCACAATTGTTGTATTCGATATAGCGGGCCAAATCACCATAGTTGGTTCGGTCGTTCTGCGGGTCCTGCGAGGTAACAACGGTCAAGGACTTGACCGCCCGGGATACCGCCACATTCAGCATCCGGGGATCATCCACAAATTCCGTAATGACATTATCTACAGAAGTCAGGATAATCGCATCCTTCTCCCGGCCCTGGAATTTATGAACGGTAGCCACTTCCAATTCCTTGCCCAGCTGTGTTTGGATTGCCGCCACCTGATCCCGGTACGGCGTGATGATGCCGATACTCCCATACCCCTGTCTCTCCAGACTGGGAAGGACCTCTTGCCGAATCACGTCAATTTGTCTCTGGTTCAGATGACCACGGGCGTGGTTGCCAGGCGCTGTCCGGTACATGGTCAGCACATCCGGCTCTTCATGGTCCTCTGTCATGACGATGAGCTTCCCACCATAGAATTTCTGATTGCAGAAATTGATGATCTTGGGATGGCAACGGTAGTGTTCCCGCAGAAGAACGGTAGGAGCCTCCGACCATGCGGCAATAGAAGAAGAGAGCAGACTGTGGGCGGAGAAATGGTAGGTCTCCGGGAGAGAATACCGTCCCCAGATCTCCTCGCTTTTCTGAATGTTCTGGTTGTCCAGCACATTGGGAAGCTGCTGGAGATCTCCCACAATGACGATATTCTTGGCACTGGCGAAGGCCAGTACACCAGTAGCTAAATCCACCTGCGAAGCCTCATCCACGATGAGGTAATCATAGGTATGATCAAAGTTCAAGGTGCCCTTGATGGAGTAGGTCGTGCTCAGAATCACCGGATATTCCTGATTGAACTCCTTGGACTTTCCGCGGAAATCACGCATCTCAAATCGCTGGCGGGACTCTTTCCAATGGAACTTTTCACTCAGCTCCGCCTGGAATAACCGAAGCGACTTTTCCGTCAACTCTGCCATCTTTTCATCAAAGGCATACTGCGCCAGCTTCTTCTCCAGCTGAGCCCGCTCTTCCGTCAACTCTTGCTTGCGCACCACATAGAACTGCCGTTGAAGATATGGAATCACCAGTTCCGGCGTCTGGAGGAATACTTTCAACGCACTGCGATTGAAGCGAAACAGGATGGATATTTTTTGGAGCAGGCCCAATTTACTTTCCTGCTGAGCATGCTGCTCGTACTCTAACCAGAGAGACAAAATCTTTTGAGAGGAAAGCCCTTTTACCTCATCCCTTGGTGCCTGGGCATAGGTGCTGTAGTACTCCCCAAAATAGTGTTGTTCCGGCGTCAGCTGGAGGAGTTCCTGTTCGATGGCGGCAATGCGATTTTTCGCATTGAGCATCTCACTGAGTTCTTTGGAGAGAACTGTTACCTCCTGGTCCAGTTGTGACTTTTCCTCTGTCTCCAGCGTCCAAGCCGACATATCGGGGTATTGGCCAGTCTGTGCCTCCAAAAAATGTTCCTTATTGGCACGGCTCCCCAGAAAAGCAGTCAGAAAAGAGAGTCCCTTCTTCTCCAGCTTTTCCGCGACATTTAAGGTGGCGGAGTTGTTATTGGAAACAACAGCTACCGTCTGACCATTCCGAACCGCATTGGCGATGATATTCAAAATGGTCTGTGTCTTTCCTGTACCGGGAGGCCCCTGGATGATGCTGACCTGTGAGGAAAGGGCGTTTTCCACCGCTGTTTTCTGGCTTTGATTCAGGCCAAAGGGATAGATGACCGCCTCAGGGAGCACACGCATCGCTGGCTGCTTGGAGGAATCCAGGTAGCAGGACAGAACGGTTGCGTCGCTGACACTTTTGATTCGCTCGTACTGGGCACTCAGGATATTGAGACCGCCTTCGGCTACCAGACTGACCGCCGCTGCCGTTTCTTTGAAGTATTCAAAAACACCTGCCTGCTTCTGATTCGTAAGACAGTTTCTCTGAAGTTCCACTTGGCCTTTTGGATATGTAAGGGCTTTTTTCCCTGTCCGGATGAAACGGTAAAAGGGGCCAAAATCCAGAATCTCATCAACCTGAGAAAGAGGGTTTCCATCCACGGTAATGATGAACTGCGAGGGATCAATCCGGCTCTGTACTTTTAGGAGCTGCACTTTTTCGGCACGGTAGTGGTAGGGCTTTGGGGTGCTGCTGTAAACCACATCGCACATGCCGTCTTGAAAGCGAAAGCTGGCAACGGAGTCAGTCTTGTCCTGTCCATTGATCAGGAGCATATATTTTTTGCTGTCCATTGCAAACCTCCTCTTTTTTCTTATTGTAACCGTCTATAATACTGCTCCAGCTTCTCGTCACAGATCCGCTCGATTTCTCGCTTTTCCTCTCTCGTCAGCTTCTTCCAGACAGACTCATCCACCTGAATCACGCCCAGGGTCTTGGTGTGGTGGAGCATCTGCATATCCTCAAACCGCTTGAAGGGGTTGGACAGGATATTACGCTGGGTCTGGGTGTCGGTGTAGCCGCCCTTGGCGTAGATGCTGTTGGTCTTCTCCACCACCAACCCTGCCGCTCTGCGGGCCTCATAGAATTCCCGAAAGTAAGCAACGATGTCGCTGAGTTTCACCCTGCCCTTATTGTCGGCAAACAGCAGCACCGCCTTGAGTAGCACCGGCTTGTAGGAGTAGCTCATATCCATCTGCCGCACCATATCCAGAAACAGATCTTTTCGGTTGGAGTCGTCGATAAGGGGCCAGCCGTACTGCTCGGCATACTTCTGGAGGGTCTCCTCTTTGAAATACTTGAAGGTCCGGTGTTCGCTCATAGGCACCACCAGATCGGGTACCAGCAGGCCATCCCGGACATACCGCTCGATGGTCTCCGTCTGCACATCCACTCGGCGGACGAATTCCATCTGGGAAATCATCCCTGCGGCCTCCTCCTGCCAGTTGAAGATATCCACCAGCTCGTAGTCCAGGGCGTCCACCGGCCAGTCGATGAGGGCATCCGGGCGTTCGCCCTTGTCATAAAGCCCCTGTTCAGCGGTTTTCTGCTGTTTTGTGCCCAGCACCAGAGCGCCAGGCTTATACTCCTTCAGCCGGAACAGCCGGTGCATGGAGTAGGGCATGTTGTACTGGCTGGCGTTGTCCACGAAGTCAAACACCATCAGGCTCTCTTTGCCGGGGGACAGCCGCATACCACGACCCAACTGCTGGGTATAGAGCACCTTGGACATGGTGGGCCGGGCCATGAACAGCACTTCCGTGGCTGGACAGTCCCAGCCCTCGTTGAGCAGGTCGCAGGCGCACAGCACCTTGGTCTCGCCCTTTTCAAACCATGCCAGCACCTCCCGGCGGTCGCTGGCCTTGATCTCGCCGGACACAGCCTCAGCGGCCACACCAGCGTCATGGAGCCGCCCGGCGATCTCCTGGGCGTGCTTGACGGAGGCGCAGAAGATGACCGTCCGCTTGTCCCTCACATACTGGAGCCAGGTGTCCACGATCAGCTGATTCCGCTCCGGCACATAGATTTTGCTCTCCAGATCCCGGATGTTGTACTGAACGCTGTTGAATCGTACCTTGGTCAGATCAATATTGGTGTGAATGCGGATGCACCGCACCGGAACCAGCTCGCCGATCTCCACGGCAGTCTGGATGTCCAGCTTGTGAGCCGTATTCTTAAAAATGTCCAGGATATTCTTGTCGTCGGCCCGCTCCGGCGTGGCCGTCAGGCCCAGAGTGAATTCTGGTGTAAAGTAGGACAGAACCCTCTGGTATGTATCGGCGGAGGCGTGGTGGGCCTCGTCTACGATGATATAGCCGAAATCATCCGGCTTAAACCGCTCCAGATTCAGAGCCACGCTCTGGATGCCGCCGCAGACCACAAAGGCATTGCCCTGCTTCATGCTCTCCACATAGCGGCCCACCGTAGCCCGGTGCCACAGCTCCCGGAAGGTCTTGGTAGCCTGATCGACCAGTTCTACCGTGTGGGCCAGGAACAGCGTGCGCTTGCCGAACCGCTTGGCATCCATAACGGCGGTCACCGTTTTTCCGGTTCCAGTGGCGTGATAGAGCAGAGCGATGGTCTCGAAGTTGCAGCGCATCTCCTCCAGAGCTGCCAAAGCCTGTTTCTGGTGCTCCTTCAGTTCCAACTGAGAGCCGTCCAGGGACTTGCCCCGCTGGGTGGGGAGGTAGTCCTCAATCTCCTTGAAGCTGGGGTGCTGGCCCAGGAATACCCGCAGCTCGTCCTTGACGGTCTCCGGCTGCTGCTGCATCTGCCGCACCGCCCAGCGGTATACATCCCAGCCCAGGTAAATCATGCTGTTCTGTTTGAGCAGGTCATCGTAGAATTTGTTCTGGGAGACCAACTTGGGGTTGTGGGAGGCCTCGTCATCGATTTCAATGGCCCCCTTCCGCCCGCCGTTTTCAATCAGAAAGTCAGCAAACCGGCTGTTCTGATAGATGTCGGAGAAGGGGTACTGGGAATAGAGATAACCGGCTTTCTCAGCACCAAAGGTATCGGAGAACAGTTCGATAAACAGATCCTCAGCACTGCTGCCGGAGGCGGAGCAGTAGGTAGGCATGGAAATCACCTCAGCTTTGCGAAACGAAAATATTCGCAAATTGCAAGTGCAAGTTGGACACCTGCACGGTAGAACTTAGTGAATCAGA
>ERZ791741.1082-NODE-1082-length-23801-cov-2.931904_pt1 | contig 23801 bp, 19 predicted proteins | sample MGYA00510040_ERZ791741 | MGnify/ENA primary metagenome ERZ791741 (study PRJEB30046, sample SAMN00791960) | human gut metagenome | study: EMG produced TPA metagenomics assembly of the A metagenome-wide association study of gut microbiota in type 2... | reverse complement strand
GGAATGATTTTTCAAACACGCTCTAGCTATTTAAACTTCGATGAAATAGCATAAAAATAGGCTGTGTTGTTCGTTATCAACATTTTATATGTTTGCAATTTTATATTTCATACACCTTTAAATATTTCTAAAATATAGTATTTTCTTAAAACTGCATACCTTTAAAATATTGTGCGTTTCCAATTAGACCAAAATATTTTTACGATATTTAATTTATTTGATACGGCTTGACATTATAGCATAAAGAAAAAATTTATGTAAGTCTTTTTTTATTTTTTTATTTTGTACATAATAATATCTCATTGACATTTTGGTATGTAAATTACCTATTTCTTATTGACCTGTATTGACTTTACTCGATGATACCTCCACATCGTTCGCTGAGTCATCTTGTTATGAAAAATATTCTGCATTATTTAGCTGAAAGTCAATGAAGAAGTACGCAAAAAAAGTTAATTCCACTAATTTTACAGCCATTTTCTACTACTTTATAGTTATTATTTATACCTAATAAGTTCTATAAACCACAAAAAAAGTACATTTTTTTACCTTTATTTCATTTTGTATAAATGTTATAATAAGTTCTATGTTTTTGTAAGGAAATTGTAAAAAAGAAAGGATAAACGTAATGAAGGAAAACAAAAACGATTTTAAACCGTATATTCCTGCGGACCAGGTGGTTCCGGAATTTACAATCACAGCCTTAATTCTTGGTATTTTGCTGTCAGTTATTTTCGGTGCTGCAAACGCATACCTCGGTCTTCGTGTTGGTATGACAGTTTCTGCATCTATTCCTGCTGCAGTACTTTCCATGGGTATTATTCGTATCATTCTTCGTAAGAATTCTATCTTGGAAAACAACCTTGTTCAGACAATCGGTTCAGCCGGTGAGTCTGTTGCTGCCGGAGCAATCTTTACGCTCCCTGCTTTATTCTTATGGGCAAAAGAAGGTAAGATTGATTCTCCTAGTATTTTAACTATCTTTTTAGTTGCACTTGTTGGTGGTATCCTTGGTATCTGTTTCATGGTTCCACTTCGTCAGGCTCTTATCGTTGAGGAACATGGTGTTCTTCCTTTCCCTGAAGGAACTGCCTGTGCAGAGGTTCTCCTTGCCGGAGAAGAAGGTGGTAACAAAGCCGGTATCGTATTCTCCGGTCTTGGTATCGCTGCCATTTACAAATTCATCGCTGATGGAGTTAAACTTTTCCCTAGTGAAATTGGTTATGATATTCAGGCATATGCCGGCTCTTCCGTAGGTATTCAGGTTCTTCCTGCTCTTGCCGGTGTTGGTTACATCTGTGGACCTCAGATTTCAAAATACATGTTCGCAGGTGGTACTTTAAGCTGGTTTGTACTCATGCCTATGATCGCATTATTTGGTAAAGATGCTACCATCTTCCCTGGAAGTGAAGTAATTTCTACTCTTGCTCCAGGATCATTATGGGGAACTTATATCAAGTACATTGGTGCCGGTGCCGTTGCAGCTGGTGGTATCATGAGCTTAATCAAGACTTCACCACTCATTGTCCGTACATTTAAACAGGCAATGGGAAGCATGGCTAAAAACCGCGCTGCTGCTGCTGATGCTTCTCGTACACAGCGCGACTTACCAATGCCAATCATTCTTGGTATTATCGCTGTTATCGCTGTTGCCATCTGGTTACTTCCAATTTTCCCTGTAAGTTTCCTTGGTGCAATTCTTGTTGTTATATTCGGATTCTTCTTTGCAACTGTTTCCGCCCGTATGGTTGGATTAATCGGTTCTTCTAACAACCCAGTTTCCGGTATGGCAATTGCTACTTTAATTATTTCTACTTTAATTTTAAAAGCTACCGGAACTACAGGAACTACAGGTATGATCGGTTCCATCTGTATCGGTAGTATTATCTGTATCGTTGCTGCTATCGCCGGTGATACTTCACAGGATTTAAAAACAGGTTTCATCGTAGGTGCTACACCTAAACTTCAGCAGATTGGTGAAATGGTTGGTGTTATCGCTTCCTCCGCTGCAATCGGATATGTTTTATATTTGTTAAATGCTGCATGGGGATTCGGTTCTAACGAGATTCCTGCTCCACAGGCTACAATGATGAAGATGCTCGTTGAAGGTATCATGAATGCAGAACTTCCATGGGCACTGATTCTTGTTGGTGTATTCATCGCAATCGTTGTTGAGATTCTTGGTATTCCAGTACTTCCATTTGCCGTTGGTATGTACCTTCCATTCTCACTGAGTGCCGGTATTATGGCAGGTGGTGTAGTTCGTTGGATTCTTGAACACCGTAAAGCAGCAAATGAAAGCGAAGAAAAAGAAAAGAAAGCTTGCATTGAACGTGGAACATTATTTACTTCCGGTCTGATTGCCGGAGAGGGACTCATGGGAGTTATCCTTGCTATCTGTGCGGTAGCAAAAGTTGACTCTAAGTTTGTTTCCCCATTTGCCCTTCCACAGATTGGCAGCTTAATCATCTTCATTGCTCTTCTTGCTTACTTATACTTCATCTGTGTAAAAAAGAGCAAAAAAGCTAATTAACAATTAAATTACAAAACATATTTAATTTCTGGCAGTGAGAGAGCTTCTTTCACTGCCAGAAATTATTTATACACTTTACGAACTATATTCTAACCGTTATAATCATATTTACAAATATATGAAAGGAGTCCCTATGGCAAAACAGGTCCCCTCCTACACTGGGACGCTGCGCAATCACTCCCTGACCATCCCCGCCTGCGTCAGCGAGTGCAGCGGCATCCGTATTTTCGGCCGGCGCATCAAGTCCCTGGCCTTTTCCACCGATGTAGCCATCATCAAGAACATCAACGCGGACGCCATCATCGCCGTCTATCCCTTCACGCCCCAGCCGGTGATCTCCCAGGCCATCATCAGCGTGTCCGACGTGCCGGTATTCGTGGGCGTGGGCGGCGGAATCACCACCGGCTCCCGCTCCGTCCGGCTGGCCATCCAGTCCGAGCACCAGGGTGCCTACGGCGTGGTGCTGAATGCCCCCACCTCCGACGATGTCATCCGCCAGATCAAAAAGGTGGTGGACATTCCCGTGGTCATCACGGTGGTCTCCGCTCACACGGACATCGGCAGCCGCCTGGAGGCGGGAGCCGACTTTCTCAATGTCTCCGGCGCCGCCGCCACGCCGGAGATCGTGGCGGAGATCCGCCGGGACTTCCCGAAGGTTCCCATCATCGCCACCGGCGGCCCCACAGAGGAGTCGATCCTCCGCACCATCCAGGCCGGAGCCAATGCCATTACATACACCCCGCCCTCCAACGGCGTGCTGTTCGCCCGTATCATGAACCAGCACCGGAAGGCGCTGTGAGGTCATGGCGAAAATTTTTTTGAGGCGACGGGGTTGACAAACGTCCGTCCAGGCGGTTATAATGACGGCGAATCGGTAGGTGAGGCTACCACGGGGATTCGGAATCATCCAAAGACTGCTGCCGCACAGTTGTGGAGACACAACCAGCTGGTCAACAGGCCGCGTCGACAACAAGGCGCCGCTTAACGCAGTTGCTACGCCCCGTGAAGCTAAAGCTTGGACGAAGACGCCCATTGTGTGCAGCTCTCCCTGCCGGATTTCCGGCAGGGATTTTTTTGCTGCGGAAAAGCACGGCCAAAAATTCAAACGCGCCATTTCCCCGTCCCTTCGGGGCAGCTGGAAAGGATGCGCAAAACCTCACACAGCCGATGTTCCTAACGCGCGAACGCGCATAGAGTTTTATGCAGAAGGGAGGTGCGGACCATGGAAAGCGCCAGTCAGCCACCCAGACAATACAGACGAAAGCGAGGTAACGACTATGACCATGTTCAACAAGGATCAGATCTTTCAGCTTTTGGAGAGCCGGGACGGCGAGGCGCTCCGCGCCCTTTGGCAGGGCCGCGGTGCCGTGGACATCGCCGCCCTCCTGGACTCCGTGGAGGACGGTGCCCGGCAGGCGGCGGTGTTCCGCACGCTGCCCAAGGACCTGGCGGCAGATGTGTTCTCCTATCTCCCCGGTCCCACTCAGGCCACCCTGGCCCGCTCTTTCGCGGACGGGGAGCTGCAGCAGATTTTTGACGCCCTGCATCTGGACGACGCGGCGGATTTTCTGGAGGAGCTTCCCGCTAACCTGGTGACCCGCATCCTCCGCTCCGCCAGCCCTCAGCGCCGTATGGCGGTAAATGCCCTGCTGCGCTATCCGGCGGACAGTGCCGGCAGCGTCATGACGCCGGAGTTTGTCTCCCTCCGGCCGGGCGATACGGTCCGGCAGGCGCTGGATACCATCCGCCGCACCGGAATCCACAAGGAGACGGTCTACACCTGCTATGTGCTGGAGCACCGGCAGCTGCTGGGCGTGGTGTCGGCCAAGGACCTGCTGACAGCCGCGGAGGATGCCGCTGTGGCGGACCTGATGGTCACGGATGTGGTATCTGTGGGTACGCTCACAGACCGGGAAGAGGCCGCCCGGCTCCTGGCGAAATATGACCTGCTGGCCTTGCCGGTGCTGGATGGAGAGGAGCGGATGGTGGGCATCGTCACCGTGGATGATGCCATGGATGTCCTGACGGAGGCCGCCGCAGAGGATCTCTCCATCATGGCGGCGGTGACGCCGGACGAGAAGCCCTACTTCGCCGCCTCCGCCTGGGAGCACGCCCGCCATCGGGTAGTGTGGCTGCTGATTTTGATGCTGTCCGCCGCCATCACCGGCTCTATCATCACCCGGTACGAGGACGCCATCTCCGCCGTGCCCCTGCTGGTGGCCTTTCTACCCATGCTGATGGACACCGGCGGAAACTGCGGCTCCCAGAGCGCCACGCTGGTGATCCGGGGGCTGGCTCTGGAAGAGATCCGCCCCCGGGACGCGCTGCGGGTGATCCGCAAGGAGCTGGCGGTAGCCGCCATCGTCAGCGCCGTCCTAGCCGCGGCCAACGGCCTGCGGATCTACCTTCAGTACCATGACAGCGCCATCGCCCTGGTGATCTCCCTGTCCCTGGCGGCCACGGTGGTGCTGGCCAAGCTGGTGGGCTGTATGCTGCCCATTGCCGCCAAGCAGCTCCACATGGATCCGGCCATCATGGCCTCCCCCCTCATCACTACCATTGTGGATGCCGGGGCGGTGCTGATCTACTTCCAGGCCGCCGCCGCGCTCCTGCGCCTGCCCGTTTAAGGGTTCCGCCCGGTACGGGCGCAAAACAGGTGCCTGCCAGAAATCCGGCAGGCACCTGTTTCCCATTTTCGACTTTCACCGCAGGAAGATGCGTTTCCCGCCTCGGTAGGCCTTCACGACGCCGATCCGCTGGGCACTGGGGACGCAGCCCTGCAGCTCCCGATACAGCGCCTCCGCGTCCGCCGGGTCCACGGCCATGAGGAGGCCCCCAGCGGTCTGGGGATCATAGAGCAGGTCCTGTCTGCACAGCGCGGTCTCCCCTGCATCCACGCCCGCCTCCGCAAAGGCGCGGTTACGGTACATCCCCGCCGGCAGCAGACCCATGTTTGCAAACTCCAGCGCCTCCGGAATCAGGTCGATGGCGTCCACCTCCAGCTCCAGCTCCACATCGCTGCCCTGGGCCATCTCATAGCTGTGGCCCAGCAGGCCAAAGCCCGTTACATCCGTGCAGGCGTGGACGCGGTACTTCACCATGGCGTCCCGGGCGGACTTGTTCAGGGTGGTCATCAGTTCCTCTGCCAAAGCCCGCCCCTCGACCGACAGCATCTCCGCCTTCTGTGCAGTGGTGAGGACGCCAATGCCGATGGGCTTCGTCAGCAACAGCACGTCCCCCGGCCGGGCGCCGGAGTTGGTCAGCACCCGGTCCGGATGGACGAAGCCGGTGACCGCCAGGCCGTACTTGGGCTCGTCGTCCAGGATGCTGTGGCCGCCGGTGATGAGCGCCCCCGCCTCATACACCTTGTCATAGCCGCCTCGCAACAGCTGGTGCACCGCCTCTTTCGGCATGGACTCCGGCACGGCCATGATGTTCAGGCACAGCTTGGGCTCGCCGCCCATGGCGTACACATCGGAGAGGGCGTTGGTGGCCGCGATCTGTCCGAACAGGTACGGGTCGTCGGCAATGGGCGGGAAGAAATCCACCGTCTGCACCAGGGCCAGATCGTCGCTGACCTTATAGACCGAGGCGTCGTCGCTCTTGTCGAACCCCACCAGCAGATTGGGGTCCCGATGCACCTGGATGCCGTCCAGCAGCTGGGCCAGCACACCGGCCCCCACTTTGGCGCCGCACCCGGCACACTTGGCCAGCTTCGTCAGCTTGACATCATTTTCAGGCATGATTCTTCCTCCCGTTTCCTCAGTTTGATCGTCCCCGACAGGCTGCACCTAACCGGAATACCCACCTGCGCGGTCTTTCAGCGCTCCCGTCAGGTCCAAAATCGCCTCCAGCACACCGCCGCCAATGGCCAGGGCCTTGTCGCTGGCGGTATAGCAGTGCTCCACCTTGCAGCGGGGGTCGATGTCCCCGGCCTTCATCCCTTTGTGCACCGGGGTATCATCCGGCAGGATACCCCGCAGGACGCCGTCCAGGGTGCAGGTCATGGGCACGCCGTTCACCGTGGCGGCCACATCCCCCTGCCGCACCTGGGCGCCAATGTCCAGCAGCTGGTGAAACACGCCGTCCGCCGGGGCCCGCAGCACTCGTTCCCCGGCAAAGCCGCCGATGAGCCCCGGGATCCCGGTATTGGGCAGCGCGCTGCCTGCATGGATCACCCGGCCCAGGCTGTGGCCCCGCATGGTCTCCACCACCGCGTGACAGTCCACCCCGGCAGTGAAGCCCGGCCCCACGCCGATGACCACCGGGGCATCGGTGATCCGGGTGCCCAGATTCCGCTTGGCCAGGATGGCGTCCACCACCGCGTCCGGCTTCAAAATCGAGATACAGGCTCCCTCCGGGTCCGCCAGCACCGGGACTACATTCTCTTGCAAAAGGGCCATAGCCGCCTCCGGTGTCTCCACCCGGCGGGCGGTGACATCCTCCACCTTTGTCTCTCCCAGCACGATGGCCTGGGAGAAGGCTACGGTCCGCCGGATGGCAGTTGGGGCCGGTATATCGGTCATAATCACCGATATATGCGCCCTTTTCAGCCGAAGAGCACTGCTGCCTCTGGTGAGGACTTAGCAGCAACTTCTGACATCGTAACCGATGCCTTGACTGCCTTTGGACTCTCTGCAAAGGACTCCGGTCATTTTGCAGACATCCTTGCTGCAGCATCCTCCAATGCAAATACGAATGTATCCATGATGGGTGAAACCTTCAAGTACTGTGCTCCTATCGCTGGTGCACTTGGTTTCTCCGCTGAGGATACTGCGGAAGCAATCGGCCTCATGGCCAATGCCGGTATCAAGTCTTCTCAGGCTGGTACCGCCCTTCGTACTATTATGAACAACCTTGCTGGTGATGTAAAAATCAGTGGTAAGGCCATTGGAGATGTCACTATCGCCACTACCAACGCAGATAGTTCCATGCGTGATCTTTCTGATATTTTGGCAGACTGTCGTTCTGCTTTTGGAAACTTGACAGAATCCGAAAAAGCGCAAGCCGCTGAATCACTTGTCGGTAAGAATGCCATGTCCGGCTTCCTGGCTTTGATGAATGCTGGTGAAGACGATATCGCAAAGCTCTCTTCTGCCATTGATAACTGTGACGGATCTGCAGAAAAGATGGCTATGACTATGCAGGATAACCTTGCTGGTCAACTCACCATCTTAAAATCACAGCTTCAGGAGCTTGCCATCTCTTTTGGCGATATCTTAATGCCTGCCATCCGCTCTATTGTTTCAAAACTCCAAGGCTTCGTGGATAAACTAAATGGTATGGACGAAGGTACAAAGCGAACCATTGTTACCATTGCTCTTTTGGTTGCCTCAATCGGTCCGCTGCTTGTCATCATCGGAACGGCCATCTCAAAAATCGGTGTAGCTATGCAGGGGGTTGTAAAATTGGCCAATGGTATCAGCAAACTGAAGGTTTCTGTTCAGGGTGGAACCGGTGTTCTTGGAAAACTTGGTGCTGCACTCGGCGGCATCTCTGCTCCCGTATTGGCTGTTGTTGCAGTTATAGCAGTTTTAGTAGCTGCCTTTGTTCATCTATGGAAAACCAATGAAGGCTTCCGGGATGCGATTATCGGAACTTGGAATCGTATCAAGGACACTATCTCTGGCTTTTGTCAGGGTATTGTTGACAGGCTGAATGCTCTGGGATTTCAGTTCACCGATATCGTGGATGTTCTAAAGACAGTATGGGATGGTTTTTGCCAGGTCCTCGCTCCCATATTCGAGGGAGTGTTTAACAATATTGCAAATATTCTCTCCACAGTAACTGGTGTGATCACCGGAATCCTCGACGTCTTTATTGGCATCTTTACCGGGAATTGGTCGCAAGCGTGGACCGGTGTAAAGGAAATATTTTCTTCTATCTGGAACGGAATCAGTAGCTTTTTTACCAACATTCTCAATGTCATCAAGGGCGTTGCAGATGTCGTCCTTGGCTGGTTTGGTACCAGCTGGAATGAAGTCTGGACAAACATCAAGACTTTCTTTGAAGGCATCTGGAATGGCATTGCTACTTTCTTCACCACCATATGGGAGACGCTGAAAAACGTTGTAACTGTCGGAATTATGGCGATAGGTTCCATTTTAAGCGCTGCTTTTGATATTATCACGCTTCCATTTCGTTTTATCTGGGAGAACTGCAAAGAAATCATCATATCAGTCTGGGATGCAATTAAATCCAAGGTATCCACGGTCATTCATGCAGTAGCCTCTGTTATCAGTACTGTGATGAACGCCATCAAGACAGTATTTTCTACTGTATGGAATGCGATAAAAACTGTGGTAACGACCGTCGTTAACGCTATTAAATCTGTAGTAACGACTGTGTTCAATGCCATCAAAAGTACAGCAACCACCGTATGGAATGCAATAAAGGCTGCCGTTACAACTCCAGTCAACGCCATCAAAAGTACCGTTACAACAGTATTTAATTCTGTAAAGAGTACTGTAACCAGTATTTTCAACGGAATCAAATCAACTGCCACATCCGTATGGAACGGAATAAAAACTGCTATTACAACACCTATCGAAGCCGCAAAGAATAAGGTCAAAAGCGTGGTTGATGCCATCAAGGGATTTTTCTCCGGCATGAAGATTTCTCTTCCACACATCAAGCTACCGCATTTCAAAGTAACTGGTAAACTATCTATCTCTCCACCTTCTGTACCACATCTTTCTATTGATTGGTACAAAGAAGGTGGTATCATGACAAGTCCTACCATCTTTGGAATGAATGGATCTTCCTTGATGGCTGGCGGTGAAGCCGGTGCAGAAGCCATTCTTCCTCTTGCCGGTTTCTACAAACAACTGGAATCAATGATTTCCAGTCATCTCAATACCAGTGCAATGGAAAAATATCTGGCGGTTATTGCGGATAATTCCAGCAAGGGTATCTATCTTGAAGACGGTACACTTGTCGGACACCTTCTCCCGGCAATCGACGGTGAACTCGGTAAAACACAAAAATTACAAAGGAGGCTCAGTCTATGACACCTGATATCAAATTAAATGGAACATCAGTCGCATCTATGGGTTGGCTCCGAGAAACCATCTCCTTCCCGCTACCACAATCTCAGACCAATACGATTATAGTTCCGGGAAGAAATTCTCCCATTCGTTACACAGAAGCTCTGGGGCGTATATCCTATCAGCCTCGGAGCTTCTCTTTGACGTTTTCCATGCTGGGAACAAGAAAAATCTATGACCAGATGGTCGCTGAAATAGCAAACCGTTATGCAGGTCAGCTCATAAAAGTATCGACCAGCGAGGAACCAGAGCTATATGCTATTGGTACTTTAGAGATTTCCTCTGAGTATGATCCACTCTCAGGTAAAGGCCAGCTCGTGATTTCCTGTGAAGATGCAGATTCCTATCGTTATCACAATGAAGAGACCGTCGTTAATCTGACTGGCTCCGGCACGCTCATTATTGAAAATGATTTTATGCCTGTGGTTCCTGTTATCACGGCCACTTCCGAAACAGCTCTCAGTTGGACACTCGGCAGTGATTCTTTCAGAAAATCACTTAGCGCAGGTACTTGGACACTTCCGGAATTTGAATTGCAAGCTGGCAGAAATACAGTCACAATCCAAGGAGCAGGCACTACTACCTTTCGATTTAGGGAGGGCCGCCTATGAGTGTATTTCGTATTTTCGTAGACGGTCAGCTTTTCTTTCATCCACAGTTATCGCAGCTTGCTATCACAGAAGCAAAGCTGACTGAAGATGCCGAAAACATCGATAGTCTGACTTTATCTGCGCCCTTTAATCATCCGTATCTGACTTACATACGCCCGATGGCTTCTACCATCGTTTGTAAAAAAGGCGATACGACAGTCTTTGAAGGTCGTGCCTTAAACGACGGCAGTGATTTTTATAATACCCACACTTGGACCTGTGAATCCGCTCTGGCATATCTCAAGGATAGCCAGCAACCGCCCTTCTCCTATAAGGGAACACTCAAAGGTCTGTTGGAATATTTTCTCTCCGTTCACAATGAGTCAGTGGAAGAAAAGAAACGTTTCAAACTAGGAAATATCACAGTCACGGATAACAATGACTATATCAGTTATAGCAATTCCGAGTATTCCTGCACGCTGGATGCCATCAAAAGCAAGCTCATCAATACACATGGTGGTTATTTGATGGTTCGCTATACGGAATCTGAAAAATTTCTGGACTACCTCGCAGAGTTCAACACACGTTCTGTGCAGTCTGTGGAATATGGAAAGAATCTCACAGATGTAAAGATCACCCGTGATCATACCGAACGTATCACTGCGCTCATCCCACTTGGAGCAAAGAAAAAGACAACCGACGAAGAAGGAAATGAAATCGAATCCAATGAACGTGTTGATATCACTTCTGTAAATGACGGGCTAAATTACATCTATGACGATGCTGCTACAAAAGAAATCGGCTGGATATGGACCACTGAAATCTGGGACGATGTAACTTTTCCTTCTAATCTGCTCCGGAAAGCAAAAGCTCGTCTTGCAGAGCTTATTGACGGTATCACCAGCATGGAACTGACCATCGTGGATGAATCAGACACCGGTGCCGACATTGGAAGCATTCATGCCAGACAGTTCGTAGATTGTCTGTCTTCGCCTCATGGCATTGATGGGCGCTATGCCTGCATGAGCAAGACTGTAGATTACTTAAATCCATCCGGGAACACCATAACCATCGGAGCCAGCGGCATCAAGCTAACTTCCATATCGGCCAAACAGAATAAAAATCTTACTGCTATCGAAGATGAATTGCTCGGACAAACTGCCACCATTGAAGGAATCTCCGGCAAAGTAGATAGCATCGCAGCCTCCAAGATGTATCGCACAGAGCTCATTGTTGACGGCGTCAGCATCTTTAAAGATAAGGGCCAGAACAGTCGGCTTTTCTGTAAGGTCTTCTCATGGGATAAAGACATTACGGAATCACTTCCGGAGACTGCCTTCGTTTGGCATAGAAAATCCGGCAATGAAGAAGCGGATACGCAATGGGACTCCACTCACGCCGGAATAAAATCAATCATCGTAACCACAGAGGATGTACAGGATAATGCATCCTTTTACTGTGAAGTATCTATATAAAGGAGGGCCAGTAAATGCCTACAATCTTAACTTCCAGCCAGCAGACATTCGTGGACATCACAGACCAACGAAAGCTGTCGGCTTATATTACCTCCAACCTGCCTAAAACACAGAGTGAGGACCCAAATGTGCTGCCTCACACCTATGCGCCAAACTGGGCCAGCACCAATCTTACACTGACACCCGTTGTATTCCTTGATCAGACGAACGTAGCTCTAAATGCCTCCGGTCTGACTATCACATGGAAACGTAAAGACGGCAGCGGTGCTGATACCGCACTAAACTCCAATGAGAAGGTTACCGGAGGAATTCTGAAGGTCAACAGCAATGTGCTGGCGTCCTCTTCCACCGGTATGATTACCTACATTTGCTATATCAGCTACTACGATTCCGAGACCAAGAACACTGTCAATATCACTTCGGATATCACTTATACCTTGGTGCGAAATGCTGAGAATGCAAAGCTCGCATATGTAACTTCCGACACCTATGTGTTCAAGTACAACACTTCCTCTGCATTGGTCGGAGCATCACAGGCTACGTTAAGCGCTCAGGTACAGGGCATTTCCATTTCCAAATGGCAGTACAAAAACAGCTCTGGTGCGTGGGCAGATTATCCAACCACATCTGACAATACCAGCATCACTGGTGGAACTCTCGTAGTAAAACCTGCACATGCTGTATTCATCGATAATGTTGCTCAAATCAAGTTGCTTACAGATGATGCTGATGTCTATGACACCATTTCAATCACAAAGATGTATGACGGTAGCAAAGGCTCTCCTGGTTCTCCGGGTGCAGCCGGAACAGGCGGTCTTTCGATTATTCTAGGAAATGAAGCACAAACAATTGCTTGCTCTGCTACCGGTGCAGCAACTGCCGCACTAGATATCACGATTCCTTTCACCGGCTATGTTGGCATCACCCAGACTGCCTGCACCTGCGCTGTCGGAACTTTGCCTTCTGGTATGACACTAAAAACCAATACGGTAGCTACTGCATCTGCTGCTGGCTCTGTCGTTCTTACGGTTGCTGCATCTGCTACCCTTGGCGGAGAAAGCGTGGTTAATGGAACGGTTGATTTGACCTTTACTATTTCCGGTAAAACTGTTGTGAAGAAATTTACATGGGCTAAGTCCACCAGAGGAAGTAATGGCACCAGCGCTGTTGTATTCTCTGTTTATGCACCAAACGGCACCATCGTCATGAATCAGTCCGGCAGCTTATCCCTTGCCACCTCTGCTTATTCTGGTACGACTGCCATCACGAGTGCCACCTATCAGTGGGCAAAATACACTGGTGGAAAATGGGCGAATATTTCCGGTGCAACTTCTTCTACTTTGACGGTATCCGGAAGTGATATTGTGAATATCCAGTCTTATCGATGCACGATGACCTATGGTGGCAAATCCTATGTAGACGTTATCACTGTCGAAGATAAATCCGATCCGTATGTATCGGAGCTTCTTTCTATTGGAGGTTTCACAGTAAAGAATAATCAGGGAGGTGTCTGCCCATATGTTATCGTCCGTACCAATCAGCAAGAAGTAGATGGGCTTCTCGGTCCAATCAGCGAGACGGCTCCTTCTAATCCTGCGACCAGCGCATTCTGGTATAAAATCAGTCACTCAGCCAAAACAGTTACTCTTCAGAAATATTCCGGTAGCGCATGGGTAGATGCCACAGAAAAACAGTCTCTGACTTATAACTGGTATGCTCAGGACAAAGATGGCAATGCAGTCACCTTTAACAAAACCGGGAAGGTCATTTATCTGTCCGCTGCCGATATCGATAGCTTGCTTACACTGCAGTGTGATGTTTCCAACTAGGAGGTGATCCTATGGCACTTATCACTTCCTGTCAGGCCTCATTTCAGAATGTTGCCGGATATGAGGAAGACATCGCTTCCCTTCAGGAAAATGTGCGTGAGTGCTATTCGGAGATTTCAAAATCCTCGGAACAGATCCGGCTCTCTGTTCGTGAAGAATATATCTCACGCTCAGAAATGGCAACGATCCAGCAGGATTTTCAATCCACCATCACTCAAAATAGTAGTGAAATCCGCATGGATTTTTCTGCTGTCACAGATGAGCTGAAGGACAATATCGCAACAAATCAGGAGCTCCTTGAAGAATATATCCGCTTCAAAGGAGCTCTTATTGAGCTAGGCAAGGTCGGAAATGCCTTTACTGCCGAGCTCTCCAACAATGAACTGGCCTTCAAAGAAAACGGACAGAAAATTGCCTATATCTCCAACAACAGCTTAGTTATCACCAATGCAGAGATTCGTAACAAGCTGTCCCTTGGTAATGAGACTAGAGGATGGTTTGACTTTATTCCAAGAAATAACGGTAACCTCTCTATCAAGTGGAGAGGTCCAGCATCGTAAAGGAGTGATTTATTATGGCTTCCAGCGGAAGTATTACAACCGGCACGAAAGAAGGCCGTTCTGTCACCTTATCATGGACATTATCCAGTCAGGATATATCAAACAATACATCTACCATTGCATGGACGCTGAAAGGCTCCGGCTCAGGAAGTGGCTGGGTCATGTCTGGTGGTTTTAAGGCTGTTATCAATGGCACGACTGTTTACTCCACCTCAACCGATAATCGTATTCAGCTCTATAACGGAACTGTTGTAGCATCCGGATCCTTAAAGATCAGTCATAATGCAGATGGTACAAAATCTTTCAAATTAAGCTGTGAAGCTGGTGTTTATAGCTATGCAGTCAATGTATCCGCAAGCGGAACGCATACACTAAATACGATTCCAAGAGCGTCTTCGGTATCGGCAACATCAGTGAATATGGGCAGTGCCACAACAATTTCTATTTCAAGAGCATCTTCCTCCTTCACCCATACACTGACCTATTCCTTCGGTAGTGCTACCGGAACCATCACAACAAAGACCACTTCCACCTCTGTATCGTGGACACCTGCTCTCGCATTGGCAAGCCAGATACCGAGTACCACAAGCGGAACCTGCACAATTACCTGTGATACCTATAATGGCTCCACCAAGATTGGTACAAAAACCTGCACACTGACGCTAACAGTGCCTTCTTCCGTCAAACCCACTATCTCCGGTTTGACAGCAAATCGTATTGACGTCGATGTGCCAAGCACATGGGGCATCTATGTGCAATCGAAGTCGAAGGCTACTCTCACAATCAATGGTGCCGCCGGAAGCTATGGTTCAACCATAAAATCCTACAGCATCAGTGGCGGTGGATACTCTGGTACCTCTTCTACTCTCACTACTGGATTCTTGAACAGCTCTGGCACGATTACTTTTACTGCCACAGTGACAGATTCCAGAGGAAGAACTTCTGCTGCAGCTACCGTATCAATTACTGTCGTCGCCTACAGTGTCCCTTCCTTTAGCTCTTACAGCTCGCAACGATGCAACAGCAGTGGGGCAATATCGGATGATGGCACCTATATCAAGGCAACGGTGTCATATAACTTTGCATCCTGCAGCTCCAAAAACGCTGTTACTCGTTCTACCTACTACCGAGTAGCCGGGACAAGTACATGGACCAATGCTTCTGCCAGTTTCAATTCCGGTACGGCATTTACCTTCGGTGGCGGTAAGATTTCCACCGAAACATCCTATGAAGTTCGATACGAATTGACAGATGCTTTCACAACTATCAGCATCACCGATATCGTATCTACCGCATCAGTTGTTATGGACTTTAAGAGCGGTGGCAAAGGTGTAGCGATTGGCAAGGTATCAGAAACGGATAACTGCTTTGAAGTATCTGAGAAATGGGACGTAAAGGTCTACGGCAAGCTATTGAGTGAATATATCAAACAGGCTATCGGTGCTATCTATCCTGTCGGCAGCATCTATATGAGCGTCAAGAACACGAATCCATCCACCTATTTTGGAGGCACTTGGGTTGCTTGGGGAACAGGTCGAGTTCCAGTTGGTGTCAATGCCAACGATACCAACTTTGCTACCGTCGAAAAGACCGGTGGTGCTTCTACCGTCACATTAACTACGGCACAAATGCCTTCTCATACTCATGCAAAAGGTACATTGGCAACAGCCAGTGCCGGTGGGCATACTCATGACCTGAAGAACCAGAAAACCTCATGGGGTACCAGTGGTGGCAATCGAGTTCTGGTTGATGCGACTTCTGGATATACTGCTGTCACAAATAAAACCACCACTAGCGCTGGCGCACATACTCATACAATTTCCGGCTCCACTGCTTCTGCTGGTTCTGGCAGTGCTCACAACAACCTGCAGCCCTATATCACATGTTACATGTGGAAAAGGACTGCTTAATTTTTATTCGCAGCTATCAGATGGTAGCTGCTTTTCTTATATCTAATTTCAGAAATGGAGGTATTTATCAATGAAAGAATTCTGGAACACAATTCAACTTATCTTTGCTGGCATTGGTGGCTGGCTTGGCTACTTCCTTGGTGGCTGTGATGGCTTGCTCTACGCTCTTATCGCCTTTGTTGTCATCGACTACATCACCGGTGTCATGTGTGCAATTGCCAATCACACGCTTTCCAGTGAAGTTGGCTTTAAAGGTATCTGTAGAAAGGTATTGATTTTCTTGCTTGTAGGCATCGCCAATATCCTCGACATTCATGTCATCGGATCTGGTAGCGTGCTTCGTACTGCAGTTATCTTCTACATTTCCAACGAAGGCGTCAGCTTACTTGAAAATGCAGCTCACCTCGGACTTCCGGTCCCAGAAAAAATCAAAACCGTATTAGAACAGCTTCACGATCGAAGCACAAAGGAGGAAAACTAACATGACCTACACAAACAGTAAATTGGTAGCATACACCAAACTCAGTCCGAATCACTCCGGGCAGCGTACCCACAGTATCGACCGCATCACGCCCCACTGCGTGGTGGGTCAGCTGTCCTGTGAGAGCATCTGCAGCTGCTTTACCAGTCCGTCCAGACAGGCAAGCTGCAATTACGGCATCGGCAAAGATGGTCGCATTTCTCTCTGCGTGGAGGAGAAGAACCGCAGCTGGTGTTCTTCGTCCAACGCCAATGACCAGCGTGCAGTCACTATCGAGTGCGCCAGTGATATGTCCGAGCCGTATGCAATGAACAGTGCGGTCTATGATTCCCTCGTCAAGCTCTGCACCGATATCTGCAAGCGAAACGGTAAGAAGAAGCTCCTGTGGCTTGGGGACAAGACAAAAACGCTGAACTATGCTCCGAAGTCTGATGAAATGGTGCTGACGGTCCACAGATGGTTTGCGAACAAGTCCTGTCCCGGTAACTGGCTATATTCCAGACTCGGTGATCTGGCCGCTAAGGTTACTTCTGAGATTTCCAAAACCTCTTCCGGTGGCGTCACTGCTTCTACTTCACAAATATATCGTGTCCGCAAAACTTGGTCTGATTCTAAGAGTCAGCTTGGTGCCTACAAGTTGCTGGCTAATGCTAAGAAAAAGGCAGATGAGAATGCTGGATACAAGGTATTCGATGCCTCTGGCAATATCGTTTATCCGAATGCTGCAAAGCCTGTCCAAACACCTGCTGCAGATACTTCCTATAAGGTTCAGATAGACATTACCAACCTGAATATCCGCAAAGGACCAGGTACCAACTATGGCAAGACCGGTCAGTTCACCGGCAAAGGCATCTTTACAATCGTCCAGGAGTCCAAAGGCGAAGGCGCTACCCTCTGGGGCAAACTGAAATCCGGAGCCGGATGGATTTCTCTGGATTTTGCAAAGAAAGTATAAGGCATATCAAGCACAGGGTCTGTGGGAGTTATTTCCTGCAGGCCCGTTTTTTTATTTATCTTTTTTCGGCCAAACTGCCATCTCGCCTCCATTTAGTAGTGAGGAACTTCCTCAGATCGGAGGCAAATTATGCAAGATAACATTACAGCTTCAATGCCGGGTTCTACTTCTCCGAAGCCAATACAGCAGTCTGATATTGAGCAGGATTATGACTTTTTACTAGCACAGAAGGTCTCAGAACAGATGATGAAGCTTGGACTTATTTCCTTGTCGGAATTCAACAAATTAACTGAAATAAATCGTAAAACATTCTCCCCGTTCTGGGTTGAGATTATGCCCAAAATTCCTTGATATATAAGGGATTCAGAGCTAATATGTGACACTAACGAAGGGAGGTGAACTACCGTGAAGAAGGTAACCAAAATTGACGGTGTACAAAAGAATACCGCCATAAATAGCAAGCTTCGAGTTGCCGCCTACTGTCGTGTTTCGACAGGAAGTGACGCTCAATTGGAAAGTCTTGAGGCTCAGAAAAGCCATTATGAACAATACATCAATTCTCGTGAGGATTGGCAGTTCGCCGGTCTCTACTTCGATGAAGGTATCACAGGTACCAAAGCCGAGAAACGACCGGAGTTGCTCCGCCTGATTACAGATTGTGAAGCAAAAAAAATCGACTTTGTTATTACGAAGTCCATCAGCCGTTTTTCTCGAAACACGACTGACTGCTTGGCTTTAGTTCGAAAGCTCCAGAATTTGGACATTCCGCTTTATTTTGAGAAGGAAAACATCAATACAGGCTCAATGGAAAGTGAGCTTTTCCTTGCCATTCTCAGTAGCATGGCTGAGGGTGAATCGGCATCTATTTCCGAAAATGCAAAATGGTCCGTGAAACGTCGCTTTCAGAATGGCACCTATAAGCTCGGCTACACTCCTTACGGCTACGATTGGGATGGTAAAAACATGATCATTAATCCAGAACAGGCGGCTGTCGTAAAAAGAATATTTGCAGATATTCTTTCAGAGAAAAGTACAAATGCTATTGCAGATGAGCTAAATGCAGAAAAGGTTCCATCTAAGAAAAATAATCACTGGACTGCCAGCACCATTCGAGGCATTCTTGCCAATGAAAAATATACCGGAGATGTTATTTTTCAAAAGACCTATACAGACGAAAACTTTAACCGTCACACGAATTATGGTGAGGTTGATCAGTACATGGCCCCGGATCATCATGAAGCCATTATCAGTCATTCGGACTTCGATGCAGCAAATGCGCTGGTTAATCAACGAGCTGCTGAAAAAGGTATAGAAAAAGGCAGTGATAAATATCAGCAACGCTATGCTTTCTCCGGAAAAATAATCTGCGGAGAATGTGGCGACACCTTCAAACGCAGGATACACACTTGCAACACATACAAATATGTTGCTTGGGCCTGCAACACACACCTAAAAGATAAGAAATCCTGCCATATGAAATATGTAAGAGATGATGAGATAAAGGTTGCATTTATGACGATGCTCAACAAGCTCATTTACGGCTATCGCTTGGTACTCATTCCTTATCTCAAAGTACTTGAAAACTCATCTGGTGACGAAGCCATCCAGCGCATTCAGCATTTGGAACTGCTTATCTCTCAAAACAGCGAGCAGCGTGAAGCACTAACAAAGCTGATGGCTCAAGGCTACATCGACCAGATCCTATACAATCAAGAAACAAATGCACTCCTCCTGCAGGCAGAGACCTACCGCTCTGACATTGAAGCAATCACCATCGGGATGACCGGCGACGCAGCCAAGGTCACGGAGACAAATCTTCTGCTACACTTTGTGTCCCATACCGATATGCTTACAGCCTACAGCGAGGAGCTTTTTGAAAACTACGCAGACCACATTGAAGTAATAAGCAGAAATGAAATCAAGTTTGCGATGAAATGCGGTCTGACATTCACAGAAAGGATTGGTGATTAAATGGGCCACACACCCTTTGGTTACAAAATAGATAATGGTATTGCCGTTATCGATCAACCGGCTGCTGACAAGCTCAGACAGCTTTACAAAAATTATCTGAGTGGTATGTCCTTATCGAAGGCTGCATCTGCTGCCGGAATTAAAACTTATCACGGCACTGCTAAACGATTGATGGAAACAGCCCATTATCTTGGCGACAGTTTCTATCCTGCTATTATCGATAAGGATACCTACCAGAAAGCACAAGAGGAACGCAAACGTCGAGCCACAGCCCTCGGACGAAATAATAAGCAAACACAAATGAGAAAGCTACAGATACCTACCCATTTCCATATGGGTGAGGTCACTGTCCTTTATGACAATCCCGTCAAACAGGCAGAATACCTGTACAATCTCATAGAAAGCGAGAGTAAATAATGGGAAATGTAATGTTAATTCCTGCAAGGCGACAAGTCGGAAGCAACGCCAGAAAGCAGGAAGAAGAAAAGCCAAAGCTCCGAGTCGCAGCGTACTGCCGTGTCAGTACAGACAGCGATGAGCAGGCTACAAGCTATGAAGCTCAGGTCGAGCACTACACAGAATATATTCAAAAGAATCCTGATTGGGAATTTGCCGGAATCTATGCCGATGATGGTATCTCCGGCACCAACACCAAGAAACGAGAAGAATTCAATCGTATGATTGATGACTGCAAAGCCGGTAACATCGATATGATTATCACCAAATCCATCAGCCGATTTGCCAGAAACACATTGGACTGCTTAAAATACATAAGACAACTCAAGGATATGAACATACCGGTTCTGTTTGAAAAAGAGTCAATTAACACAATGGACGCCAAAGGTGAAGTTCTTATCACCATCATGGCATCTCTGGCCCAGCAGGAATCTCAATCCTTAAGTCAGAACGTCAAGATGGGCTTACAATACCGCTACCAGCAAGGCAAAGTGCAAATCAACCACAATCGTTTTCTTGGTTACACGAAAGACGCTGATGGAAATTTAGTCATTGATCCAGAACAGGCTGAAACTGTAAAGCGTATTTATCGAGAATACTTAGAAGGCCTCAGTATGGACAAGATTGCCGCTGGTCTGGAGCGTGACGGTATTCTCACCGGTGCCGGAGGAAAAAAGTGGCACACAAGTACCATCAACAAGATTCTCCGAAACGAGAAATACATCGGTGATGCCCTGCTTCAAAAGACCTACACTACCGACTTTCTTAACAAAACTAGAGTTAAAAATAACGGTCTTGTTCCACAATACTATGTAGAAGGCGACCACGAAGCCATTATTCCTAAAGATATTTACCTGCAGGTGCAGGAAGAACTTGTCCGCAGGCGAGTAGGTAAAACCAGCGCCAACGGTAAGAAACGAAACTACAGCTGCAACCACTGCTTCTCCCAAATCGTCATCTGCGGTGAATGCGGTGAAATGTTCCGAAGGCTCCACTGGAACAACCGAGGTGTAAAGTCCATCGTTTGGCGCTGCATCAGTAGGCTGGAGTCCACCGGTTTAGAATGTCACGCTCGCACCATTAACGAACTGGTCCTTCAAGACGCCGTTGTCAAAGCTATCAATCAAATGCTCGGCGACAAAAGCAACTATCAAGCACAGCTCCAGCTAAACATTGCCGCAGTCATCCGAGCTTCGCAGGCAACAGCTATTGACAGCATTGACGAAAAGCTAATGGCTCTACAACAGGAGCTCATTCAGAAAGCCAATAGCAAAGAGGACTACGACGAAATAGCTGATGAGATTTTCAGGCTTCGAGAACTTCGACAAAAGACCACTGTCGATACTGCTGCAAGAGATGAACAGATAAAGCGAATCAATGATCTTCAGGATTACATCTCGCAGCAGACCTCTTACCTTACAGAATTCGACGAAGCATTGGTGCGACGCTGGATTAAGCAGATCACCATCTGGGATGACCGCATCACCGTCGAACTGAAATCCGGCGTCAGCATTGATGTGGATGCATAAGTCTATAGATGTACGAAACCCTCCTGACCGTGATGGCCGGGAGGGTTCTTTTGCTTCATTCCGTTTTCGTTTCAGGCAGATAATAAATTTTTCCATCCTTAGCAATAAGCTGCACATTCTCTGAATACAGCTCCGATTTGTCAATTGATAGTGTGCTCTCTCCAGAAGCCTGTGTACGAATCATGTTTGCCGTACTCTTTTCAATAGAACGATAATTTAAATCTTCATCAAATAACCCCGGAAGAAAATGAATCACGCCATCAAATCCTGCTCGTTTTCTTCTAACTTCATCAGTATCTATTTTCAGTCTCTCAGTCGTTCCTTCATGCCATGCAGCCAGCCTGCTTTGTGTGTCTTGAACCTGCTTTGTATATGTCGGAAGAATAGCAATGCATTGTTCTCTCGATACAGCACCAAGGTGTAGTGTATACCTCAAGTCCGATATCTTATACAAAACATCCAGCAATGATTTTTGATACATAAACCAATTCTGAGCATTACCTACAACTTTTTCATACGCTTCATAGTCAAGGTCTGTCTTCTTTGCAAATCCAGCTAAAGTTAAATTCGCTTGTCCCAGCAACTGAGTGCATTCCTCTTCAAGGCTGTCTAACTGATTTATCTTAGAGATTCTAAGTTCATTATTTTCTAGAATTTCTGTCTGGAAATCTGCAATCTTTTTTACATGAGCTACGAGCGAGAACACACGACTTCTATATTCATTATCTTGGAAATTCTGTATCTCTGAAATTCCATCACTAATGGCACCGAGCTCAGCATTTATTTGAGTCATATAATACTGGCCGACAACCATTGATGCCACTCCCATAGCAGCTGCGGCGGTGTTGGCTACCAATGCCGTTCCTTTTTGTGCCTCTACTGCCACTAAATTGGCATGTCCCTGAATGCCATCTGCTCCACGATAAAACCCTCGAACTGCACCTTCCATAGCCTTTGAATCTGTTAATTTTGCACCTGCAGGAATAATAGCTCTATATAGAACACCTCCATTTGCAGCTTGCACAGCCTGCGCTGCATTATTGGCCGCATTTCCTGCCTGCGCTAACCCCGGAACAAGATTGTTGACATGAGCAAGCACCTTGCTGTCTGTAATTTCAACAAGTGCATTCTCATCCTTGATGGCTTCTGCTGGAAGCATTTCCATCTCAATGACTAATTCTGTTGGGGTATCATTAGAAACAGCTATTGCACATTCCTCTGCATTAGTTTTTACATTCTCGTTTGAATTTGCTTCTTGAGCATGCTTTTTTCGTTGAACTATGAATATGCAGATTGCTACCACTGCTATCACGCATATTCCAATACCTATGTACTCCATTTTCAGTACCTCCTATCATTTTCTATAATAGGCCTTGTAAATTTTGCGATTTATAAAATCGTATATTTTTCAATTGCGCCACACGGCTTCGCTATATTTTTATTAAACAGAACAATATTTCTTCCAATTTCAGATACTGTACTTCCATAAATAATGCCGGAATATCCAAGAGAACTATAATACTGTGCCATCGTCTGGAAAGGTGCATACATAGTTCCTTTATCTGCTGAGTCATCAATTGGTTCAAATATCTGTTCGGAAAGCAATTTTGAGTACGTATAAACAGCCCACTCTGTAAACAGTCTCTTAAATTCTGCCTTATTAACGTTGTACTTCGGAATTCGACCCAATGCTTTAGCAGCTTTGATTCCTCTTTTCACTTGTTTTTGAGCATATGTTTCCAACACCTGATTTAACTGCTCATATGTCTTATTGTCAGCAATTGTTAAATCGACGAGCTTTATATCTGCAAAAGCATCATCAAATTTAAAATGACAAAATCCAAATTCATCACCAACATGCGTTCTACATTCTGCCTGAGCGCATTGATGTATAGCCGTTTCATTTCCAAGGGCCAAATACAGCCATTCAACTCCCGGTGGACTGAATCTGTTATCAGCCGTGATGAACTCTTTCTTCGGTATAAACCTTTCATAATCAGGAGCTTCATCTTTTTTGAGAACACAACCTCTTCCAACTTGTGTACCATCAAGGTCTGTTAGCTTTATTGTACTATGTTCAATTCCAAAGTTATCATGAAACAAATCATTATATACCTTTAGAAATGTACATTTTTTTGCTTCTTCAATATTGTCGTATGAGAAAGTGCCACTGGATAATGCTGCTCGAAACTCGTCCCATGTCTTTCTTATTGTTCTTTCATTATTTTTTATATCTCCAAAATCAAAAATCTGCCCCATGTTTTATACCTCCTATCACCGCTATCTATTCCACTGCCAAGTCTACCCCTTAGTATCGAGTGGCTTGAACTGCGGTCGGCTCTGACAACAATCCTGGTGCCACAACCTCTGACATCTAATCCACAGCCTAAACCCTACCGCTATTCTCCGGCTACTCAAATTTTCCTCATTCAGTTCCAAAAGTAGATATGTTTCCATACAAGAAAA
>ERZ791741.1080-NODE-1080-length-23809-cov-6.070851_pt1 | contig 23809 bp, 24 predicted proteins | sample MGYA00510040_ERZ791741 | MGnify/ENA primary metagenome ERZ791741 (study PRJEB30046, sample SAMN00791960) | human gut metagenome | study: EMG produced TPA metagenomics assembly of the A metagenome-wide association study of gut microbiota in type 2... | reverse complement strand
GAGATGCCATGCTTTTGTGTAAGGGGAATCTCTCTTAGCTTATCGCAGACCATGTGTAGCCAGGTGTTTTGTGGAACAAAACAATTGTGAACCGTCCCTTTCCACACGTTGTCGGAAAGATTATCCGGGCGGACAGTTTATAAATTCCAGAATAATATGTATATTTGGGACGGAAAATATAAATTTAGGAAAGAAAGGCCAGCTCCTTTCTTTCAATGATATATAGACATAACGTTCGCGGAACGTCCTCAAGGCAGAATCTGGTAAATTCAAAAAATAAGGGACTTCTGTGTAAGGCTGTGCTATGCATTGTCATAGCGTGGCTTGCACAGCTCTTATTTGGGGCTTACCAGAGCCTTGCCTTGACGCTGTGCAAGTCCACGTTTTGTGGCTCTTGCCTGCCGCATATAAAAATTTCGTCTTATGGCAAAAATTCGGATTTTGTGTTTCCTCTCCCTTGACGGCTGCCTGCTGGACAGGCGGTCACTTTCTGTATTATGTGATTCGGCAGACAAGTATGGGATTGGTAAAATAAGGAAGGAGGCGACCCGGTATCTTGAAGAGCCGGTATCCTTCGTCTCACTTTCCCAATGGAAGCAGGAAGCGGACGGCCTGGCTCTTGTCGAGTCCTGCCCTGAAGCACTTTCCCTGATCGGCAGCCTGCTTCGGTTCGACATGGCGGATGAGCTTGTCGTGTATCTTTACCCTGCCGTACAGGGTGGCCTAAGAGTGTTTGAGGAAAAACCGTCCCCTTCCTTCTGGAAGCTAACCGGCAGCAAGTCTTTCAGGAACGGCATCTGCCGCCTGAGTTACAGTTATGCGGGATGCTGGCGTCCTGCTGCTCTTTAGTCCCGTCGATCTTGAATGTGAGGTCTCTTGTAATTCCTGTCTGTTCTGAATACAAGTAAAAGGCTAAATGTTTTTCCGGTAATGGTTTTGGATGCAAGCGACAGTCGGAATAAATGATACTTTTCCAGCCGGGGGATCTGATTTCACTACCCCCTTTGGGAAGAATGCCGGCCCGCTCATATAATCCGGTATTTTCTCAGTTTTTCGTACAGGGAGGTCCGGCTGATGCCGAGCATCCTGGCCGCACGGGCACGGTTGCCCTCCGCCTCTTCGAGGGTCCTGAGAAGCAGTTGTTTTTCCTTCTCCTCCGGAATGGGGGCGGTTTCTTCCCGTCCGACAGCGAGGTCCAGGTTCAGCTCCTCCGGTGAGATCCATCCGTCTGCAGAGAGCAGGACGGCACGTTGGATGCAGTTTCTCAGCTCGCGTATGTTGCCGGGCCAGGGGTATTTCTGCAATGAGAGTGCGGCCAGGCTGTTGAACCCGCGTACGGACTTACGGTGCTTTTCTGAAAAATGTCTCATGAAGAACTCCGCCAGCGGAAGGATGTCCTCCCCGCATTCCGAGAGAGGGGGGACATTGATGGTGAACTCGTTCAGGCGGTGGAACAGGTCCTCCCGGAAACGCCCTTCGGATATCGCCCTCTCCAGGTTCTCGTTCGTGGCGGCCACCAGACGGACGTCAAAGGCGTATTCCCGGGTGGAGCCGACGGGCTTGTAGCGTCTTTCCTGCAGGGCACGCAGCAGGAGCATCTGTGTCTCGGGGGAAAGGTTGCCGATCTCATCCAGGAACAGCGTACCCCCGTCAGCCGCCTGGAACAGTCCGCACCTGTCACCGTAGGCCCCGGTGAACGTCCCCTTGCGGTGCCCGAAAAATTCGGATTTGGCAAGGTCACCGGTAATGGTCCCGCAATCCACCGGGACAAAAGGCTTGTTCTTACGGTGGCTTTGTTCATGCAGTTCGCGGGCGATATGCTCCTTCCCCGTACCGGAGGCACCCCGAATGAACACGGAAATGTCGGAACGTGCCACCAGCCCCACTTGCCGGTACATTTCCCGCGCTTTGGCACTCTCCCCGTGGTAGAACTCGCTCCCGTCATGCCGGGGACGGCTGAATATCTTCCCGATGGCTTCCAGCAACTTGTCCGGCTGGACGGGCTTGCACAGGTAGTTGGCCGCCCCCAGCTGCATGGCTTCCACCGCGTTCTCCACCTGCCCGTAGTTGGTCATGATAAGGAACGGGGTGGCGTAGAACCTCTCGTTCATCCATTCCAGCAGGGAGGTGCTGTTCCCGTCCGGCAGGCGGAGGTCTGCCAGGACAAGGTCGAACTCCCTTGCGGAAAGGGCCTTGCGGGCAGCCGACAGCGTCGCGGCATGTTCGGTCGCCATCCCTTTCTTCTTCAGCCAGTTGCCGATGCTGCGGCTGAAAATCACGTCATCTTCCAAAATCAGTATCGTTTTCATTCCTGTCTCTCTTTCCGCATCAGTTCCGCATAGGATATCAGTTCCCTGACGGCACCGATTATTTTTTCCGTTTTCATATATTCCTCTTCCTTCCATTGGCCCGCGTCGGATTTGACCAGCACCCTCAGATCCGCCACCGGATAGTTCAGACGCACCGTCTCCCACAGCGGCAGGTTCCTGTGGAGGATGGAAATGATTTCCCGGCTGTCCTTTTCTTTCACGGCGGCTGACAGCCTGTCGATGTCCTTGCGGCTCTCACTGACAAACAGCCCCAGCATTTCCTGCCGGTTGTCCTCTCCGGCAAGCAGGAGGGAGAAGTCCGGCCTCCGCTCTTTCCCGTTCCCTTTTATGACCCGCATGATGGCGGTCACCAGCCCTTCCGCGGAGAAAGGCTTATGGATACATCCGGCGAAACCTGCGGAGAGGTATTCCTCTTCCCTGCCGGAATGTGCCGTGACGGCTATGGCCGGAATCTCCCTTGCCCGGGGGATGTTCGAGCCCCTCAGCAGTTCAAGGGCCGAGAAGCCGTCCGCACCGGGCATCTGTATGTCGGTCAGCAGAAGGTCGTACTCCTGCCTTTTCAGGCAGTCCATCAGTTCCCGGACATCCGTGCAGCAGTCGCAGTGAATCCGGCTGCGGGAGAGCATCTCCCGGGTGATCCCCAGCTGGATGCGGTCATCATCCATGACCAGCACACGGATGCCGCCGGGCGGTTCACAGGCCGGAAACACCTTCTCTTCCAGAGGGGCGGACTGTCCGGCCGGCGGCACGGGAAGGAAAACGGAGAAGCGGCTGCCTTCACCGGGGGCGCTCTTTACCTCCACACGGCCCCGCATTTCAGATACGAGCCGTGCCGTGATCGCCAGCCCCAGTCCGAACCCTGGAATGTCACGCGCGTTGTCCAGCCTTTCGAACGCCCCGAATATCCGTTCTTTCTCCTCTGCGCTTATTCCCACGCCGGTATCCCGGACAGAGATGCAAAGTTCCCCATACAGGTATTCCGCCTCAAGGCGCACCTCCCCGTGGGGGGTGAACTTCAGGGCGTTGGACAGCAGGTTGTCGGCTATCTGCCGGATATGCGAGCCGTCACAGCAGACGACGGTGTCCAGACCGGAGAAGGATACGGTAAACATTAGGTTCTTCTGTCTGGCGGCAAGACGATGGCCGTTCGCTATTTCCTCGAACAGGGCTTTCAGGCTGAAGAGCGTGTCATTGGAACGGACCCCGCCTTCATCCATCCGGTGGTATTCCATCAGCGTGTTTACCAGGTTGAGCATGTAATCGGCCGAGTGCAGGATGTTGTCCAGATAGCCGGTCCTGCGGCTGACGTCGCTTTCCGAGGGCAACAGTTCCGCGCAGCCTTTGACGGCCGCCAGCGGGGCGCGCAGGTCGTGGGCCACCGAGGCCATCAGCTCCTTGCGTGAGCGGAGCAGTTCCCTGTTCCTCCTGTCGGACTGTTCAAGCTCCCTCTCGTACCGGAGACGGCGGTTCAGGTCCCGGTGGATGACGGTATACAGCATGATCGCCAGCAGGGAGACGGACAGGGCGAGGCCGGCTACCATATAGTAGGAGTTGTCCCGTTCAAGGACAAAGGCCTTGTAGCGTACGGTAAAACGCTCGTTGTTCTCCCGCTCAAATTCGGAGACCATGCTGTTCATCCTCCCGTTCAGCTCCACACTGCCGGCGTACAGGCTGTCCATCTGTGCCAGCAGCCGGGCCTGCCTTTCGGCCTGTTCCTGGGCGACCCTCTCATTCAGGGAGCGGAGCATGCGTGTTGTCGTCCCGGTTGGAGGGGTGGCGGACAATGACTGCCGTTTATGTTCGGCCTCTTCCCGCTGTTGCAGGTAAGCGGATTTGTTCTCTTTTCTACGGAAGATATCCCAAATGCTTCTTTTCTTTTTGGGAGTATCTCTCTCTCCGGCTCCCGGGGAAACCGTATTTTTCTTTTGCCGCGCAGCCTGTTTCCGGGCTGTCGATACAATGGCCGGAATGCTTTCCTGCACAATGTCACCTATGCCCTGCAGCTCATTGAAAGTATGCATCGCCTTGGCAAGAAGGAGTTCCTTGTTCCAAAGAAGGAGGCACAACGAATCGATATGGCTTTTCTGTAACGGGGTATGGACATATTCCTTCAGAAGCTGCAGGCTGTCACAGACCCCGCGGCGTTTGCGGCTGTATTCGCTCAGGTCGTCATCATTCCATATGACGGCAATCTCGGCATGGGTGGAGAGGTCCAATAGACCGATGTAGCTTTTTTCAGCCAGGCGGTGTATCGCCACCAGCTCTTTTTCCTCCTTGCGCAGCGTGTGTCTTTGCATCTGTTCCTGACGGAACTGATAGACGATGAATGCCGACAGCAGGACCAGGACGGCATAACCGAAAGATATTTTTAATTTTAACCACATATACTAATTATGAATTTTACTTATGGGCAGAATGCCCCTTTTACTTTGTATATAATATTCGTATCGATAGTCTTACGCATGAAATGAATACCCCCGAAGCAGACGTGATAACAACTGTCATCACGAGTATGCCCACGACGGCATGTTTACAGTATCCGCACATGAAATCAACGAAAAGAAACTCCAGTTAGACACACAGCCATGAGAATATCGGAATCTCGAAAATAAGCACCTTTACTAACAACCTGATAATCGGTATAAAGAAACTGTAAGACAACCATATTTTTTTTATCCTCGCCGCAGACTTAATAATTGTAAAGTTAACGGGAAGGTCAGAAAATGGCTGACTGCCAAGCCTAAGACAAACATCGCATAGCCATTTCCAATTAGTAGCACAGCGTATTTCCGTTCATTTACAAGGCAGAATAACTGTATGGTACACACATAGGGTATCAGCGCATAACGTCTTCTTCATGTGGATGATGAACTGTTTGGCCAATTCTGTTTAAGGAGTTTCATAAGAAAATATGAGGCATCGGCTTTTGTTATCAGACTGCCGATTGAATGCAACAACCAATAAATAGGTAACGAAGCCGTTATCTTTGGAGCCCAAAAATAACGGCAAACAATCTCTCCTTGAAACAGAATGCCGCTACGCCAAACACGACGGCTACGATCAGGCTCTTCACAATAGATTCCCGCAGTACGTCGAGGTGATCCCAGAAAGATTGTTTGTCCATATCCGCTGCCATCCGCTTACTCTTTCTTCACCGGTTCTTCCTCGATTTCTTTCTCCATATTGTTTATTCCCTCCTTGAACGAACGGACTCCCTTGCCGAGACCTTTCATCAGTTCGGGAATCTTCTTACCGCCGAAGAACAGTAGCACGACCAATGTGATCAGCAGGACTTCCTGCATACCCAGACCGCCGATAAATAATGGTGTCATCATAATAGCCTTGTTTTTTATTTGATTATGCCTATTGTCTGCAACCACTGTATCACGTCATTGCGTGAATTTTCGGCACGACTGCCATAAACAGCCAATGGTTGCAGAATCTCTGAATCGGGGCAGACTTCACGTATATCGCTTACACTTTGAGCTGTTCCACTGCCTCCATGCGTACAGAACGGTGCTATTATTTTATCAGAAAGATCATACTGCGCCAAGAAACTTTTTACGGATGGAGCCAAATGGCTACCCCAGATAGGTGTTCCGACAATCAACGTATCGTACTTATCCATATTTTCAATCCTTGTCCGTAAAGCCGGACGTGTATCGTTATCCAATTCATGTCGTGCACGTGCTGTCACTTCGTTATAAACATCGGAATAAGGTTCTTCAACCTCGATTTCCACCATGTCGCAATCCGTCAAATCATGAATTATATTTGCCGCGATGCGTGTATTGCCACTCCATGAGAAATACACAATCAGCGTTTTTCCGGATTCGGGAGTCGGCAACGGTTCTGGAGTATCTTCAATTCCAGCCCCTTTGTTGCATGATACTGTTATCAGAAGCAGTATCACAAATAAGCACTTCAATCTATTCATAACAAATTCTTTCATTATAATTTACGTCCTAATTCGTAAGCCCGCCGACTGTATCCGGTGCCATTCACTGCACCCGCCGGCCACATTCCCGCCGCCACAACCGTTCCACTGTCTTTCCAGCCTAAATACCTGAGCAGCGTATGGTAATGCGAGAGCATCGGTTCGGCTTCTTCCGGAGCGGTATCGGCGTATGCCATCAGCAAGGCCGATTGTTTCACGTTTCCTTTAATTTGTCCGTTGAGCGCATAGAAGCGGTCTATCACGGCTTTGAGCTGTGAGGAGAATCCGAAGTAATACATCGGCGTGGCAAACACCACCATGTCGGCTGCCACGAGATGAGGACGCAGTTCCTCGAAATCGTCACTGAATATACACTGACCGTTCATACCGCAACGGTTACAGGCGATACAGGATGACACCTTGCGCTGGGCACAATCGAAACGGTACACTTCATGTCCGGCTTCTTCCGCTCCCTTGATGAATTGTCCGGCCAAATGATTGGTATTCCCGTTCCGGCGCGGACTTCCTGTCAATACTACTATTTTCATTTTTTTATCCGTTTTATCGTTCAATAATTCGGCAGCCTTCGCTATTCCGACCCCTGAAAGCAGGGTTGCTCCGGACGCCGCACCGACAGTCTTTATGAATTTCCGTCTGTCCATATCAGTCTAACTTTTTTTCATTTAACCACTTTGACAGATGGTCTGCCACTTCCACGTTGTTCAAATCCGACATGGGAAAATGCGTGTTGCCGTGCAATCCTATTTCAGGTAGATGTATAACGGTCACATTGCCACCCAAGCCGTTGAGCATTTCCGCCCATTGGTGCATCAAGTGCAAGCGGCGTGTCCATTCGTAAATTTCAGGATGTTCGTCCGTTTCGGGCAGATTGTCACCGTAATAGACGATGATTGGAACCTTCGTGTACTTAATAAAATCAGACATCGGAACTTCGATTCCTTCCGCCTTCTTCGAAAGGGTCAAAATTTTGCCCTCTTCGGGTACTTGCCCTTCCGGGAACGGAATGCCACCTCCCGGCTCGTATGAAACAATCGCCTTGATATTGTCGGTTTTGAGCAACGTGCGCCAGCCCACCGGTCCCCCTTGCGAATGGGTAACGAATATCGCCGGCCCTATCTTATTGAACAATGCGGCATAGGCATCGGAATATACCTCGAAATCGACCGAACCGACATTGGGGGTCATTTGGCGGAAATATTGGTTGAGAGTTTCCTTATCGCGGCTGAACTGCACGCCGTCGAAGTAGTTAGGCCAAATACCCACGCGGAAACGATTGAACCACGTTTCTTCATCGAATGTCGGGGCGATGGTAACGGATTCCGTGCTGCGCCCGGCATTTCCCCGACGAGGCTGATCGACAAGGTAAGTCGAAAATCCACGTCGCAGAAAGATATTCTGGAATCCTTCCCGTCCGTCAGGCGTCGTTTCCCATGTCTTGGAGAACTGTCCCACGCCGTGGGCGAATACGAGCGGATATTTTCGGGCATCTATAGGTTTCTGGTAAAACACATAGGCGTGGTCGCCGTGATAAGTATGTCCGAGCGAATCCGTGAGCACTGTGCCACCGACGGCGAAACTGCCTTGCTCCTCGATTTGTATGATAGTTCCATTGTGGGTATTGCAACCTGACAACAAGGCGATAGCTGCCATATAAAAAACAATCGTTCTCATGCGTCGCTTATTTCTGAATTTTCGATTCCTGTAAAGCATCATAACGGTTACCTACAACCGGAATGGCGGCAACTGTATTTTCTATTTCACGCATTTCATCTGCCGTAAACCGAATATCCGCCGCCCGTAGATCTTCTTCAAGGTGCGAGAGTTTGGTCGTGCCGGGAATGGGGACGATAAACGGCTTCTTGTTCATCAACCATGCCAACGCCACTTGTGCAGGAGTGATTCCTCTCGTTCGTCCGAAAGCATTCAGTACTTCCACGATGCGCATGTTGGCACGAATCGCATCCGGCTGGAAACGCGGTAAAGTCTGACGGTTGTCGTTCGAAGCATCGAATTGAGTGTACTCGTTGATTGCCCCGGTAAGAAATCCGCGGTTCAGCGGACTGTAAGGCACGAAACCGATGCCCAGCTCTTCACAAAGAGCCAGCACACCGTTTTCCTCAACCCTGCGGTGCATGAAATGATATTCACTTTGTATCGCCGTTACGGGACAGATGCGGTGGGCACGGCGGATGGTATCGGCATTCACCTCGCACATTCCCCAGTGCAGGATTTTCCCCTCCTTAATCAACTCCGCGCACGTCTCCGCTACTACCTCGATAGGCGTGTTCGGGTCGCTGCGGTGCTGGTAGAATATGCCGAGCGTTTCCACACCAAGATTGCGCAGGGAGTTTTCGCATACGCGGCGGATGTTTGCCGGAGTGCTGTCCTCTTCGGTCTTAACTTGTACGCCGTTCACGAACTTATGCCCGAACTTGGAAGAAACGAATACGCGATCAGTGTAGCCCTTCAACGCCTTGCCCGTCAGAATCTCGTTTTTGTGATAGCCGTAACTCTCCGCCGTGTCGAAGAGCGTCACGCCACGTTCGATGGCTTCATGTACAAGGCGGATGCAAGCAGCCTCGTCAGGTGACTGGCTACGATGGTGATTCAGTCCCATGCAGCCGAATCCCATAGCCGACACACGAAAGGCTGCATCGCCGCTGCCCAATGTACGGAACCCGTGAAGGGCTGCCGCTTCTGCATTACTTACCGGCGTGGTTACGTTTTCCCCCGTAATAGCCTTTTCTACCGCTGTTACTTTCTCAAATGCCGGAGCCATGCAAAATGCTGCTCCTACCAATGCCGTCCGTTTCAGAAATCCACGACGACTGATTCCGTTTTCCTGATTTTCTTTTTTCATATATCTATTCTTTAATTATTTCTATTACATGCAAAAATAAGATGGTGCATTATCCCGGATGTATCAGTTTTACAGATTAAAGGAACAATTTCACCGTTTTATTTATTTCAGGTTCTCCTTGAAAAACGCCGTCAGTTTATTGAAAGGAATCTTATCCATCCGGTCGTATAAATCCACATGGTTGGCACCGGATACGATGTATAGTTCTTTCGGCTCGTTTGCCTGTTTGTAGGCATCCTCGCTGAAATAGCGCGAGTGGGCATTTTCTCCGGCTACAAACAAAACGGGCCGGGGTGAAATTTCTTTGATTTGGGCAAATGGGTAGAAATTGGTCAGTGCCGCCATGCTCGTATAGCGTGTGCCGAGATAACGGGGATGCTGCCCACGTTCGGGATTGCGGTAATAGCCGAAAAACTCTTTCTGTACGGCATTGGCATTTTCCGGAAGCTGTTCGGGAGTACCGAAACGAATACGGGGTTCTTTGCCTTCCGCCTCACGCCAACGCTGGACTGCTACCTCTGCAAACATCGCTTTCCGCTGCTCGTCGGTCATTGCATCGCCCAAACCGTTACGGGTGGCACGTCCCATATCGTACATGCTTACCGTTACCAATGCTTTGATTCGCGGGTCTATCGAGGCGGCGCAGACCGAGAACCCGCCGCTTCCGCAAATGCCGATCACGCCGATACGCTTCCTATCGATGAACGGCTGTATGCCGAGCCAGTCCACCGATGCGCTGAAATCCTCCACAAGTGCGTCAGGCGAAACTGTGTGGCGGGGCATTCCTCCGCTTTCTCCCTGATAGGACGCATCGAAAGCCAGTGCTACGAAGCCCCGTTTAGCCATCTCCTGCGCGTACAGTCCGGCGCACTGCTCCTTTACAGCACCGAACGGATGACCGACGATAATAGCCGGATAACGGGTGTTCACATCCATGTCTGCCGGCATATAGATATCGGCAGACAGTGTGATGTCATAGCGATTCTTGTAAAATACCTTTCTTGCCGTTACCTTATTGTTAGGAGAAAATGTCTTAGGCGTTTCCGGTGTCCATTCGGATGCACGGACGAGCGTAACGATTTCATCTATTTGTGCGTCTGTCAGACCGTTGTATTTGCCGTGAGCGATATGTATTTTCAATTCATTTTCCGTCCCGTTCATTGCCGCGAGCGAGGCGATGGTAGCCAGTTCACGCGTTTTCCAGTCGAGATTGTCACGCCCGAATATATCCCCGAAAAGATGGGCTTTCAGGTACTGGTCAATAGCCGGAGCAAACGAAAGGACCGCGCCCTGTGCATCACGTCCGAAAAGTTTACGCTGGTTGACCGTCCCGTATTCCACGCTCCGCCCGGCATCCTGCGAGGTCGGCAACGCGCCTTCGACATCATCAATGCCCTGTGCCTTGCGTTGCTTCAGTACAGACATGAATGTATTCAGCGCACCCATGCTGCGGGGGAAACCGCAATAGGCATAAAGCTGTACGAGAACTTCTTTGATTTCATTTACTGTCAGCCCGGTGTCCAATCCGGCAGTAAGTGCCATTGCCAAACCTGCCTTGTCCCCTTTCGCCGCACTACCGCTGATAGCGGCGATCTGTCTTTCTTTCATACTCAACATACTTTCGCTGTTTTGAGCCTGCACGACACTTATGCAGAATGTCGCACAAATGATCACTGTTAATAATTTTCTCATATTCAATAATTCATATTCGTTCTTTTCTGCAAAAGTAGTTGGCTGAACCATATTGCACGGTATCAATTTTACGGAAAGGATGACCAATTTCATCGTTCGGGAAACAGATTGTTCTTTCAACCGTAAAATTGGTCATACATCAGATAATTTTGATACATTTAATATCACCCGTGTAGCTTAATTTTGCCGGAAAGAAGTAACTTTGCATTAAGTAAATAATAGGTTATGAATGAAATAACAAGACTCGATACGGTACAGCACTATTGTGACCTTTTCGGCATAGAGGCATTACACCCGTTGATAAGCATAGTGGATTGCGACAAAATGCCGCCAATCTGTCACGGGCGCAGGCTATACAATCTGTACGCAATTCTGCTGAAGGACACGGAGTGCGGGAACATGAGCTACGGAAGAAGCATATACGACTATGAAAAAGGGACAGTCCTTTTTGCCGCTCCGGGACAAGTGATGGGAGCGGACGATGACGGGAATCTACATCAGCCGGCAGGCTGGGCATTGGTCTTTCATCCCGAACTGCTGCGGGGAACCCCGCTGGCAAGCCTGATGAAGGATTACACCTATTTCTCGTACAATGCCAATGAAGCCTTGCACCTTTCGGAACATGAACGGCAGACTATCACGGAATGTATGCAAAAGATACAGACAGAGCTGCAATACCCGATTGACAAACACAGCCGGTCTCTCATTGTGGATAATGTCAAGTTGCTCCTCGATTATTGCATCCGTTTTTACGACCGCCAGTTCATTACCCGCGAGAATGCCAATAAGGATATATTGACACGTTTCGAGAACCTTCTGGATGAATATTTTGCCTCTGACGTTCCCGCAGAGAAAGGGATGCCTTCGGTGCAGTATTGCGCAGATAAGTTATGTCTTTCGGCCAACTATTTCGGGGACTTATTGAAAAAGGAAACCGGGATGTCGGCACTGAAGCATATCCAGCAGAAAATGCTGGATATTGCCAAAGAGCGCGTATTCGACACCCGGAAGTCCATCAGCGAAATATCATACGAATTAGGATTCCCTTATCCGCAGCATTTCAGTCGTTGGTTCAAGAAAATGACGGGATGCACACCGAATGAATACCGAACCGCCAACTAATAGAAATTTTAGCGTTAATATCCCAACTTGTCGAGCCATGCACGAATGCTTTTCTCATCAGCACGATTAAGCAGGCGTCCCTCTTTCCAGTTCAGTGCGGGGTAGGTTTTCTTCAATGCCGCCGCACTGCCTGCGAGCGAACTGCCTCCTGATGTGGCGAAAGGAATGACTGTCTTGCCTTTCAGGTCGTGGCTTTCGATGAACGTGTTGATAATGCGCGGTGCGAGATCCCACCAAATGGGATAACCGATGAAGATGACATCGTAATCGGTGATGTTTTCCTTTTTGCCCTTGATTGTCGGCCGCGACTTCGGGTCGTTCATCTCTACCGAACTGCGCGACTGCTTGTCGTTCCAGTCAAGGTCGGCGCTCGTGTAAGATTTGTCAGGCGTAATCGCATAAAGCTCTCCGCCCGTAGCGTTCGCCAGTTTTTCGGCAACTCGTGCCGTCGTTCCCGTCGCTGAGAAATAGGTTACCAGTATTTTGTTGTTTGATTTTCCTTTGCTCATATCCTGTCTTTGTTGTGCGTCAGTGGCGGTCGCCATGCCGACCACCGACAGCAATATCAATAAGAATCTATACATACGGTTTACTGTTTAAGTTTGTCATATTCCTCATCGGTGACCGGTTCCAGCCATTCATTGGAAGTGTTTTCACCTGAGACCTCGAATGCAAGGTGGGCGAACCAGCTGTCGGCTGCCGCACCATGCCAGTGCTTCACGCCGGCAGGAATGTGGATGACCGTGCCGGGCAAAATCTCTACCGCCGGTCTGCCTTCTTCCTGATACCAGCCGCGTCCGGCCACACCGATAAGCATCTGTCCGCCGCCTTTCGTGGCTTTATGGATGTGCCAGTTGTTGCGGCAGCGAGGCTCGAAAGTCACGTTGGAAATATTCACCTGCTCACGCGAAACCGGTGCGAGGTAACTGTTGCCGGTGAAATATTTGGCATACGCCGTATTGGGCTCGCCGATGGGGAAAATCATTTCTCGTTGGAAGGTTGCCTTGGCATCCTCGTCGGTCGTGTCTTCCGCCCATACGTCTTTCGCCAGACGGAATGCCGCCCATGCTTTGGGCCAACCTGCGTAAAATCCGATATGGGTGATTATTTCCGCAATCTCAGTACGGGTGATGCCGTTGTTCTTCGCCGACTGCAAATGAAATATTAGTGAATTATCCGTAATACCTTGACTGATAAGCGATGTAATCGTTACCAAGCTGCGATCGCGAAGACCGAGCTTGTCGGTGCGGCTCCACATCTCGCCGAAGAGGACGTCGTCGTTGAGTTCCGCAAATTTGGGGGCGAACTCGCCGAGCTGCGTGCGCCCGGCTGTCTGTACTACTTTTTCCTGTGCCATAACATTGAATGTTAAAACGGTGAATACTGTAATTAAAATAATTCGGTTCATGATTTTTTACTGAATGAAGTTATTGATTTTGTTCGCAGGGTTGAGTGGCGTCTGGTCAGCCAGCACTAATGACTTGACCATGTGCAGCGTTCCCTGCTTGTATTTCTGAAAGTGTTCCGAGGCGATGTGCTTCTCGTATGCTTCATGGCTTGCGTATGTTTCAAGGATTGTTACCTTGCAGGGATTCTCCTTTTCGCTGACAGCGTACATCGTCAATACGCCCGGTTCGGTACGCAGGGAAACTTCGCCCACCTCGGTCGCGTATTTCATATACTCGTCGAGATATTGCGGGTAAACCTCTATTTTCGACAGGCGCACGATGCCGTCGGCGGTCATCGGTTCCTTGGCGCACATTCCCGGCTGCTTGTCCAAGTTCAGGCATTTGCCGATAATCTCTCCGGTGGCAATGTAGGAATAGGTCGGAAACTCGAACAGTACGGGCTTCAACCGTGTATAGTCGAGTTTTCCCTTGTCATCAAGCACCTCGGGTACAGCGTAAGTGTTGGCAATCGAGCAGATGAAGTTGTCGAAGCCTTCGGTTTCATAGATGTCCACCACGTCACACTCCATCGTCAGCGGCGAAGTATCGATTACGGGTGTGCCGTTCTCTCCCCAATGATATTCGAATACTTTCGATTTATCGATCGATGCGCCGCTCACGCTGCCCACGTAGTCGGTTTTGGGCAACATTTCACGACTGACAAGGTTAATCGAGAATTTCTTCGACTTCCTTATTCCTTGATTGGTATGATGGCTTTTGCTCATGCTCACGAGAATCCGATCGTGACCGATGATACCCGTATGCCCCACGACGAGCCAGTTCACCTTGCCCCCGACCTCCGCACCGACAACAGTCATCGGTTTGGGATAGAGGGCAAGCAGATTTCCGATATTCTTCTTTTCCATTTCCGTTCTGTTTTGTTTGTTTCTCTCCTTTGCCGGCTGCGTATTGCACGACAACAAAAGGGAGAGAAACAAGATGGTCCATATTGATTTTCTCATCCTCAAAATGGTATTAAAGACTTTGACGTAACACTTCGATTACATCCTCACGGGTAAGGACGACATAGCCGCTTTCGTTGATGGGGCAAGCATCGGCCATGCCTTCGAGCTGCGATGAATCGGCACCGCAGGCTGTGATGTCCATCGCCAGTCCCAGCTCTCGCATCCAGTCCTCCATCCGTTCAAGCCCTTCCAACGCGATTTCCTTGTCCGTCTTCCCGGCAGGGACAATATCCCACACAGCGGTTGCCAGCTGGCGGAATTTCTTCACCGCCTCTTCGGAACATCCGATGAGCAGACGGTAATAAGCCCCGCTGACAGCCGAAAGCGTATGCCCGTGGGTCGCGTCGGTATAGGCTGCGACAGCCTGTCCCAGCATGTGTACCATCCAGTCGGTGGGTTTGCCGCAGGCGAGAAGTCCGTTCAAAGCCCATGTCGCGGTCCACATGATGTTGCTGCGTGCTTCGTAATCCTCCGGATTGCCGAGCACTTTCCGGGAGCTGACAACGAGGGAGCGCATCAGCCCTTCAGCGATGTAGTCGGTCGTGTTGTCGTCCGTTCCCGAAAGGTATTGTTCCAGAATGTGCGACATGATGTCGTAAATGCCGGCCACCGTATGGTGCTTGGGCACGGTATAGGTATAAACGGGGTTGAGAATGGAGAAATCCGGATTGCAGAAGTAATAAAACTTCTTTCGGTTCTCGCTGTGCTTGGAGATGACGGAACAGCTGTCCATTTCCGATCCCGTTCCTGCCATCGTGAGCACGCAGCCGACAGGAATCCACTGGCAGGTCATTTCTCCGAAGTTATTGAAATAATACTCCCACGGATCCTGCTCGCAGTATGCGGATCCTGCCACCGCCTTGCAATAGTCGCAGACGGAACCTCCACCGACGGCAAGGATAAAATCTACCGTCTCTTTCCTTGCGAGAGCCACACCCTCCATTACCTTCTCGATGGTGGGATTGGGCATGACGCCCGACAGTTCAACCGTCTGTTTGCCTGCTTTGCGCAGCTCTGCCAGCACCGCGTCGTAAATGCCGTTCTTGCGGATAGACCCGCCGCCGTACACCAGCATTACTTTTTCTCCGTACTTGCCCAGTTCTTTACCCAAATTCTCCAATGAGTTTTCCCCGAAGTATAGTTTCGTGGGATTGTGAAATGTGAAATTGCCTAACATATCAATTTGTTTTTAAGTTATTACTTACTGTTAATATTCTTGATGAACCGTGCCGGGACGCCGCCCACGACCGTACCTGCCGCTACGTCTTTCGTAACGACCGCGCCTGCCGCAATAACGGCATTGTCACCGATGGTCACGCCTTGCAGAATGGTGGCGTTCGAGCCGACCCACACGTTCCCGCCCAGCACGATAGGTGCAGGATAAGTGGATTTTCGTTCTTCTGGTGCAAGACCGTGGTTGAGCGTGGCAAAGACCACATTATGACCTATCTGGCATCCGTCGCCTATCATGACTCCACCGTGGTCTTGAAAATGACAGCAGGCGTTGATAAACACATTTTCGCCAACGGTGATGTTTTTACCGAAATCCGCATAGAGGGGTGGAAAAACGCGCAATGATTGCGGAACTTCATAGCCGAACAGTTTGGATAACAGTCCACGTACTTCATCCGGCGTATGATAAGCCGTATTCAGACGGAAAGTGACGCGACGGGCTTCGTTGCTCATCTCGTCCATAAAACGGTGTATTTCCTCCGTATCAAGAGGCTTCCGTGTCTTTACGTATGTCTTGAAATCTTCTATCGTCATACTTATTGCCTTTCAAATTTTACTGTTATATCTCCTCCGATATTCAGAGCTTCGATGTCATTGCCGTCGATACGGCCTATTTTAATCAGGTCGTTGCTATGTGACCAGTTCTTGCAGAAAATCGCCACGTTGCCCCACGGCGCATAAATCGTGATGTCGCCTGGCGTGGGCGCACAACCGCGTGTCACGCCTTCGGTCGTCAGAGCCGGATCGGGATAAAATATTTTTTCGGTCGTGTTGTTGTTGTCGTTCAGCGTAGCCTCCAACGGCAGACGGGAGAGGAAATCCCGGCCTGCCGCATTGTCTTCCATCGTGGCGGTAATCGTGCGGTCGCCAACCGAGATCTTCATTTTCAGAGATGTTTCGTCCGGTGTTTCCGATTCTTCACGGCTCGCTCCGATTTCTTCAAGCCATGATGGGACACGTGTCGCCATTTGCGAAAGACCTGAAGAGGTCAGCAATAGGGTACGGTCGATGATTGTCGCATCGGGGCAAAGGCTACGGGCCTCGCTGACCGAAGCGGAAATGCCGCTGCTACCGCTGGTGGCGAACAGTGCGATTCGTTTTCCGGTGAGTTTTGAGGCATGGGTGTGCAGGAACGTCTGCATCGGTGTCGCCATGCTGCCGTACCAAATCGGGTAACCGACGAACACGATGTCGTAATCGTCGAAACTTTCTATCGAAGTCTTGACAGGTGGATAATTGCCCTGACGGATGGCTACCAGTTCTTCCTGCGAGCGTTCCAACATGGCGTTGTAATCATTGTCGTATGCCGTTTCCGGCTCTACTTCGAGAATGTCGCAGTCGAGTGTCGTCTGAATCAGTTGCGCCACACGCTCGGTATTGTTCGTGCGGGAAGCATAAAGGACAAGGTAACGGCCGTTCCCGCCGGGGGCAGGCGTGTCGGGATTATCGTCGGAATCATCACCACCACCCGGATTTTCCGGCTGTTCGGGCTGTTCAGGAGTGAACGGCTCGTCAGAACCGCCTCCGCAAGCCGCCATGGACAAGACGGCAAGCAATAAAAACGGAATCAATAAAATCTTTTTCATACTTTATATTCTTTATTTGTCGATTTGGCTTTCGGTGAACGGGTCGGCACGGTGTCCCATGAGGTCGATTGCAGCGTATTCCTTGTCGAACTCTTCCATTTCGTATGGAGCGAGACGAACGGTAGCCGCACCGAGAAAATCATCTAAATGGGCAGGATTGGTCGTGCCGGGTATCGGGGCTATCCACGCCTTGCGTGAAAGCATCCACACGAGAGCGAACTGCGCCGGAGTAATGCCTTTGCGCTCTGCCCATTTACGGACAAGTGCCACAAGCGGCAAATTGTGTTTCAGCACTTCGGGGGTGAATTGCGGCAGGTTCCATCGGCGGTCTCTCTGCTTGAAGCGGCTGTTCTCGTTGATTACGCCCGTGAGGAAAGCACGTCCCAACGGGCAATAGGGTACGAAACCGATGCCCAGTTCTTCGAGCGTCGGAAATATCTTCGTTTCCGGTTCGCGCCACCAGATGGCATACTCACTCTGCACGGCCGACAAAGGGCATACGGCATGGGCGCGACGGATAGAACGTGCGCTGGCTTCCGACAGTCCCCAGTGCAATACCTTTCCCTCCTGCATCAAATCCTTGACCGTGCCGGCGACCTCTTCCATCGGTACGTTCGGATCGACCCGGTGCTGGTAAAGCAGGTCGATGTGGTCGGTGCGCAGGCGGCGCAACGAACCTTCCACTGCGCGACGGATATGGTCGGGTCGGCTGTTGAGTGCGGTCGGCTTTCCTTCCTCCACGCCGAAGCCGAACTTCGTACCGATTTTCACCTTGTCACGGAATGGGGCGAGTGCCTCGCCGACCCACTCTTCGCTGGTATAAGGCCCGTACACTTCCGCCGTATCGAAAAAGGTCACTCCTTTGTCGTAGGCACGGCGGATTAAGGCGATCATTTCCTGTTTGTCATACTTGCCGCCGTAATAGCCCACCATCGGCAGGCAGCCCAGACCGATGGCCGACACGTCCAACCCTCCGAGATTTCTGTATTCCATATTCCCCGACGGATTATTTCCGTTTGAATAACCGTTTTTAGACTGCGAGGTAGATTGAGCAAAGACTTTCGACAATCCCGTCCATTCTCCGGCAGCCAGTAAAGCCGTCATCGATGACATTTTCAAAAAATCTCTTCTGTCCATAAATCCTGTAATTTTTAAGAATGACCTCCATAAGTCAAGCCCCGCATGATCTCCATTTCATTATCTTCCAACCGGAAAGTTATGAGTTCGTTTTCCTGTTCCGGGCAAATTCCGTCCTGTACGAGAAAACATCTCACCACGTTTTCGGCAGAGGTATGATAACGGTCGGCAAAGAAGCACACGACTTCATCTTTATACAATTCCGCTGGAATGTCAATTCGTTCATTCATCATTTGATTTCTTTTGATGATGCAAAGTTACCCGTTGCCCGGATAAACGATGTAACCCATAAGTGGGAAGTTCGTACCAATTTTACTGATTTTCTATGCGTTTTATTCGGCTATTCGATTGAAATCATGTATTTTTGCATGTAAAACAAGAACTTGGACGGAAGGCTATGAACAAAATTCTGAAGGTCAGAAACGTGGGCGATTACAGCCGGTGGGTAGGACATACCGACAGGCATCCGCTGGTCAGTGTCATTGACTACGCGGAAGTGTCCCCCGTACGTCATAGCCTGAACAATTACAGCATCTATGGCATTTTCTTTCATGACGAAGCGGAAATAGACCTAGCATACGGTTGTGGGAAGTACGACTACAAGAAAGGAACGGTCATTTGCGTCGCCCCCGGACAGATCGGCGGAAAAGAGGACAACGGCGAACGGGTGATGCTGACGGGCTGGGCGTTGCTGTTCCATCCAGACCTGTTGCACGGCACCCCGTTGGAAAAGGCGATAAAGAATTATTCCTTTTTCGATTATCGTGTCAATGAAGCCCTGCACATGACCGACGAAGAAGATGGCATCCTGACATCACTGATGCGCCAGATAAGGGATGAACTCCGGAAAAGGCACGATGAATTTCAAGATTCCATCATTGTGGGTTATATCGAGTTGGTTCTGAACTTCTGCCAACGTTTCTATAACCGCCAGTTCATCACCCGGAAACTTGATAATTCGGATATGTTGATGAAATTCGACCATTTGTTGCATGATTACTTTGACAGGAACATGCAACTGACATACGGCTTGCCGACGGTGCAGTATTGCGCCGACAAACTTTGCATGTCATCGAATTATTTCGGGGATATGATAAAAAAGACAACAGGTGATACTGCAAGCAATTATATCCGCCAATACATAATACAACTGGCAAAAAACGAACTTGCTACCGGTGAAAGTATTGCACGGGTGGCATACGGATTGGGGTTTGAATATCCGCAACATCTTAGTCGAATGTTTAAAAAGCAAACAGGAATGGCACCATCAGATTATTTCAAAAATCTGCAAAGGAAATAATTATTCTTAATAACTTTATTCTCAGCTATCGTGACGGGCATTTATCTGCTGATGCAGTTCTTCCTATTTGGTGTTTTTGTGATAGTCTTTCTTTATAATTTGGGTGCTATTATCAACCATTTACGTAAGGGTGATCGGTTTGACAACATTTAGTTAGGTATATCGGGTCGTATACCACGTTATTTTCTCATCAGTATCCCAAATTTCGTAAACTTTATCCTAGCACTAATCACAATGTGTTCTTGTCATTTATTGGAAAAGTACTCTAAGATAGAAGAATTTATTTAATGATAAAATCAGGCGACTTCGGAGCCTGATTAACGGACGGTTTAGCGGTATAATTGCCGTTAAACCGTCCTGTTTTCGTTTAACGAAAAAACAAGACTACAAAACAGAAGAAGAAAGCATAACGGTGTAACTGATTCATTTACAGAAATAAAAGTCTTTTGTAGTCCTTTCCTGTCCGACATTGGTTTGGCAGAATAAAGCGGATAAAGGCAAACGTTCCGTTTCTTATCCGTTACCCGTTTCAGGGAGCGAAAAGCGGTGCAGAACGTTGTCCGAAAATGACCGGAAAAGTCCTTATTTGTCTGTGTTTCACATTGTTCTAAAACTCACGAAAGCAGTAATTTTACAAACTTAAAAATGAGTGATTATGAACAACGAACTGAAAGTGTCCTTTTACATCAAAAGGGAAAAGAGCGCAGCCAACGCCTGCGGCATTTATCCGGTGATTGGCAAAATCATTGTCGGCAGTACGTTAGCCCAGTTCAGCAGTAAGCTGAAAGTCGATGAACGCCTGTGGGACGTCAAGTCAGGACGTGCGACCGGAAAGAGCAGGCAAGCCGTTGAGTTGAACCGGGCGATAAACAGGATAAACCTTGCCATTCATGCCAGCTACAAGGACATCTTGAAGCGGACGGGCAAAGTCACAGCCGTGGAGGTAAAGAACGCCTTTCAGGGTGTCGCAACCGCACAGACGACCGTCATTGCCCTGTTTGAGGAAATGATGCGGGATTTCAAGGCGAGGACGGGCATAGACCGGGCGGAATCTACCTACAAGCAGTACGAGGTGCTGCACGACCAACTGAAAGACTTCCTGAAAATACAGTACCACGCAAGCGACATACCGTTTACAGAACTGGACTTGCCTTTCATCGAATCCTTGGACTTCTATTTCAGGGTAAGGCGCAAAATGAAAGCAAGAACCGTCAAATCAAGGCTCGTGCTGTTTAACAAAGTCGTCCTGCTGGCATTGCACCGCAACATCATCAGCCGACACCCGTTTGCAGGCTTTGAGACGGAGAAGATAACGGCACAAGACAAGTCGCTGACCCCCGAAGAACTGGAAAGGCTGCTTTCCACTCCCCTGAAATCGGCTACCCAGCGTTTCATCCGGGACATGTTCGTGTTCTCCGTTTTCACCGGAATATCCTACGCAGACCTTAAAAAACTGGCATGGAAAGACATTATCCGGGAGAATGACGGCAGCCTGTGGATTTCGGCAGACCGCCAAAAGACGAAAACCGCTTTCAACGTCAAGCTGCTGGATATTCCGGTTCAGATAATGGATTACTACGAGGGGCTGGCGGAGGGTGACAGCGTGTTCCCTGCAATGAGTTTGGGACAGGTAAACGTAGGGTTGAAGCGTATCGCCCGGCATTGCAAAATCAACCGGGCACTGACCTACCACATGGGGCGTTATACCTTTGCGTCCCAAATTTGCCTGTCGCAAGGCGTACCGATAGAGAGCGTGAGCCGGATGCTTGGGCATACCAACATCCAAACCACCCAGCGTTACGCACGCCTGAACAACGGGAAGATAATAAGCGACATGAAAATGTTTGCCGAAAGAGTAGCCAACGAATTTAATTTTATCCCATGAAAAAAGAAAAGGGCATACAGAACAGCCGGAGCACCTTTGCCGTGCTGTTCTACCTTAATACCAGTAAGGTGAAGAAATCGGGCAAGTGTCCGGTAATGGGACGCATCACGGTGGACGGCAAGAGCACGGCTTTCAGTACCGGGCTGGAACTCCGCCCGGAAGAATGGAACGTCAAAGAGGGCGCAGCCACGGGAAACATGACGGAAGCCAAAGAGGTGAACGGGCGTATCGCCCGATGCCGCAGCGACCTGATGAAGCATTACGACATGCTGCTTGAAAACAAAAGCTACGTCACGGCTGAAACCCTGAAAAACGCCCTGCAAGGCTTCACGCTCAAACAAAACACGCTGATGCAGGAAATGGCGGCACTCGTGGAGGAAAAGCGCCTGTCGCTGGGCATTGCCATTACCGCATCCACTTACCGGAAATACATAACGATACACAAGCACCTGAAAGGTTTCCTGTATCATAAATACGAAGTATCGGACATCCTTTTCGGTCAGGTGGATTTCGCTTTCCTCGAAGCGTTCAACTATTACCTGAAAGTATGCTTGCAGTTGTCAGCCTGCACGGTGAACAACTACATGAAAATATTCCACAGCCTGATAATGCGAGCCATGAACAAGGGGCTTGTCTTTCAAGACCCGTTTTTCGAGTATGAATACGAACAGGTGACGGTACGCCGCAAATGGCTGTCTGTGGACGAGATAAAAGCAATGATGAAAGCGGAGTTGAAGCACCCGACCGAAATATTCGTCCGGGACATGTTTATTTTCTCAACATTCACGGGCATATCCTACGCAGACCTTGAAAATCTGACCTATGACAATATCGGGCGGCAGGAGGACGGGACTTTGTGCGTCACCCTGAACAGGCAGAAAACAGGGTCGCTTGCGTTTATCCCGCTAACCGATATTCCCCTGCGCATAATGAAGAAGTACAAAGACACGCCCTTTGCCGGGACGGGCGGGAAAGTGTTCAAGATGTGTACCCTCACCAATGCGGACATATTACTGAAAAAGATAGCCAAGAAAGCCGGGATAGACAAACGGCTGACCTACCACATGAGCCGCCACAGCTTTGCGACCCTTTGCCTTTCAATGGGCGTACCCATTGAGACGGTCAGCAAGATGCTGGGACACCAAAGCATAGACACCACCCGCATTTATGCGAAGATAACCCGTACCAAACTGAACGAGGACATGACGAGCCTTGCCGGGCGTATCAAAGGCAGGTACAGGCTTGCACGGCAGTAAGCCCATAAAAAAGCCGGCAACACAGTTTTCAAGAAAACGTGATTGCTGGCTTTCAATCAAACAAGCAATATAGAAAACAAGACAGCTATATTTCAATACTTCAATATTTCAAGAAAGCAAGACATCAATAAAACAAGATTTCATGTTTTCAAGATTTCATTTTCTGTAATGTCTTTCCAGCAGGTCTAAAATCTCGCTTTCACGATAGATGATTTTTCCCGGAAGCTGCACGTAGCCCAGCAGCCCCGTGTCCCTGTAATCCTGCAACGTCCGTTTGCTGATGCAAAGCCGCCTGCACACCTCATCACCCGTCAGGTAGTGTTCACCGTTCAATACCGGGCGATAGTTCATTACCACGTACTCCACGTTTTCCAGCACCCTGTCGAGGGAGGAAAACAGTACCAGCGTGGTTTCGGAATCTTTCGTTATCAAATCCATACGCCTACTTTTTAGAATTGTCCCTTACTTGGTCGAGCAGAAAGGCTTCCACGTCCGAAGCCTTGTAGTAAATCTTATTGTTAATCTGCGAATAAGGCAGTTTTCCCGTATCACGGTAAGTCTGCATCGTCCGGGCTGAAACGTTCAGCAAACGGCAAGTCTCGCAGTTATCCAGCCACTTGTCACGCTTCCTGCGTAAAGGCACGCAGAGCGCATCCACACGACCCACAAAATTTTCAAACCTCTGTTTCCATAGTTCAAAGGTTTTCTTTTCAATCGTCACTATTTCCATAACCGATATATTTATTCTTGTCAATACTCCGTTTTTCTTCACTGGTGCAAATATATAAGGCTGAATGACAGGTTGTTTCTTCCTGTCCGCAAATGACCTTACGTGTCCGAAAATGTCCACCGCCAACCCAACAACAACACGAAAGAAATGAACCGATAACAAAAAACCTGTTTTTTCTCCACTCCCTAAATAAGTAAGGTAATGAACACAAAGCCGTTTTCCATTTGCCGACATTAATTTGGCGCAGAGCGAAGCAAAGCGATTCCAAACGGCTGACGCTTTGTTTTTTACCGATTTTTCTTATTTT
>ERZ791741.1069-NODE-1069-length-24043-cov-35.483700_pt1 | contig 24043 bp, 23 predicted proteins | sample MGYA00510040_ERZ791741 | MGnify/ENA primary metagenome ERZ791741 (study PRJEB30046, sample SAMN00791960) | human gut metagenome | study: EMG produced TPA metagenomics assembly of the A metagenome-wide association study of gut microbiota in type 2... | reverse complement strand
TGCTCCAAACGTGCCGACAGAGATTCCGTAGCTACACAAATGGCTACCCAGACACTCTATGCAAATTTTATCTGCTTACAACCTTGTTGTGCTCTGGAAATACTACGGTCGGTTTGTATGTTTTTGCCTCTTCAAAATCCATTAAGGCATAGGCGATTATTATCACCGTGTCTCCTACCTGGCATTTCCTTGCCGCAGCTCCGTTCAGGCAGATGCATCCACTGCCACGTTCGCCTTTAATGATATACGTTTCAAAGCGTTCGCCATTGTTATTGTTGACTATCTGGACTTTTTCCCCGGCAATGAGACCTGCCGCGTCCATAAGGTCCTCGTCGATTGTAATGCTGCCCATATAGTTGAGGTTGGCTTCAGTCACCTGTACACAGTGCAGCTTGCTTTTTAATACTTCTATCATCATGGCTTTTTCAACTTTTGTATTTGATGTGGTCGATGAGCCTTACCGGCCTTGCGCCACAGTAAACGGTTATGCAGCCTACTGCATAGTCCGTGTCATTCCAGTTGTTTATGGATTGCAGGCTGTTGCCGTCAACTATCTCAAAATATTCAACGTCAAGTCCTTCCACGGCGTTTATTTGATTTACAACGTAGTCATGCGTTTCCTGCACCGTATGTTTTTTAGCGTATTCAACGCTTTCTTTCAGCGCTTTGAATATGTTTGGGGCAATCATTCTCTCTTCAGCTGAAAGCAACGTGTTGCGTGACGAGCGTGCAAGTCCGTCGGTATCACGTATTATTGGGCATTCAACTATGTTCACATTTAGCCCTAACGACTTGACCATAGCTTTTACTACGGCTATCTGCTGCCAGTCTTTTTCCCCGAAATAAGCCCTGTCTGGGCGTACAATATAGAAAAGACGGCTGACAACCTGGCAAACGCCATTGAAGTGTCCGGGACGGTGCGCGCCTTCCATTACTGTGGATATAGGTGGAAATTCAAAATGCCTTGTATCGGGTGTAGGATACATTTCCTCGACAGATGGCGCGAATACATAATCGGCACCGACGCTTTCCAGCAATTTGCAATCCGCTTCAAGGTCGCGTGGATATGAGCTTAAGTCTTTCGGGTCATTGAATTGGGTTGGATTGACAAAAACGGAAACAACCGTGATGTTGTTTTCCTTTACACTTTTCTTGACCAAGGAAGCGTGTCCGTCGTGGAGTGCTCCCATAGTAGGGACAAGCCCTACGCTCCTGCCTTTTTTCCTGTCATCGAACAAAGTGTTTTGAAGTTCGACTATCTTATGAAAAACCTGCATGATATATGATGTTTCAATGCTTGTTGAATTGGCGTGCAAAATAACAACAAATTTCTTAAATAAAGAAGAATAATAGGGAAAATATGTCGTTAAGAAAGCCCTTTTGCCTAATAAACGAAAAAAAATACTCGTTTTACGAAGTTTTTTTATACCTTTGCAAGGATAAAAATAAACATCATGGAGGCAAAGAAAGTATTATTCATAAATCAGGAAATCACTCCGTATGTTCCGGAAAGTGAAATGTCGCATTTAGGCAGGGTATTGCCGCAGACAATACAGGAAAAAGGATACGAGATAAGGACTTTCATGCCTAAGTGGGGCAATATCAACGAGCGTAGGGGACAGTTGCATGAAGTGATACGCCTTTCAAGGATGATGCTTATCATTGATGAAACCGACCATCCTTTGATAATTAAGGTCGCGTCGATTCCATCCACGAGGATACAGGTGTATTTTATTGACAATGAGGACTATTTCACAAAGCGCCTTATGGCTTTTGATGAAAACGGCAATGAATATGACGACAATGGTGAAAGGGCGGTTTTCTTTGCCCGTGGTGTCCTTGAAACAGTTAAGAAGCTGCGTTGGACGCCGGACATAATACACTGCCAGGGGTGGATGTGTTCGGCTATACCTTTATATATAAAGACAGCTTACCATGACGAGCCTTCATTTGCCAATGTCAAGGTTGTAACTTCATTATTCTCGGAAGAGCTACATGGAGACCTTGGCGCCAATTTCAGGAACAGCATAGAGTTCAAGGATGTCAAGCCGGAGATACTTGACCGTTATGGTGAGAATTTCAGTTTCATTGATTTTGAGAAGCTTGCCATTGATTATTCTGACGGAGTGGTGAATGCCGGTAGTAATGTAAATCAGGAACTGATAAGATATGCCGAAGAGAAAGGTCTTCCTGTTCTGGTTAATCCTGACGATGAGGCCTTATGCCAGGTGTACGAAGATTTTTATGACAGGGTATTGGAAAGGTAAAATAAGATAAAGGATAATTGTTATTGTTCATAAGATTAATCCAAATGAAAAATAGGATTTTATTGTTCATCGCAACGTTCGTATCTGTAATGTTCGCGTCATGTGATGATACAACAAGTACGATAGGTTCTTCTTTGACAGATGGAATGGACATGCTTGAGGTTTCAACAGACACGTTCCCGGTGGCCTCGCAGTCTATTGTTGCAGACTCGGTCTTATCACGTAATACGACGGGGTATTTAGGTATAATCCGTGACCCGGAAACGGGGAATTATATAACTGGCAACTTCATGGCACAGTTCGGAACGCTTGAAGACTACGGTTTGCCTGAATTGGACAGTATTGTCAGCCTTACGGAGGATTTTCCTGAAACAGGCAACAGGGCGGATTCAATAAGTAAAGTGATGGCGGATTCTTGCCATATCAGGTTGTTTTTTGAAAGCTATTATGGTGATTCGCTTGCGACTATGAATATGACTGTCCATGAAATGGCGAATGCAATGGAAGACGGGGTGCAATATTATTCAAATTTTGACCCCAAAAAGGAGGGCTTTGTTGATGATGCAGGGTTTAAGGTAAATAAAACTTATGCATTGACAGACTTTACCGTAAGCGATGAAGACCGTGCAGACGCAGGTTCTTATACACCGAACATAAAGATAAACCTTAATATGCCTTATACCGATAAGGATGGGGTTACATATAATAATTACGGAACTTACATAATGCGCAAGTATTATGAAAATCCTAATAGTTTCAAAGATTCATATAGTTTTATACATGACGTGTGCCCGGGATTTTATTTTGAGATGAATGACGGGTTAGAGGCAATGGCCTATGTTATAGTGAGCCAGCTTAACATATACTTCAAGTATAATGCCGATACAACCTATGTTGGCACATCTACTTTCGCAGGAACTGAAGAGGTTTTGCAGACTACAAATATCGAGAATGACGGTGGTGCGTTAGATGCATTGGCTAAAGACGAAAGCTGCACGTATCTGAAAACACCTTCCGGAATATTTACAGAACTTGAATTGCCTGTTGATGAAATCAAGAACGGGCATGAGAACGATACGTTGAACACAGCCAAGTTAGTCCTTACGCGCCTGAACAATACTACGGCGAGCGACTATTCTTTGGATATACCGACAGCTCTGTTGATGATACCGAAAGACAGTCTTTACAGCTTCTTTGAGAATGGCGACATAATTGATTATCAGAAATCTTTTTATGCAAGCTTTGATACAGATTCGAGTGAGCGCAATACCAATACATATACGTTTAATAACATTTCCGAGCTTATAAATAGTATGTATAATTCCAAGCTCAACGGGCTTGCGAGTGAAGACTGGAATAAGGTTGTTGTTATTCCTGTAACTATAACGACAAACAGTTCTCAGCAGATTGTAAAGGTTGTACATGACATGAGTTTAACGAGCACGCGCCTTGTCAGAGGGACAAAGGATGATAATTCTCCAATAACCATCAGTGTTGTGTACAGCAAATTCGGTCAAGAGTGATGGCGGATAATTTTCTCGAACGTCATTATCAGGAATATGAGAAGCGCAAGGAAGAATGGTTGCGCAAGAAGAAACACATTCCCAAATCGAAGTCTGTGTCATCTCACAGACGTTAAAGTAACGATAAATAAGATGGTTTCATAGAAATAGACGAATAATAGAAATAAAGAAAGCGGCAGGGATTTCAATCATTCCCTGCCGCTTTCTTATATCCTCTTGGTAGAGTGGCATCATTCAATGACTACGAGCGGAGTGTCTTCCATGACACTTTCGCCTTCTTTCACAAGTATGGCTGTAACCTTTCCGCCCTTTTCTGCGTCAAGGTTGTTGGCCATCTTCATGGCTTCAAGCACAACAACGGTGTCGCCGGCTTTGACTTCGTCGCCAACGGAAACCTTTATTTCGGTTATGACTCCTGGCAACGGTGACTTTACAGCGTTGTTCATATTCACACGTGGGCTATTTCCACCAGCTGAGGCTGGTGCTGCCGCCGGCTGCTGTGCAACGGGTTTTACAACGACCTTTTTCTTCTGAGGTTCAGGTTCTTTTTCCATTTCAACCTTGTATTCCTCACCATTGACAACCACATTCGCGATGTTGTCCTCGATGCTGGCAATGGTAACCTCATACTTATTGCCGTTTATTGTATATTTATATTCTTTCATAAAACTTCGTTTTTTAAGGGCGTTGTGTCATTGATAGGAAACGCATTTCCCATTCAGAACATTTTTTCTTTATTGTGATAATGCCTGTTTCCTTGTCATGCACATTGTTGCCGTTAAACTCATGCAACGCCAATGCAATGGCTGCATAAACCTCGTTTTTGTTCATTGTCGTTGATTTTATATGTTGGAAACATTACATCGGAATGTTGCCGTGCTTCTTTGCGGGCAGGCCATCCCTCTTTGTTGCCAGCTGGGCCAATGCGCGACAGATGCGGAAGCGCGTGTTGCGCGGCTCTATCACATCGTCGATGTAGCCGTACTTGGCAGCCTGGTACGGGTTCGCGAACATTTCGGTGTACTCTTCTTCCTTCTCTGCAAGGAATGCCTTGGGGTCTTCGTGCTCTTTTGCTTCTTTTGCACAGAGCACAGCGACAGCTCCGCTTGCACCCATAACGGCGATTTCTGCCGACGGCCAAGCATAGTTGATGTCTGTGCGCAGCTGCTTGCATCCCATGACGATGTGGCTTCCGCCGTAGCTCTTACGCAGTGTGACGGTAACCTTGGGCACAGTGGCTTCGCCGTAAGCGTAGAGCAGCTGTGCTCCGTGCAGGATGACAGCGTTGTACTCCTGACCTGTGCCGGGGAGGAAACCGGGCACATCAACGAGGCTCACGATAGGAATGTTGAACGCGTCGCAGAAGCGGACGAAACGTGCACCCTTGCGGCTTGCGTTAACGTCAAGCACTCCGGCGTAGCATGAAGGCTGGTTGGCCACGATACCAACGCTCTGTCCGTTGAAGCGTGCGAAACCCACGATGATGTTGCGTGCGAACTTAGGCTGTACTTCGAAGAATTCGCCGTTGTCGGTGATTGCGCCGATAACCTTGTACATGTCGTAAGCCTGGTTGGGGTCTTCGGGTATGATTTCGTTGAGCGAATCCTCCATACGGTTGATGGGGTCGGTGCACTCCTTGCGCGGAGCTTCTTCCATGTTGTTTGAAGGAATGTAGCTCAACAGGGTCTTTATCATTTCCATTGCCTCTTCCTCTGTAGCGGCAGTAAAGTGTGTCACACCGCTCTTTGTTGAGTGTACGCTCGCTCCGCCGAGGTGCTCCTGGTCGATGTCTTCGCCGGTTACGGTCTTAACAACCTTCGGACCGGTAAGGAACATGTATGATGTGTTTTCCATCATCAGGGTGAAGTCGGTCAGCGCCGGTGAATAAACCGCACCGCCCGCACACGGGCCGAAGATGCCGCTGATTTGCGGAATTACGCCAGAAGCGAGGATGTTGCGCTCGAAAATCTCGGCAAATCCTGCCAATGCGCAGATGCCTTCCTGTATGCGCGCGCCGCCAGAGTCGTTTATTCCGATAACGGGCGCACCCATCTTCATTGCCATATCCATGACCTTGCAGATTTTCTGCGCCATTGTTTCAGACAGCGAACCGCCGTTTACGGTGAAGTCCTGTGCGAAGATGTAAACCAAGCGGCCGTCTATCGTTCCGCATCCGGCAACGACACCGTCGCCGAGATATTGCTTCTTTTCCATTCCGAAGTTGGTGCAACGGTGCAGCTTGAACATGTCAAATTCCTCGAAGCTGCCTTCGTCGAGAAGCATGTCTATACGTTCGCGCGCTGTGTACTTCCCACGTGCGTGCTGTTTCTCTATGGCTTTTTCCCCACCTCCAAGACGTGCTTTTTCGCGTTTTGCGATAAGCTCCTTGATTTTTTCTACTTGTTTGCTCATTGGTATTTGTGTTTTTACAACGGTTAGTGTTGGAAATCCTTGCCGTTTGTGGCAAAATCCGCAGGCGGCAAGGTTTGTCTTATAACCTTATTTATATAATTATTGTTCGCAAAGCTCTGTGAGTATGCCGCATGTAGACTTCGGATGCAGGAACGCGATGTTCAGGTTTTCCGCGCCCTTGCGTGGAGCTTTGTCTATCAGGCGAAGTCCTTTGCCCTCGCATTCGGCCAAAGCTTCTGCAACTCCGTCCTCTATACAGAAAGCAACATGGTGTACGCCATGGTTGCCTTTGTCGAGCCATTTCTGTATTGTACTGTCGGGCGATGTAGGCTCAAGCAGTTCCAGTTTCACCTCGCCACACTTGAGAAAAGCCGTTTTTACCTTCTGGTCGGCCACTTCTTCAACTGCGTAGCATTTAAGTCCCAACACATTCTCGAAATAGGGCAGAGCTTCTTCAATGCTTTGTACGGCTATGCCCAAATGTTCAATACGTGAAATTTTCATATTATTATATTTTAAAATAATGCTGCAAAGATAGTGTAAATAGAATGAAGTGCAAAATAAAAATGGATGAAAAGATTTTTTATTTTGCACTTCACTGATGTATTGTGTTTTTAGTGCGGCCATGCGCCAAATGTTTGAGGTATGCAGGGGAAATGCTGAATGAATGAAAACGTGCGGCATTTGTCAGGTGCTGCAGTTCTGGCAAAGCTGTGTCCTGTTTGTTCTGGCATAATGAAAGACAAGCAGGGGGTTGTCTTACAATTTGATTTCCGTTGGGTGTTGAGAACAGCCTTGTTTCTGAATGAGAATAATGTTTGCGGAAATAATCCAGAGAAATGTGTGCAAACGCAAGTGCCGTTGTTACAGACCATTGCATTTTCATACGGCTTTAGTGTGCAATTATTATGTCTGTTTTAGAGGCGGAAAACCGTTATTTTGAATGGCGAAGTATGCTTTTCCGGGCTTTTTATACGGTGCAGCAGACCTATTTCCATGCTTTTCGGCAAGCCGAAAGGCCGTCTTTTGCAAGCCGAAAGGAGGTCTTTTATACAATCAAAGGTGCTGTTTCGTTATGTTTGGCGTGTGCGGTTGTGTGTTGGAAAACTTAGTTTGACGGTTTTCCCGTACATTCTTTAAGTGACATTTTGACAAGCAATCTTCCATAAGACGTGTTGTTTTGACATTGTAATGCAGCTGCATAGCGTGCTTGATGCAGCTGCGCAGGTAAAGGACAAGTAAAGAGCAGGCGATTTTTTTTATATTATTTAATAGTGTAAACCGCTGTTCGAATGAAATATTTTTTGTAATTTTGCGGTCGAAAAAAGAAGAGCACGGATCGATGCTGAGCGCAAACATCGTCAGGCTCTTGCAGCAAGGCCGTTTTCAAGGCAATAGGTATGATTTAAGGAAATTATTTTAACCCTTTTAAAATAAACAAAGATGATTAAAATTGGTATCAATGGATTTGGCCGTATCGGCCGTTTCGTTTTCCGTGCTTCTCTCGAAGAGGCTAACAAGAACGATGTAGTAGTAGTAGGTATCAACGACCTCCTGCCTGTTGACTACATGGCTTACATGCTGAAATATGACACGATGCACGGCCGTTTCGATGGCACTATCGAGGCTGACGTGGAGAAGAACGAGCTTATTGTAAACGGCAACCACATCCGCGTTACAGCAGAGAAGGACGCTGCAAACCTGAAGTGGGACGAAATCGGCGCTGAATACGTAGTTGAGTCTACCGGCCTTTACCTGACAATGGACCGTGCAGAGAAGCACCTCCAGGCTGGCGCTAAATATGTAGTGCTGTCAGCTCCTTCAAAGAAGGGCGAGGACGGCCGTCAGGCTGACATGTTCGTATGCGGCGTAAATACCGACACATACGCTGGCCAGAAGATTGTTTCAAATGCATCTTGCACAACCAACTGCTTGGCTCCTATAGCTAAAGTCCTGAACGACAAGTTCGGCATCGAGACTGGTCTTATGACAACCGTTCACTCTACTACCGCTACACAGCGCACCGTTGACGGCCCTTCTATGAAGGACTGGCGTGGTGGCCGTGCTGCTTCTGGCAACATCATCCCGTCTTCTACGGGTGCTGCTAAGGCTGTAGGCAAGGTTATTCCCGAACTGAACGGCAAGCTGACAGGTATCTCAATGCGCGTTCCTACTTTGGACGTATCAGTTGTTGACCTGACTGTAAACCTGAAGAACCCCGCAACTAAGGAAGACATCTGCAACGCAATGAAGGAAGCTGCAGAGGGCGAACTGAAGGGTGTGCTCGGCTACACAGAGGACAAGGTCGTTTCTTCAGACTTCCTCGGCTGCCCGTTGACATCTATCTTCGACGCAGACGCAGGCGTTTACCTGACAGACAAGTTCGTTAAGGTTGTATCTTGGTATGACAACGAGATTGGTTACTCTCACAAGGTAATCGACCTCATCAAGATAATGAAGAAGCACAACGGCTAATCTTAAAATTACCGATATGAATAAAATAAACCGCCAGGCATTTGCACGGCGGTTTATTTTTTGTATATTTGCAAGGTAAAAAAATGTAAAAAGTCTGCTCCATAGTTCCATGTTATGAATAAGATGATAACCATACTCGGTCCAACAGCTTCCGGCAAGACGGCTTTGGCGGCGGCTTTGGCAGCCTCAGTCGGCGGTGAGATAATAAGCGCCGACAGCCGCCAGGTGTACCGTAGGATGGACATTGGAACAGGAAAAGACCTTGCCGACTACAATGTAGGAGGAGTGCATGTGCCTTACCATCTAATAGACATAGTCGAGCCGGGCACAAAGTATAATGTTTTCGAGTACCAAAAGGACTTCGCCAAGGCTTATGACGACATCCGCAACCGTGGGCGTCTGCCAATAATGTGCGGCGGCACGGGGCTGTATATTGAGTCTGTTTTAAAGGGATACAAGCTTCTGCCTGTACCGGAAAACAAGGAGTTGCGCCACAGCCTTGAAGGCAAGACGTTGGCGGAGTTGACCGGGTTGCTTGAAAAACTGAAGTCGGAAAACGGCTCGGCCATGCACAATACGACAGATGTGGATACTGCGAAACGTGCCATACGCGCCATAGAAATCGAGACTTATTATAAAGAACATGCTCAGGAAGAGGTACAGCCGTTTCCCGAAGTCTGTTCGGTCATCATAGGTGTGGATGTTGACCGTGACGAGCGCAGGCGTAGGATAAGCGCACGTTTGAGTCAGCGGCTCGACAATGGCATGGTAGACGAGGTCAAGGGATTGCTTGCTGAAGGCATATCTCCAGAAGACCTGATGTATTACGGGCTTGAATATAAGTTCTTGACGGAATATATAATAGGCAAGCTCACGTATGGCGAGATGTTCCGCTCATTGGAAATAGCAATACATCAGTTTGCCAAGCGGCAGATGACATGGTTTCGTGGGATGGAGCGCCGCGGTTTCAAAATAAACTGGATTGACGCGATGTTGCCGTTGGAAGAAAAGATAAGACGTATAGTTGATATATATAATAAGGAATAGAAAGGTAATTCAGTTATACTAAAAGTAAGGTAAAATGACGATGTCAAATACTCGTTGGGGAATATTATACTGTCCGAAGCACGGTGTGTCAGGAGCGAAAAAACGTTGGAGCAAGATTGAAAGTAGCTTGAAATCCAACGGAATTGATTTTGACTTCGTGCAATGTGAGCGGCAGGAGGGGGTAGTCCGTCTTGTCAATATGTTCATAGACAATGGTTATAAGACAATAGTTGTTGTAGGAGGAGACTCTGCTCTCAACGATGCGGTGAACTGCCTTATGTCCGCAAATAAAGAAGTGCGTGAATCCATAGCCTTCGGACTTATCCCCAATGGTATGATGAACGACTTTGCCCGATATTGGGGGATAAAGGAAGGTGAGCTTGAACAGACCGTAAAGTGGCTGAAAGAACGCAGGATAAGGAAGATTGATTTGGGCTGTATCAGATACACTAACGCAAAAGGAGAAAAATGCCACAGGTATTTTCTTAATTGCGTGAACGTCGGTCTTATTTCGGCAATAATAAAGTTGCGCAGGAGTACACGCCGTTTATTGGGATATAGAACCTTGTCGTTTTTCAGCTCATTGGTATTGATGGTTTTTCAACGGCTTGATTATAAAATGTCGCTGAAAATCAATTCAGATGTAATCAACCGTAAGGTCATGACCGTATGTGTCGGCAATGCGTTGGGTTATGGACAGACTCCTAACGCCGTGCCTTACAATGGACTGCTGGATGTCTCCGTTGTATATCATCCAAAAATAACACAATTATTTGAGGGCTTCTATCTCCTTTTTACGGGAAAGTTCTTAAATCACCATAGTGTTCATCCATACCGAACACCGGAAGTATTGGTTAATGAAGCCGTGAAAGCCCCTGTCAGCGTTGACGGAAGGCTGATAAAGAAACCTGTAGGACCGTATAAGATAATGGTAGAACAAGAGGTGATAAATTTTATAATACCAGCTTAAAGCGAAGTCTTTGTACCAGTACTGGAACCAGTGCTGGTATTTTTTATGCTTTTTCTGTGCGTAATTTGTTGTAAGGTGAAAAAAAAAGTATATTTTTTTGCCGTAAAAAATAATTTTATTACCTTTGAAAGGTCATTTAACGTGCTTGTTTAATATTGGCAGGTCAGATTGTTTTGATATTCGAAAAACTTTAAATCTTCTGAATTATACCATGAGTTATCTTAAATTTGAAAAAGCTCTGATGACAAACTTGGAGGAATCGCTTTCAAGGGAGTTGTTACGTACCAACCGTTCGGGGGCTTATGCTTGCTCAACTGTTGTGGACTGCAACACGAGCAAATACCACGGCTTGTTGGTTGTACCAATTCCCGAGATGGACGATGACAATCATGTATTGCTTTCCTCTTTGGATGTCACAGTAGTCCAACACGGAGCGGAATTCAACCTTGGGCTTCACAAGTATCAGGGGAACAATTACAGCCCGAAAGGGCATAAGTACATCCGCGAGTTCAATTGCGACAAAGTACCTACAACGGTTTACCGTGTCGGAGGGGTGCTGTTGAAGAAGGAAGTGGTGTTTCAACATTATGAGAACCGCATCCTGATACGTTACACGCTTGAGGACGCACATAGCGAGACGATATTGAGGTTCAGACCGTTTCTCGCATTCCGCAGCGTAAGGCAGGTGACACACGAAAATGCGACGGCGAGCCGTGAGTACCACATGGTTGACAATGGAATCAAGACCTGTATGTATGCCGGTTATCCAGATTTATATTTGCAATTCAGTAAGGCCAACGAGTTTGTTTTTGTGCCTGACTGGTATAGGGGCATAGAGTATCCTAAGGAGCAGGAATATGGATATGCTTCAAATGAGGACTTGTATGTTCCGGGATATTTCGAGATGAATATAAAGAAAGGTGAGAGCATCGTTTTCGCCGCGTCTACTTCAAGCATCAAGACGAACACTCTGAAGCATCTCTTTGAAAAAGAAGTGGCAGACCGCTCTCCTCGTGATAACTTCTTCCATTGTCTCGTAAACGCAGCTCATCAGTTCCATAACCGGACAAGTAAGGACGAACGTTATATTCTTGCCGGTTATCCTTGGTTCAAGTGCCGTGCGCGTGACACATTCATTTCCCTTCCGGGCTTGACGCTGGCTATTGACGAGCAAGATTATTTCGAGCTGGTAATGAAGACGGCAGAAAGGGGAGTGCGTGAGTTTATGAATGGTGAGCCGCTTACTGTGAAAATCACGGAAATGGAGCAACCGGATGTATTCTTGTGGGCTATTTGGGCTATCCAGCAGTATGCCAAGTTTGTTGGTGACGAAAAATGTCTGGAAATGTATGGAAAGTTTGTCAAGGATATACTTTGTTACATAATTGAAGGGAAACATCCGAATCTGCGTCTTGATCCGAACGGTTTGATTTATACTGAGGGCCGCAATAATCCTGTTACCTGGATGAACTCTACTGTCAATGGACATCCAGTTGTACCGAGGACAGGTTATATTGTAGAATTTAACGCCTTATGGTATAATGCTCTAAAGTTCGGTGCAAAGTTGGCGGCATTGAAAGATGACAACGTAAAGGTTGAAGATTGGGAGAAAAGGGCGGAGCTATGCAAACAGTCGTTTGTTGATACTTTCCTTAACGATTATGGTTATCTGTTTGATTATGTAGACGGAAGCATGATGGATTGGAGTGTCCGTCCGAACATGATATTTCCCGTTGCATTCGACTATTCTCCTTTGTCGCAAGACCAGAAGAAAAGTGTGCTCGATGTTTGTACGCGTGAACTGCTTACTCCGAAAGGGCTGCGTTCATTGTCACCAAAAAGCGGTGGATATAATCCCATGTATGTAGGGCCGCAGCGTGATTATGCCTACCATCAGGGTACGGCGTGGCCGTGGCTCGGCGGTTTCTATATGGAAGCTTGCCTGAAATTATACAAGCGTACACGTTTGAGCTTTATTGAGCGTCAGATGGTGGGATATGAGGATGAGATGTTGATAAACTGTCTCGGAACTATACCTGAACTGTCAGACGGGAACCCTCCGTTCCGTGCGCGTGGAGCAATATCATTTGCTATGAACGTTGCGGAAATTTTAAGAACATTGAATTTACTTGAAAAATATTCTTACGTTAAATAATAAGGAGGGGCTATATGAAAGTTTTAATGTTTGGTTGGGAGTTTCCTCCTCACATTCTTGGCGGTCTTGGCACAGCGAGCTACGGCATAACAAAGGGACTTTCTGAGCAAGGAGACATGGAGATAACATTCTGTCTGCCGAGACCCTTTGGTGATGAGGACAAAAGTTTCATGAACATAATATCCATGAATACCGTCCCGATAGTTTATCGTGATGTAAATTATGATTATGTTAAAGAGCGGATTGGACATGTAATGTCGCCTGAAACATATTATAGCTTGCGAGACCATATCTATGCCGACTTTAATTACATGTTGGTGAACGACCTTGGTTGTATTGAGTTCTCAGGTAAATATCAGGACAATCTGCATAGTGAAATAAACAATTATTCTATCGTTGCAGGTGTAGTGGCCCGTCAACAGGAGTTTGACATCATACACGCCCACGACTGGTTGACTTATCCGGCCGGTATTCATGCGAAGAATGTAAGTGGCAAGCCATTGTGCATCCATGTACATGCTACTGATTTTGACCGTAGTCGCGGAAACGTAAATCCGACGGTTTACGCGATAGAGAAGGATGGGATGGATAATGCAGACTGTATAATGTGTGTCAGTGAATTGACCCGTCAGACTGTCATAAACCATTATCATCAAGACCCACGCAAGTGCTTCACGGTACACAATGCGGTTTATCCGTTGAGGCAGGAATTGCAAGATATACCTCGTCCAGACCATACCAATAAGGAAAAGGTTGTAACGTTTCTTGGCCGTATAACAATGCAAAAAGGTCCGGAGTATTTTGTTGAAGCGGCCAATATGGTTCTTCACCGTACACGTAATGTCCGTTTTTGTATGGCAGGAAGTGGCGATATGATGGATGCGATGATTTATCTTGCCGCAGAACGTGGAATTGCAGACCGTTTCCACTTCCCGGGATTCATGCGTGGTAAACAGGTTTATGAATGCCTTAAAGATTCAGATGTGTATGTAATGCCTTCAGTGAGTGAGCCTTTCGGCATTTCTCCATTGGAAGCCATGCAATGTGGCACGCCGACAATCATATCAAAGCAAAGCGGATGTGCCGAGATATTGACAAATTGTATAAAAGTGGATTATTGGGATATCCACGCTTTGGCTGATGCGATTTATTCAATATGCCATAATGATAGTCTGTTCGATTATTTGCAGGCGGAAGGAAAGCATGAGGTAGATCAAATCACATGGGAGAAAGTCGGTTTATGGATTCGTGAACTTTACGAGCGTACACTTGGACTTAGGGATAAATAACTGAAATCAACAATTAACCAAAATAAGAAATACTACAATGAAAACAATATGCTTATATTTTGAGATTCATCAAATAATACATCTCAAACGCTATCGTTTCTTTGACATAGGTACAGACCATTATTATTATGACGACTATGAAAACGAGCGCAGCATCAGCGACATAGCAGAGCGTTCGTATATGCCTGCGTTGGACACTTTTCTAGAAATGATAAAGAGCAATGGCAAATATTTCAAGGTGGCGTTCTCCATTTCGGGTGTAGGTCTGGAGCAGTTGGAGATGCACGCACCGCAGGTTATAACGAAGCTTCAGGAGCTTAACGATACAGGTTGTGTGGAGTTTTTGGCCGAGCCGTACTCTCACGGACTGTCTTCGCTTGTAAATGAGGAGGCTTTTGCAGCCGATGTTAAGAAACAAGCAGCAAAGATGCAAGAGTATTTCGGAAAGAAACCTACGGTACTGAGAAACTCGTCGCTCATATATAGCGATGACATTGGCGGTCAGGCCGCAGCCATGGGCTTCAAAGGCATGCTGACTGAGGGCGCTAAGCATGTGCTCGGATGGAAGTCTCCGCATTATGTCTACAATTGTGCGATAGCTCCCAATCTTAAGCTTTTGCTTCGCGATGTTGACCTTAGCGACGACATCAGCCTGCGCTTCAACAATACAGAATGGGATGGCTACCCATTGTTTGCAGACAATTACATTAATAGAATAGCGTCTTTGCCTGATAACGAGCAGGTTATAAACATATTCATGGAACTCTCTGCGCTTGGCATAGCACAGCCATTGTCGTCAAACATTCTTGATTTTATCAAGGCTTTGCCGATGTATGCTAAAGAAAAAGGCATAACGTTCTCAACGCCAACTGAGATTTGCCTTAAGATGAACAGCGTTGGAAATCTTGATGTGCCAGACACTTTATCGTGGGTTGACGAGGAACGTGACGTTAGCTGCTGGCTCGGCAATCCGATGCAGCGTGAAGCTTTTAACAAGCTTTATAGCGTGGCTGACCGTGTGAGGATAGCCAATGACCCGAGGATAAACCAGGATTGGGACTATTTGCAGGCAAGCAATAATTTCCGCTTCATGACGACGAAGCCTTCAAATGTCGGCCTAGACCGTGGCATTTATAGTTCACCGTTTGATGCGTTTACAAATTATATGAATATTCTCGGCGATTTCATTAACCGTGTCAATTCGTTATATCCTGAAGAAATTGATAACGATGAGCTTAACTCATTGCTTACAACGATTAAGAATCAGGGTGACGAGATTGAGATGAAAGACAAAGAAATTGTCCGCCTGAAAGCCAAGGTTGAAAAGATGCAGGCTGCGGAAATAAAGCTGAAGGCCAAAGTCGGAAAGACTAAGACGACGGCGAAGAAGCCTGTGGCAAAATCTGCTGCAACAAAAAAAACTACGGCGGAAACTGAAAAAACAGAATGACGAACGGTATAACTGCATTCTTCCATTTTTTGATGGAAGTTTCATAGCAGAGCCATTTATTAAAGCCCCTACCTATTTAGAGGAGGGGCTTTACTGTTTTTGTAGTATTGAAAAGTTGTAATTTAGCTAATTTTATGCTTCTAATAATCTTGTTCGAGGTAAAAAAGGCTTATCTTTGCAGTCAATATGCGATGCGGCAACATCTTTTGAGTGGCAAATCAAGGTGCTTGGCGTAGTCGCCAAACATATAGAAGCAATGTTTCTCCGCAATAAATACAGAATAACAAAGAACAGATATTTAGCCGGTTTCTCGGTAGTTGTGTTGATCTTGGCTTTAGTGCGACTTATATTTCCATCCGTGGCAGGCAATCATGAGAATGTTGAATTTGTACATGATAAAGGTGCATCTTCGGTTGATATTGTAAAAGCAAATCGGCAAGACACGGTAAAGCCACGTTTTATTACGCAACCGCAAGTTCTTCCTTTGGCCTCTTTTTTTGACAATACAGGTCGTATTGTCAAGCATAGGATAAACAGTGTTCCGGGTTTCAGCCGTACATTTCCGGATAATAATGACGTGCAGTTAGTAGCTGCAAATACTCATGGTGTAAAGCCTGTCAGTGACCGCGAAGAGGCGGAGCGTCGCAAGAAAGACCTTGTTTTTGTCGGTGCCAGTCCTTATTTTCATGTCGACCCGTTGAAGAGCAGCATTCCATATCTTGTTCCACGTGCGGCCATATTGTTGAACGACATAGGCCGGGCGTATTACGACAGTCTTCAAATAAAGGGCATTCCGCTTCATCAGATAATAGTTACGAGCGTGCTTCGCACCCGTAATGACGTGGAGAAACTTCGTGGACATAATGCCAATGCTACCGAAAACTCATGCCATCTTTATGGCACAACGTTTGACATCTGTTATAATCGCTATAAGACCGTCAGTCCGTCAGAAGGCCGTCCTCGTCGTGCTGTCCGTAACGACACATTGAAATGGGTACTTAGTGAAGTTCTGCGTGATATGCGCGAGGCCAATCGTTGTTACGTAAAGTATGAGGTTAAGCAGGGCTGTTTTCACATAACGGCAAGATAAAAAGTATTTATGATAAAAATAATGCGTTTCATCTGTCACTTGTAACATCGCGGTGTAACGTGCTGAAGCTCAATGTTATACGTTGTGACAGATGCAGATGCTCATCTGTCACGGCCATCTTTGATGTTTGATATGTGTGACGGTTGTCTGAAATTATCTGTCATAGTGCAATGTCTTGAAAACCAATGCTTTACACTGTAATGTGACAGGTAACGGATAAATTCCGTTTTTCTTTTCTATTTGTTTGACATGTGCAGGGGTGCCGTGCTTTCTTGATAGTTAAAGAGCGTTTGCTGTAATACAGAAGGTCATGTTTCACGTTATAAAAGATGACCTTTCAGCGTGAAAAAGGCCATCTTTTGCGTTTAACTTAAGGATTAAATCAACTTATTTAAGCTATGATTTCTTTTACCCAATCGACAATTTCAGGTGTGGCATCCATGACAAATTCTTGTCCGCGTCCAGCTGACTGGAAGTATCCGTCTTTCCATGGCGCTGGGTGATATGTTATTTTCACATTCTTGAAAAATGACGGCAAATTCCAACGTCCACGTGGTTGGCCGACCTTAGTCAATACTCTGTCGGTGCGGTAATCGAGTGTTCCGCAACCTTCCTTACTTGGTAATATTGACAATTTATTGGTCGGTAAGAATATAGCATTCCTATTTTTGTTCCAGCTATTTTTATAAGCGGCATGGGGGTGTTCTGTCAACCAACATGGAATTTCATCCTCGTTTTCTATTATTTGACTTATTTGCATATAGCCATATATCACGTGCAGGTCTCTTCCTTCACGTTTATACCGTAGTGTTCCGTTGACAAGTTCTGTCTCCTTGAACCAGCCGAAAAATAGAAATATGTCGCCAATAGACACGCCATTATTTCTCAAAACTGAAAGTGCCGAGTCTACTTGACCGAATGCCGGTTGCCATCCTTCCTGCCTATTCCTTGTTTCCCGTCGAATGTCAGGGTCAAGATGGCAGTGCCGGTCAGGAGTTATAAGTGTTCTTGGATTGAGTGATTTGATTATTTCATAATAACTTAAACCGTTCCATTGCAAAGACGAGAATGTGTTATACTTGTCGTCTGTATCAGGAATTGGTAGCGACAGCAATGTTCCATCGGGCAATATTGGGCTTGGTTGGCCGCCTGAAGATGAGTCGAACCCTTTTCTGCTTAGTATTATTTTCATTGTTATAGCTTTATTATACCAGGTTTGAAATTTGTCGTTATAAGTTTGATGAGTGGACAATCGTCAAGCCCAACCTTCTTACAACGTGGTATTTTAAACGGCATATCTACTTTCAGAGGATTGTTAATGCCGAAGAAATAAAAATCCTCACATATCAGCACGTATGTTCCTTTAATGTCGCGTGGCATATCGTCAAGCGTATGCGAGCTGTTTTCATGCTGTATATAGACACCGTTGCCTTTAGGTTCGTAAATGTTGTCACCGCTGTCATAAGCATTATTCACTGCACTGTGGGCTACTGCCTTGCCGCCTTGTACGCTAATGAGGTGCGGACGTTTCTGCGGATATTCCATCCAATATTCGTCGTATGTGATTTTCTTTGTTACCTTGGCAAGGTAAATCAGCTTTTCTTCTCCATTGACAAATCTGTGTGTTTTGCCGTTCTTGTCGTGCATAACGGTTGATGTCCATCCTGAAATCCAGTCGCCAACTTTAGCGCATTTACGGATAACGGGTTTACAGTTTGCCAATGTTAACACTCCGTGATGTGGATTTGGGGCAAATTCTGAGTCCCAAGTCATTTTGTAACAATAAAGGTTGTTCATGATTTTATTTATTCCAGTTAAACTTTACACCCATTATTTCGAGTGCTTGGTATTTCCATTTTTCTTGGTCGAAGTTTGGCGTGTATTTTGCCATAAGCACGATGTCTTTTTCTGTCAGGTTCATGTTGAATGAGTAAGCACGCATGGCTACGGTCTTTTGGGGAGCATTTTTATCCAATCGGAAAAACACGGTGCCTATTCTTGTCATCTTTGTTTTCCTGCTGAAACAGTCTTCAGGGAACAGTGAATGGTTGTCAAGCATGAAGGCGTATCTGCCGTTTTGCTCTCCGTAGCCAAGCGTTCCGAGTGCAAAGGTATAAGGTTTGCCTCCGCCGTTCAATTTCAAGCTTATCACATCTCCAGTGAAGATATATTCACCTTTGCAGTCCTTATAGTTTGTTTGTACGCCGGCAAAGATTGCCTTATGGGCATAGCCGCGGCCAAAGCACTCGTCGTCGAACGTGTCGAGTACGGCCTTTTGGTCGTGCTCGCCTGCCCATTTGTCGTCAGTGTCCCATACGAAGAACTGTCCGTTGTGGAAAAAGAAATCGCCGAGATAGGCGTATCCGAACTTGTTTCGGTCTAAGACATACCTCACTTTTACACGCGGCACAAGATTGTTTATTCCTGCTCCAATCTGGTATTGGTACTTGCGGCAGAGCTGTTCCAACGTGTCATCCGTTATCACTTTTGGTGCTTCATCCTTGCCTTGGGGTATTTTCAGACCGAGCGTAACGTCAATCAGCATTCCTGCCAGCCACTCTTTTGGATGCGTTATGTTTGGAATTTCCATGCAGTCTTGGAACAGTTGAGCCATGTCTATGTCGTCAAAACCGGCAATTCCGCAGCCAATGCGTGTCAGCAAGAACCTGTTTTGCGGATGCGCTTTTGCGTAATCGATAAATTTTTCTGCGTAAGGTCTTATGTCTTCTATGTCCTTGAACATTGTCGGTATGGCGTAACACCGCCCTGTGGGGCCGTTGCCAACTCCCCATTCCGCGCCGAATTTCTCGTAAGCTGTGCGTGCTGCGCCACCATAGTGTAGTCCTTCAAGATTACTTCCGAATACGAAAATTTCGCATCGTGACAGTTCGGTTATCAGTTCGGGAGTGATGCGCTTGTTTGTCTTTTTCATGTAGTAGAGGTTTTATAGATACGGAAAAAAGCGTTAACCTAATACTGTTTAATCGTTTCTTCAGTTTTGCAAATATACTGAAACTTTTACAGAAAACCGCTATTAACGTTGATAAATTTATTATGTGGCATTTAGTGTTATGGAAGTCTGAGGCTTAAACTAAAAAGGCCGCAGGCAGGAATGACATACAATCATTCCTGCCTGCGGTCGGTATTGTTGTTTTGCGGCTTGTGCCTGTGTGTCATTCACTGACTTCTGGCCGGCTTTCTTCCTGTATTGAAGCTTGTATCGGGGTGAATGTCAGCTCTTCCTTGTCTGCGCTCTTGTCTGCTGTGATGGTGTCTCCGATTGTCAGTTTGCCGTCAAGCAGCAGTTCACATACGCCGTCTTCGATGTAAGTCTGGATGGCGCGCTTCAGCGGACGTGCGCCGAACTGTACGTCATAGCCCTTCGTTGCGACGAATTCCTTGGCCTTGTCTGTTATCTCGAGTTTGTAGCCAAGTTCGTTCACGCGGTTTATAAGGCCGCGAAGCTCGATGTCGATGATTTGCTTTATTGCGTCGAGGTCGAGCTGGTCGAAGGTTATTATCTCGTCCAAACGGTTCAGGAATTCCGGGCTGAACTGTTTGCTCAGGCTCTTTTGTATTATGCTGCGCGCATATTCCTTGTCGCTTTCGTTGAGGCTGAGCCCCATGTTGCCGCCTGCCGTGAAGCCGACTCCGCGTCCGAACTCCTTTAGTTGGCGCGTACCGGCGTTGCTGGTCATTATTATTACCGTGTTGCGGAAGTCTATTAGACGTCCGTTGCCGTCGGTAAGACGACCTTCGTCAAGCACTTGCAGCAACATGTTGAACACGTTGCCGTGAGCCTTCTCGATTTCGTCGAGCAGCACGATGGAGTAGGGGTGGCGGCGCACACGTTCTGTAAGCTGGCCTCCCTCTTCGTAACCTACGTATCCCGGCGGCGCTCCGATAAGGCGCGACGTGTTGAAGCTCTCGCTGTATTCGCTCATGTCTATGCGGATAAGGGCGTCGCTGCTGCCGAACATGTATTCGGCCAGCTTCTTTGCAAGATATGTCTTTCCAACGCCTGTAGGGCCAAGGAACATGAACGCGCCGATGGGGTGGTTAGGCTCTTTTAGGCCAACACGGTTGCGCTGTATTGCTTTCACCATTTTCTCTATGGCCTTGTTCTGTGCCACTACGGCCTTCTTTAGTTCCGCACCCATGTTTTTCAGACGCACACCTTCGGCCGCGGCCATTCGTTGCACGGGTACTCCTGTAATCATAGAAACGACGTCGGCCACGTCCTTTTCGGTTATTGTGTCACGTTTGCCTATCTCGTTGTTCGCCCATTTGTCCTGAAGTTCCTGCAACTCAGCCTCAAGTTCGGTCTGCTTGTCGCGGTAGCTTGCGGCCAGTTCGAAGTTCTGGTTCCTAACTGCAGCCTGCTTTTTTTCCTTTACATAGCTGATTTCCTTCTCCTTTTCACCGATTTCTGGCGGCATCTGCGCGTGTTGCAGGTGTACGCGTGCGCCGACTTCGTCCATAGCGTCGATGGCTTTGTCGGGGAACGCCCTGTCCGTGACATACCTGTCTGTCAGTTTGACACACGCCATAATGGCATCGTCAGAATAAGATACGTGGTGGTGATATTCGTATCTTTCTTTTATATTGTTAAGTATTTCGACGGTTTCTTCGGCTGTGGTAGGCTCGATTATCACTTTCTGGAAACGCCGTTCCAGTGCGCCGTCCTTTTCTATGGAGTTGCGGTATTCGTCAAGCGTGGTGGCGCCGATGCACTGTATCGTGCCGCGTGCCAGTGCCGGTTTCAGTATGTTGGCAGCGTCCATAGAGCCGGGTGTTGAGCCTGCGCCTATCAGCGTGTGGATTTCGTCGATGAAAATAACCACGTCCGGGTTTTGCTCTATTTCCTTGATTAGGGCGCGTATGCGCTCCTCGAACTGTCCGCGGTATTTCGTTCCGGCCACTACTGCTGCCATGTCAAGGCTTATTATGCGCTTGTTGAACAACACGGGCGACGTGTGATGCTTGCATATCATCTGCGCCAGACCTTCTACAATGGCGCTTTTGCCTACGCCAGGCTCGCCAATAAGGATAGGATTATTCTTCTTACGGCGGCACAATATTTCGGTGACACGCTGTATTTCGCGTTCGCGGCCAACAACGGGGTCGAGTTTTCCCTCGGCGGCAGCTTTCGTCAGGTCGGTGCCGAAGTTGTCAAGCACGGGTGTCTTTCCCGTAGGGCGCTGCGTGGTGGCTGTGCCCGTAGTGCGCGACTTCTGTGAATTGTTGCCGTTGATGCTAAGCATTCCGTCGTCCTCGTCTTCCTCCTTGTCGGGCAGCCCTATGCCGTCATTTACGCTGCTTGCCTTTTGCCGGAAATATGTCAGTGCGTCTTCGTAGTTCATATTGTTGAATTCAAGCACTTCTTTTGCCCCGTTGTCCACGTGGTCGTGCAGTATTGCGAGCAGCAGGTGCTGTTCGTCAACCATTTGTGTCGCCTGTATGCGTGCTTCGAGCACGGCCAGTTTAAGTATGTTGCTTGCCTTTTCGTTCAGCACGAGTTCGTGAGTACGGAGCGGCTGCGCAAAGTCTTCTTCGTGCACTTTCTGCTCCAATTCTTCTTTTATTGTCTGGAAATTGATGTCTGATTTTACGAACAGTTCGTGTACTGGGCCGGTTTTGTCGCGCAGCATGCCTAACAACAGGTGCTCCGGGCCGACCGACCTGCTGGCCAACCGGGCCGCTTCTTCACGGCTGAAAGCCAGTATTTGCGATACTTTCGGTGAAAATTGACTTGTCATTTAACTCTCCTAATTGTTAAAATTATAATGTCTTGTCCCCTGCAAAGGTACACATTTATTTATACAAACATTGTGCCAATGTGTAAATTAACTATTTTTTTTCGGGCATTCATTCTGTGCTTTTACGTTGCTGTGCCATACAGGCATGCACTTGGCAAAAATAAACTAAAAAAGTTCATAATATGGCAATGTGTCATTTGAAAAATATACGCCGGAATTTGCAAAATAGGATTTTGAGCGGCAGGGATAGGGCTTCGCTTAATGCGGTTGACGGCTTTTTGTATTGTGAAACATGACCTTTTACGATGCAAAACACGGCCAAACGCAAGGCGAAAAGCCGTACATTCTTGATTGAAAAGCCGTCAAGGCTGTACGGAAAAACGGCTTTTCTGACCGTAAACTGCGGTTTTTACTACCTGAAAAAGTCGTATTTTATGCACAGTTTTGTTGTGTTTCGGCTTAAAACATTGAGCGTTAGGTGGTTGCGTTTGCACACGTTTATTGGCCGTATTTTCGTCCGTCCGGCATTTGTTTCAAAATAACGCGTCAGTGGAGTGTCATTTGAAATCAAAGTGTCAGCTGTCAGGCGTTTTATGCGTCAAGGTGTCTGTCGGCGTGTCTGTCGGTTTCGTCGATGCTGTTACATTGTCCTTTAATTCGGGAAAACAGTCGTGTAATGCTGAAATATAAGATTTTTTATGATAAAACAAGCCTGCGTTTTGTTGGTAAGTTCTGGAAAAGTTGTAATTTTGTGCATGTTAAACCATTAAAACCAAATTAGGATTATGAAGAAGTTAAAGTTTATAACGCTTGGTTTGTGTGCGGCTTTGGTTTTGAGTTGTAGTACCAAGACTGGCACAGGCGCGCTTATCGGCACAGGTGCCGGAACTTTTGTTGGAGGCATTATAGGTAAGATAGCAGGCAATACGGCAGTCGGCGCGGCAGTCGGCGCGGCAGTCGGCGCCGGTACAGGTGCGCTCATCGGCCGCCATATGGACAAGGTGAAGGCGGAGACGGAAGCACAGCTTGCCGAGGCCGCAACCGTAGAGGAAGTGACTGACAAAAACGGCCTGAAGGCCGTCAAGGTTACATTCGATTCTGGATTGCTGTTCGCAACAAGCAGCTCAACTCTGAATTCGTCGGCAAAATCATCGTTGAGCAAGTTCGCGAATAATGTGTTGAAGAAGAATGCAAGCGTGGATGTCAACGTTTACGGATATACGGACAATCAGGGATGGAAGAACTCTACGGCAGAACAGAGCGTGCAGAAAAACATCGACTTGTCGCAGGAGCGCGCGCAGAGCGTGGCTTCTTACCTGATGGCATGTGGCGCGGCGGCAGACCAGATAGCAACTGTGGAGGGGCTTGGAGAAGCTAACCCCGTGGCAGACAACAGCACGGAGGCAGGCCGTGAGCAGAACCGCCGCGTGGAAGTGTATCTGTATGCAAGTCAGGAGATGATTGACGCAGCAAATAACGGAACGCTGCAATGACATCCGTTAATTAAGAGTTAAGAGTTAAGAATTAAGAAAATATGCTTCTGTCACTTGTGTTGTTCGCAGCGACAGCATATTTTCTTAATTCTTAACTCTTAACTCTTAATTCA
>ERZ791741.1049-NODE-1049-length-24281-cov-4.003963_pt1 | contig 24281 bp, 19 predicted proteins | sample MGYA00510040_ERZ791741 | MGnify/ENA primary metagenome ERZ791741 (study PRJEB30046, sample SAMN00791960) | human gut metagenome | study: EMG produced TPA metagenomics assembly of the A metagenome-wide association study of gut microbiota in type 2... | reverse complement strand
TGCCCTATGATGTGCGACCAGTCAATTGTACTGTCGTTCATATAGACCTTTATCAGAGAGTTTTTCGGGTTTATCGGTGCTGATACCCAGCACATCAACGCCCGCTTTTTTCAACTCATCCATGTTATCGCGTAAGCCGCAGGCCTGTACGGTACAGCCGGGGGTCATGGCTTTCGGGTAGAAATAAACCAGAACACGCTGTCCCTGGAAGTCGGTCAAATTAACTTGTTCTCCGTCTTGATCCGGCAAGCTAAATTTCGGTGCGATATCACCGGCTTTCAGTGGATTCATTACTTAACTCCATCCTGTTCATCATGTTGGGAATAATTGACGACGTTAATACTGCCTTGTGCATTGAGTTCTGTACATAGGGCTTTGAACGCTTGCTCAATATTTGCTGCGTCCGCAGATGCGGGGCTGTGGGCGGTTATCTGAATATGCAACTGCGCAGCCCGTTCATTTTCAGCAGGTTGTGTGCGCGACACCAGCTCCGCAATGTTCATATGATGCGCGTCGAAAAGTGCTGTGAAGCGTTCAATTAAATGCGGGGAGTCTGCCACATCGACCTGAACCCAGACAGATGCTGGCATTGGCGGACGCGGACGCGCCGTCGTGCGCTTCATCACGATTAAAAGATCCAGTTCGGCACCTTTCAACGGTAACGTTGATTCAATCAGAGTAATGGCATTCCATGAACCGGAAAGCAGCATAATAAACGTGAACTCTTCTCCCAGCATCGCCAGGCGACTGTCTTCAATATTACAGCCGCAACTACTGACATGACGGGTGATGGTGTTCACAATTCCAGGGCGATCGGCACCCAACGCAGTGATCACCAGATAATGTTGCGATGACAGTGTCAAACTGGTTATTCCTTTAAGGGGTGAGTTGTTCTTAAGGAAAGCATAAAAAAAACATGCATACAACAATCAGAACGGTTCTGTCTGCTTGCTTTTAATGCCATACCAAACGTACCATTGAGACACTTGTTTGCACAGAGGATGGCCCATGTTCACGGGAAGTATTGTCGCGATTGTTACTCCGATGGATGAAAAAGGTAATGTCTGTCGGGCTAGCTTGAAAAAACTGATTGATTATCATGTCGCCAGCGGTACTTCGGCGATCGTTTCTGTTGGCACCACTGGCGAGTCCGCTACCTTAAATCATGACGAACATGCTGATGTGGTGATGATGACGCTGGAGCTGGCTGATGGGCGCATTCCGGTAATTGCCGGGACCGGCGCTAACGCTACTGCGGAAGCCATTAGCCTGACGCAGCGCTTCAATGACAGTGGTATCGTCGGCTGCCTGACGGTAACCCCTTACTACAATCGTCCGTCGCAAGAAGGTTTGTATCAGCATTTCAAAGCCATCGCTGAGCATACTGACCTGCCGCAAATTCTGTATAATGTGCCGTCCCGTACTGGCTGCGATCTGCTCCCGGAAACGGTGGGCCGTCTGGCGAAAGTAAAAAATATTATCGGAATCAAAGAGGCAACAGGGAACTTAACGCGTGTAAACCAGATCAAAGAGCTGGTTTCAGATGATTTTGTTCTGCTGAGCGGCGATGATGCGAGCGCGCTGGACTTCATGCAATTGGGCGGTCATGGGGTTATTTCCGTTACGGCTAACGTCGCAGCGCGTGATATGGCCCAGATGTGCAAACTGGCAGCAGAAGGGCATTTTGCCGAGGCACGCGTTATTAATCAGCGTCTGATGCCATTACACAACAAACTATTTGTCGAACCCAATCCAATCCCGGTGAAATGGGCATGTAAGGAACTGGGTCTTGTGGCGACCGATACGCTGCGCCTGCCAATGACACCAATCACCGACAGTGGTCGTGAGACGGTCAGAGCGGCGCTTAAGCATGCCGGTTTGCTGTAAAGTTTAGGGAGATTTGATGGCTTACTCTGTTCAAAAGTCGCGCCTGGCAAAGGTTGCGGGTGTTTCGCTTGTTTTATTACTCGCTGCCTGTAGTTCTGACTCACGCTATAAGCGTCAGGTCAGTGGTGATGAAGCCTACCTGGAAGCGGCACCGCTTGCGGAGCTTCATGCCCCGGCTGGAATGATTTTGCCGGTGACCTCCGGTGATTATGCAATCCCGGTGACCAACGGTAGTGGTGCTGTCGGTAAGGCGCTGGACATTCGTCCACCAGCCCAGCCGCTGGCACTGGTTTCTGGCGCGCGTACCCAGTTCACGGGCGATACCGCTTCATTGCTGGTGGAAAATGGTCGTGGCAATACTCTGTGGCCGCAGGTGGTTAGCGTGCTGCAGGCGAAAAACTACACCATCACCCAACGTGATGATGCTGGTCAGACACTGACCACCGATTGGGTACAATGGAACCGTCTGGACGAAGACGAGCAGTATCGTGGTCGTTATCAAATCTCTGTTAAGCCGCAGGGTTATCAGCAGGCGGTTACGGTTAAACTGCTGAACCTGGAACAGGCGGGCAAACCGGTTGCAGACGCGGCTTCCATGCAGCGTTACAGCACGGAGATGATGAACGTTATTTCCGCCGGTCTGGATAAATCTGCCACTGACGCCGCGAACGCTGCGCAAAATCGTGCCTCCACCACTATGGACGTACAAAGTGCAGCTGATGACACCGGTTTACCAATGCTGGTCGTACGCGGGCCGTTCAATGTGGTTTGGCAACGTCTGCCAGCGGCGCTGGAAAAAGTGGGCATGAAAGTGACCGACAGCACCCGTTCGCAGGGCAACATGGCCGTAACTTATAAGCCGCTGTCTGACAGCGACTGGCAGGAACTGGGCGCGAGCGATCCAGGCCTGGCATCCGGTGACTATAAACTGCAGGTTGGCGATTTAGATAACCGCAGCAGCCTACAGTTCATCGATCCGAAAGGTCATACTCTGACTCAGAGTCAGAACGACGCGCTGGTAGCTGTCTTCCAGGCTGCGTTTAGCAAGTAAAAATACAGGGCTGGAATCATCCGGCCCTTTTTTCTGATATGATACGCAAACGTGTGCGTCGGCAGGAAAACGCGATTTTAGCGGTAATTCGCACGAAATTTGTTTGTCGGACGTAGTTCGGATAAGGCGTTCACGCCGCATCCGACAAAACATCCGGCACACCAGACAGCAAAAGATTTTAAAACGTTAATTCACACCCAGGAGTGATAAAGATGCAAAAGCAAGCTGAGTTGTATCGTGGTAAAGCGAAAACCGTATACAGCACGGAAAACCCGGACCTGTTGGTGCTCGAATTCCGCAATGATACGTCAGCAGGGGATGGCGCGCGCATTGAGCAGTTTGATCGCAAAGGTATGGTGAACAACAAGTTCAATTACTTCATTATGAGCAAACTGGCTGAAGCGGGTATCCCGACTCAAATGGAGCGTCTGCTCTCCGATACCGAATGTCTGGTGAAAAAGCTGGATATGGTGCCGGTTGAGTGTGTCGTGCGTAACCGTGCTGCTGGCTCTCTGGTGAAACGTCTTGGAATCGAAGAAGGTATTGAGGGTTCAAGTACATAAAATTGAGAAGTTATAAGAAATGAAAGAAGACTTGGAATCGAAGAAGGTATTGAGCTGAACCCGCCGCTGTTCGATCTGTTCCTGAAAAACGACGCCATGCACGATCCGATGGTCAACGAATCTTACTGCGAAACCTTTGGCTGGGTGAGCAAAGAGAACCTGGCGCGTATGAAAGAGCTGACCTACAAAGCGAACGACGTGCTGAAAAAACTGTTCGATGATGCTGGTCTGATTCTGGTCGACTTCAAGCTGGAATTTGGTCTGTACAAAGGCGAAGTGGTACTGGGTGATGAGTTCTCCCCGGACGGTAGCCGCCTGTGGGACAAAGAAACGCTGGAGAAAATGGACAAAGACCGTTTCCGCCAGAGCCTCGGTGGCCTGATCGAAGCCTATGAAGCCGTCGCCCGCCGCCTGGGTGTACAGCTGGACTGATTTTTCTGGTTGCTTGTTTCTTTAGCCGGAGGGTACTCCGGCTAAATGTCTTTGATACCCCCGCTACAATACTTCTCATTATCTCCCTTTGACAGGAAAGTCATACCAGGCCAATATGTATATACATAACGTATATCCCAAAAAGGGGGGGCTATGGAAACTACTGTATTTTTAAGTAATCGCAGTCAGGCCGTCAGATTACCGAAAGCGGTCGCTCTGCCAGAAGACGTTAAGAAAGTAGAAATTATTGCGATTGGTCGTACAAGAATCATCACTCCCGCCGGTGAGTCCTGGGACAGTTGGTTTGATGGCGAAAATGTGAGTGCGGATTTTATGGATATCCGTGATCAACCCGCAATGCAGGAAAGGGAATCATTTTGATGCTGAAATTCATGCTGGATACCAATATCTGTATTTTCACTATTAAGAATAAACCAGTACATGTCAGAGAGCGGTTTAACCTGAATTCTGGCCGGATGTGTATAAGTTCTGTAACATTGATGGAGCTTATCTATGGGGCAGAAAAAAGTCAGATGCCAGAACGCAATTTGGCGGTTATTGAAGGTTTCGTATCTCGTTTGGTAGTGCTTGATTATGATAGTGCTGCTGCGACGCATACCGGGCAAATCAGGGCCGAGCTTGCCCGGCAGGGAAGGCCTGTTGGACCTTTTGACCAGATGATAGCGGGACATGCTCGCAGTCGCGGTTTGATTGTGGTTACCAACAATACCCGAGAGTTTGAGCGAGTGGCGGGAATCAGACTAGAAGACTGGAGCTAACATTCTCTTTTACTTCTAACATTCGTAAATTATATAACGTGGCATGAAGCCTTAATTCCTCCGCCATTTCATCCCGCTTTCCTGTGGTAATCTTCCTCTGAACCACCTACGATCATTTCTATAATGAATATATTGTTGAGGTATCTATGCGTTGGCAAGGGCGACGTGAAAGTGACAATGTTGAAGACAGGCGCAACAGCTCCGGTGGTCCGTCTATGGGCGGTCCTGGTTTTCGCCTGCCAAGCGGTAAAGGCGGGCTGATTTTACTGTTAGTCGTGCTGGTTGCAGGCTACTATGGTGTTGATTTAACCGGGTTAATGACTGGACAGCCGGTTTCCCAACAACAATCAACGCGGTCCATTAGCCCTAATGAAGACGAAGCTGCAAAATTCACCTCGGTGATTCTGGCAACCACGGAAGACACCTGGGGACAACAGTTCGAGAAGATGGGTAAGACCTATCAGCAACCGAAGCTGGTCATGTACCGTGGAATGACGCGCACCGGCTGCGGGGCTGGTCAGTCCATTATGGGGCCGTTCTATTGCCCGGCGGATGGCACAGTTTATATCGATCTCTCCTTCTATGATGACATGAAAGACAAACTTGGCGCGGATGGCGATTTTGCCCAGGGGTACGTTATCGCCCATGAAGTCGGTCATCATGTGCAGAAACTGTTAGGCATCGAGCCGAAAGTTCGTCAACTGCAACAAAACGCGACGCAGGCGGAAGTGAACCGCTTATCTGTGCGTATGGAACTCCAGGCCGACTGTTTTGCCGGTGTCTGGGGGCATAACATGCAGCAGCAAGGCGTTCTGGAAACCGGCGATCTGGAAGAGGCGCTGAACGCGGCGCAGGCCATCGGCGATGACCGTTTACAACAGCAAAGTCAGGGGCGAGTAGTACCAGATAGTTTCACACATGGCATTTCTCAGCAACGCTACAGCTGGTTTAAACGTGGTTTCGACAGCGGCGATCCGGCACAATGCAATACTTTTGGTAAAAGCATTTAACTTCCGGGGCAGGGATGGCTGAACTGACTGCGCTTCACACATTAACAGCGCAAATGAAACGTGAAGGGATCCGCCGCTTGCTGGTGTTGAGCGGGGAAGAGGGTTGGTGTTTTGATCATGCGCTTAAGTTGCGTGATGCCTTACCTGGCGACTGGCTGTGGATTTCGCCGCAGCCAGATGCTGAAAACCACTGTTCACCCTCGGCGCTACAAACTTTACTTGGGCGCGAGTTCCGGCATGCGGTATTCGACGCCCGCCACGGCTTTGATGCCGCTGCCTTTGCAGCACTTAGCGGAACGTTGAAAGCGGGAAGCTGGCTGGTTTTGTTACTCCCTGTATGGGAAGAGTGGGAAAACCAACCTGATGCCGACTCGCTGCGCTGGAGTGATTGCCCTGACCCTATTGCGACGCCGCATTTTGTCCAGCATCTCAAACGCGTACTTACGGCGGATAACGACGCTATCCTCTGGCGGCAAAACCAGCCGTTCTCGTTGGCGCATTTTACTCCCCGTACTGACTGGCACCCCGCGACCGGCGCACCACAACCAGAACAACAGCAACTCTTACAGCAGTTACTGACCATGCCGCCGGGCGTGGCAGCGGTAACGGCTGCGCGTGGGCGCGGTAAGTCGGCGTTGGCAGGGCAACTCATTTCTCGTATTGCGGGCAGTGCGATTGTCACCGCGCCCGCAAAAGCGGCAACGGATGTACTGGCACAATTTGCGGGCGAGAAGTTTCGCTTTATTGCACCGGATACCTTGTTAGCCAGCGATGAGCAAGCCGACTGGCTGGTGGTCGACGAAGCCGCAGCCATACCTGCGCCGTTGTTGCATCAACTGGTATCGCGTTTTCCTCGAACGTTGTTAACCACTACGGTGCAGGGCTACGAAGGCACCGGACGTGGTTTTTTGCTGAAATTTTGCGCTCGCTTTCCGCATTTACACCGTTTTGAACTGCAACAGCCGATCCGCTGGGCACAGGGATGCCCGCTGGAAAAAATGGTTAGTGAGGCACTGGTTTTTGACGATGAAAACTTCACCCATACACCACAAGGCAATATCGTCATTTCCGCATTTGAACAAACGTTATGGCGAAGCGAGCCAGAAACGCCGTTAAAGGTTTATCAGTTATTGTCTGGTGCGCACTACCGGACTTCGCCGCTGGATTTACGCCGGATGATGGATGCACCAGGGCAATATTTTTTACAGGCGGCTGGCGAAAACGAGATTGCCGGAGCGCTGTGGCTGGTGGATGAGGGGGGATTATCTCAACAACTCAGTCAGGCGGTATGGGCAGGTTTTCGTCGCCCGCGGGGTAATCTGGTGGCCCAGTCGCTGGCGGCGCACGGTAGCAATCCACTGGCAGCGACATTGCGTGGACGGCGGGTCAGCCGGATAGCAGTTCATCCGGCGCGTCAGCGGGAAGGCACAGGGCAGCAACTTATTGCTGGTGCTTTGCAATATACGCGTGACCTCGACTATCTTTCGGTGAGTTTTGGTTACACCGGGGAGTTATGGCGTTTCTGGCACCGCTGCGGTTTTGTGCTGGTGCGGATGGGTAATCATCGTGAAGCCAGCAGCGGTTGCTATACGGCGATGGCGCTGTTACCGATGAGTAATGCGGGTAAACAACTGGCTGAACGTGAGCATTACCGTTTACGTCGCGATGCGCAAGCTCTCGCAAAGTGGAATGGCGAAACGCTTCCTGTTGATCCACTAAACGATGCCGTCCTTTCTGACGACGACTGGCTTGAACTGGCCGGTTTTGCTTTCGCTCATCGTCCGCTATTAACATCGTTAGGTTGCTTATTGCGTCTGCTACAAACCAGTGAACTGGCATTACCGGCGCTGCGTGGGCGTTTACAGAAAAACGTCAGCGACGCGCAGTTATGTACCACACTTAAACTTTCAGGCCGCAAGATGTTACTGGTCCGTCAGCGGGAAGAGGCCGCGCAGGCGCTGTTCGCACTTAATGATGTTCGCACTGAGCGTCTGCGCGATCGCATAACGCAATGGTAATTTTTTCACTGACTCCTTCAATTTTCTCCCATGGTCATTGTGAGTCAGCGGCGTAAAATTAATGACATCAGTTAAGGAGTTCGCCATGAAACATGACCATTTTGTTGTTCAAAGCCCGGATAAACCTGCGCAACAGTTGTTACTGCTTTTCCACGGTGTCGGGGATAACCCGGTGGCAATGGGGGAAATAGGTAGCTGGTTTGCACCGCTGTTTCCTGATGCGCTGGTGGTGAGTGTCGGTGGCGCGGAGCCGAGCGGTAATCCGGCGGGGCGTCAGTGGTTTTCGGTGCAGGGTATTACGGAAGATAATCGCCAGGCGCGTGTGGATGCGATCATGCCGACGTTTATTGAAACGGTGCGCTACTGGCAGAAACAGAGCGGAGTAGGGGCTAACGCCACGGCGCTCATCGGTTTCTCTCAAGGCGCGATTATGGCGCTGGAGAGCATTAAAGCCGAACCGGGCCTTGCTTCACGCGTCATTGCTTTTAACGGACGGTATGCGAGCCTGCCGGAGACTGCGTCTACAGCCACGACAATTCACCTGATTCATGGCGGTGAAGATCCGGTTATCGATCTGGCGCATGCGGTTGCGGCGCAGGAAGCGTTAATCAGTGCCGGTGGTGACGTGACGCTGGATATCGTGGAGGATTTAGGCCATGCGATCGACAATCGCAGTATGCAATTTGCCCTGGATCACTTGCGTTATACCATTCCGAAACATTATTTCGACGAAGCGCTAAGTGGCGGTAAGCCTGGCGATGATGATGTGATTGAAATGATGTAAAAGACAGATTACCTGGCCTGATAAGACGCGTGAGCGTCGCATCAGGCATCGTTCACCATTGCCGGATGCGGCGTTAACGCCTTATCCGGCCTACGGTTGAGCACTCAGCTTACTTCTTCGGTTGATCCTTTTTCGGCCAGTCGTCGTCATCGTCCCACTTATCGTTGAAATCACGATGCGGGGGAAGCTCCGGCTTGTTGGCGAGAAATTTCTTATGGTCGACGCGCTTGAGATCTTTAATCACGTTCAGCAGGACGCCTACCAAAAAGACAATCACCAGAATCCACCAATATTTAGCCAGCCAGTCCATGCTTATTTCCTCTTGCAGAACCACTCATCAGGCGACGAGCTGTTCCATGATACGTTGATACATACGGGCAAGTAGCTGCAGGTCGGCAGCGTTCACACATTCATTAATTTTATGAATAGTGGCATTGACCGGCCCGAGTTCCACCACCTGCGCCCCCATGCGGGCAATAAAGCGCCCGTCGGACGTTCCGCCTGTGGTCAGTAGCTGCGGTTTAATTTCATTATAGTGCTCAACCGCGTTAACGACCGCATCCACCAGTTTACCGCGCGCGGTCAAAAATGGCTGCCCGGAAAGCCACCAGTCCACCGTATAACGCAGTTGATGTTTTTCAAGCAGGGCAAGCACCTGTGCTTTGATCATCTCATCAGTCAGTTCGGTGCTGAAGCGGAAGTTAAACTGCACAAACAGTTCACCCGGAATAACGTTGTTACTGCCCGTTCCCGCCTGAATATTAGCAATCTGCATACTGGTCGCCGGGAAAAATTCATTGCCCTGATCCCACTCAATAGCCACTAATTCATTAAGGAAAGGTGCTGCGCGATGTACTGGATTGTCAGCCAGATGCGGGTAGGCCACATGCCCCTGAACGCCATGAATGGTAAGGTTGCAGGTTAACGATCCGCGACGACCATTTTTCACCACATCACCAACCACTTCGATACTCGACGGTTCGCCGACCAGGCAGTAATCGAGACGCTCATTACGTGCCATTAACGCTTCGACGACTTTTACCGTACCGTTGTGGGCACTGGCTTCTTCATCAGAGGTGATCAGAAATGCCAGTCGCCCCGTATGGTTGGGATGTTGTGCGACAAAGCGTTCTGCCGCTACCACCATCGCCGCCAGCGAGCCTTTCATATCTGCCGCACCGCGTCCGAATAACATGCCATCACGAATGGTGGGTTCAAACGGCGGATTGATCCAACGATCGGCGTCGCCAGGCGGCACCACGTCGGTATGCCCGGCAAAGGCTAACGTTTCACCCTGCCCACGCCATGCCCAAAAATTCTGCGTATCGGCAAAATCCATGCGTTCAACGGTAAAACCGATCGCCTGCAAACGTTCAATCAACAAAGCCTGGCATCCTGCGTCATCAGGACTCAGGGAAGGGCGGCGAATAAGCTGTTGTGTCAGCTCAATAACCGGGCACGACATAGACTACACCTCATGGAAAAATTGCTGATAACTGGAATCACTGAAACCCAGCAGCATAGGCTTACCAGGCGCGCAGAGCAATGGACGTTTGATAATTGCAGGCATTTCAGTCATTAATGCCGCCGCAGAGGCCGCATCGGTGATTTTATTGCGGGTGGTTTCGTCCAGTTTACGCCAGGTTGTACCACGGGTGTTGAGTAACGCTTCCCAGCCTAATTCGTTGATAAAACCGTTCAATAATTCGCTGTCCAGCCCATCGACGCGGTAATCATGAAAACGATAGTCGATGTTATTGGCTTCCAGCCAACGGCGAGCCTTTTTAATGGTGTCACAATTTTTGATGCCGTAAAGTGTAACCATAATGAATCCTTTTTCGATCTATGAGAATAAATACTCATTTAAGGGTGAAAACATTTTGCCTGCAAATGATTATCAGGAAATATAACATTATCGAAGTATTCAAATTAACAACTATTAAATAATATTAAACATTTTTAACGTAAACATTAAGAATATTCATCTTGTTATCTGTCTGTATTTTAACCAGAATTAAATCAGTATTAGATGCCGTATGAATATCTCGAAATGTTGCTGTGTATCACATACAAATTATCACCGCAGGACCATAGTATTTACATAAGGTTTGTCCCCCGGAGGTAGTCATCGCAGCAATCGAGTAAATTAGCTTCACCACGGTATATTGTTTCCGTAGAATACCCATAATTATAAGAGAGGTTGTTATGATTGAACGTGAACTGGGGAACTGGAAAGACTTTATCGAAGTTATGCTTCGTAAGTAATTCCTGAGACAAAGTACAAACAGCAAGAACCCGCTGAGCAGGTTCTTAATCGGAAAGTTGAAAAAGGCGACACATTAGCATGTCGCCTTTTTTATTGCTTATTCCGGGCGCGGCTTCAGCGGGAAGCGGCGGCGCACCAGTACAAAGAACAGCGGCACGAAGTAAATAGCCAGAATAGTGGCCGAAATCATCCCGCCCATTACGCCAGTACCCACCGCATGCTGACCACCGGAACCGGCACCCGTGCTGGTTGCCATTGGCAATACGCCGAAGATAAATGCCAGCGAGGTCATCAGAATCGGGCGTAAACGCTGACGGCAGGCGTGGAGCGTCGCTTCAAACAGGTCGTGGCCTTTTTGGTTCATCTCGTTAGCAAACTCGACGATCAGGATGGCGTTTTTCGCCGATAAACCAATGACCGTTAACAGGCCCACCTGGAAGTAAACGTCGTTTTCCAGCCCGCGCATCCAGGTTGCCAGCAGCGCGCCGATAACCCCCAGCGGCACGACCAGCATTACCGAGAACGGCACCGACCAGCTTTCATACAACGCCGCCAGACACAGGAATACCACCAGCAAGGAAATAGCGTACAGCGCCGGAGCCTGCGCGCCGGAAAGCCGCTCCTGATACGACATCGCCGTCCACTCCAGACCAAAGCCGTTTGGCAACTGCTTCACTAACGATTCCATAATATCCATCGCCGTACCGGTACTGACCCCCGGTGCGGCTTCCCCAACAATCTCAACCGCAGAATAACCGTTATAGCGTTCCAGACGCGGCGAGCCTGTTTCCCAGCGTGAGGTCGCGAAAGCAGAGAAGGGCACCATGCCGCCATCTTTATTTCGGACATACCAGAGATTAATGTCATCTGGCAGCATGCGATACGGCGCAGCTGCCTGCACATAGACTTTCTTCACGCGACCGCGATCCATAAAGTCATTCACATAGCTCGAACCCCAGGCGGTTTGCAGTGTGTCGTTAATATCGTCGATAGCAACGCCCAGCGCCTGAGCTTTACGCTGGTCGATATCAATCTGCAACTGCGGACTGTCGTCGAGGCCGTTATGGCGCACACGGGTTAGCTCCGGGTTTTCCGCCGCCAGCGCCAGCAACTGATTACGTGCTGCCATCAGCGCATCGTGACCCGCTCCAGCGTGGTCCTGCAACTCCATATCAAAACCTGCAGAACTACCAAGACCGCTAATTGCTGGCGGGCTGCTGGCGATAACGCGAGCTTCTTTAATTTGGTTAAACGCCTTCGTTGCACGCTCGATAATGGCAAACGAGGTGCCGGTCTTACTGTCGCGTTCGCTCCAGTCTTTCAGGCGGATAAACATTCGCGCCACGTTTTGCCCGTTACCCCCGGGGCCAGAACCAACAGTGGCAAACACCGACATGATGTTGTCTTTTTCATGGGTGAAGTAATATTTCTCGATTTGCTCAACGACTTTCAGGGTCTGTTGTTGGGTTGAACCGCTGGGCAATTGTACCGAGGTAGTAAACATGCCACGGTCTTCCAGCGGTAAGAACGACGTCGGCAAACGCAGGAACAGGAACACCATGCCGCCAAGCAGCAGGACATAAATCACAATCCAGCGCAGGCTACGGTGGAGAATTTTCGCCACCCCTTTTTCGTAGCGTTCGGCGTTGCGGTTAAACATCTGGTTAAACCAGGCAAAAAAGCCTTTTTGCCCGTGATGCTCACCTTTTTTCAGTGGCTTAAGTAGTGTGGCACACAGAGCCGGAGTGAGGATCATCGCTACCAGTACTGACAGCACCATCGCCGCAACAATGGTAATAGAGAACTGGCGATAGATGGCACCGGTGGTGCCGCCGAAGAAGGCCATTGGTACAAATACCGCCGAAAGAACCATCGCAATCCCGACCAGTGCCCCCTGGATCTGCCCCATCGATTTACGTGTGGCTTCGCGAGGAGTGAGTCCTTCCTCACTCATAATACGTTCGACGTTTTCCACCACCACGATGGCGTCATCCACCAGCAGACCGATCGCCAGCACCATCGCGAACATGGTTAAGGTGTTGACGCTGTAACCAAAGGCGTAAAGTACGGAGAAGGTTCCCATCAACACCACCGGCACGGCGATAGTGGGTATCAGCGTGGCGCGGAAGTTTTGCAGGAACAGATACATAACGAGGAAAACCAGAGCGATAGCTTCCAGCAGCGTTTTCACCACGTCTTCAATGGAGGCTTTAACAAACGAGGTGGTTTCATACGCCACCTTGTATTCCAGTCCGTGCGGGAAGTACTGCGCCAGCTCGTCGAGACGATTGAGCACCAGCTCCGCTGTCGCCATTTCGTTTGCGCCGGAGGCCAGTTTTACCCCCAGCCCGGAGGCTGGCTTACCATTGAAGCGGCTAAGATAATCGTATTTCTCCGCCCCCATTTCGACGGTGGCGACATCGCCCAGCCTTACCTCTGAGCCGTCTTGATTCACCCGCAAGGTGATATCGCGGAACTGTTCTGGTGTTTGCAGCAGTGACTGGGCGTTAATGGTGGCGTTGAGCGCCTGCTTATCGACGGAAGGTGTACCACCAAGTTGCCCAACCGCAATCTGCGCGTTCTGTGACTCAATGGCATCAGTGACATCTTTAGCCGTCATCTGGAAACTGTTGAGTTTCGCCGGGTCCAGCCAGATACGCATGGAATATTGCGAACCATAGGCATCGATATCCCCGACGCCATTCACGCGGCTTAACGGGTCCTGAATATTACTGGCAACATAATCGGCAATATCCTGTTTATCCATCGAACCATCGGTAGAGACGAAAGCAATGGTCAGAATATTGGTATCGCCGGTTTTACGCACCGTCACGCCCTGATTTTGCACCGCCTGCGGTAACTTTCGCATGGCTGATTGCAGCTGGTTTTGTACTTGCTGCACGGCTTCGTCCGGATCGGTGCCTGCTTTAAAACTTAAAGTGACAGATGCCTGACCGGTGCCACTGCTCTGAGATGACATATACATGAGATTATCGAGGCCGGTCATATTTTGCTCGATAACCTGGGTCACGGTGTTTTCCAGCGTCTGGGCCGATGCGCCGGGATAGTTAGCGGTCACTCGCACATTCGGTGGCGCGAGATCGGGGTATTGTTCAACGGGCAATGAAAAAATCGCCAGGGTCCCTGTCAGACACAACAGGATTGCCAGCACCCAGGCAAAAATGGGGCGATCAATAAAGAAATTCGCCATTAAAAGAGGACCTCGTGTTTCTGCGTATCGTTGTAGGCTTGACTTGCTTCACTGTAGCGGCAAGGTACGAGCCAATCGTGGAGAAAAAAAGGAGTTAATGTAAATTATCATGCCCTTTTATACTGAACCTTAAGTGCAAGTATTCTTTGGTCAGTAGGAGGCATTACATTAACTGACTTTCCTCACCCTCCGCAGAGCGAAAGCTAATACTCACTAACGTGCCGCCGCCGGAAGGTTGTGAAAAAGTCAGCGTCCCACCTAGCCGTTCCGCGCGTTCGCGCATGATATTCAGACCATAATGACCTTCGGGTTCTTTCGGTTCACCGATACCAATCCCGTTATCACGGATATAAACCGTGTGATTGCCGTCCGGCGCGGTGACGCAACTGACGGCGATTTCGCTGGCGTTGGCGTGCTTCATCGCATTCAGCACCGCTTCGCGAATAATTTGCAACAAATGCACCTGCATTTGCGCATCCAGCGCCAGGGTTGGCAGACGGCAGTCGAGGGTCAGTTTGGCGCTGGTTTGATTTTGTAACGTATCCAGCATTTCCCTCAACGCGGAGGGGAGATCCGCCTGCTGCAGCGTCAGGCGGAAAGTAGTCAACAGCTCGCGTAACTGCCGATAAGCATCATTCAACGCCTGGGAAAAATCGGCCATGATACTTTGTGCGGTGGCGTTATCTTCCGGTATCGAACGCTTCAGTAACGTCAACTGGATACGTAAGTAAGAAAGTACCTGAGCCAGCGAGTCGTGCAATTCGCGGGCGATGGTTGCACGTTCTTCCATCAACAATAACTGCTGAAAATGCTTCTGCGCCTGATTAAAGTACAAACCGCGTCCCAGCATCGACGAAACGCTGTTAAGCAGCGGTTCTGATGATGAAACGTGACTATTTTGCCAGTGCAGTTCGCCGTAAACCGTCTCTTGCATTGTCACCGGTAAAATCTGCATCGGCAATTCCGGGTTTGGTTGCCCTTCGCTAATCCGCCAGTTTTCACCGACATTTAACTCCAGATATTCAGCCGCTTCATTGTCGCGAACAATCTGCAAAATATGGCGGAAACAATGCACATCAATCTGGCTGGTGTTCAGCGCTTGGGAACATTGATACAACACCTCCAGACGACGCTTGGCCTCGTGGAGATCGCGGGTCTTTTCTTCTACTGACGCCTCCAGCGAAAGGTACAATTTATGCAGCTCGCTCGACATCTGGTTAAAGGTTTTTGCAAGCAGACCAAGCTCATTCGGCAGACTGGTATCCAGCGGCGGCGAGTCGAACTGCCCGTGTTCAATACGTTGACTGGCGGTAACCAGCTGATTCAGCGGGGCAACCACCTGATGGCGTATACGGCGCAAAGTAAAAAAGACCAGCGTGAAAATACCGATACCGCCAGCCAGGGAAATCGCCACCACCAGCAGCATTTTGCGTTCAGCGTAGTGCTGTAAAGCCAGCACGAACAGGTCTATCTGATTAACATAATTATTAATATTGGCCTGATACCACGGCAAATCGCCCTTGCTGAGCCGATTATTCATCTCCAGCCAGTTGGCATTCAGATGCGCATAGCGAGTTTTTACTGCTTCTGGCACATACCAGACGTTGAGATTGGTTAATACCGGTGAATGCAGTGCCTGCTGAAACAACTGGCGATGTGCATTGAGTTGTGGACTGCCACTTTGCAAGTCGTAGCCCAGGCGGTAACTCTGCATACGTAGCGATCCGGCAATATTGATAGCCTCAGCGTCGCGCAAACTGCTCGCCAGAGTTAGCAGAGCGATACCCGTGGAAAGAATCGACAGCAGCACAATGTAAAAAAAGGCCCGGGCCAGACTGGCCGAGACGGGTCGTTTAACAATCACACGCCTCTTCTCCACAAAAAATCATTAATGTTCCAGTTAGCTGAAACACAATTTAGTCAGTGATGGGATTATTTGATCTGCCACAGTTTATAGCGAAATAGTTACTTATTCTGGGCACATGAACATTGCCGATTCCCCTGTAAGTCGGGTAATAACAACACTCATATAAAGAATAAGGTTTTTACAACCAAAAAAGAAGGTCGTTATGAATCGTTTTATTATGGCCAACAGTCAGCAATGTCTGGGTTGTCATGCTTGTGAAATCGCCTGTGTCATGGCTCACAATGATGAGCAACATGTCCTGAGCCAACACCATTTTCATCCCCGAATTACGGTTATCAAACATCAACAGCAACGTAGTGCAGTGACCTGTCACCATTGTGAAGATGCGCCCTGCGCCCGTAGCTGCCCTAATGGCGCAATCAGCCACGTTGATGACAGCATTCAGGTCAATCAGCAAAAGTGTATTGGCTGTAAATCCTGCGTGGTGGCCTGTCCTTTTGGTACGATGCAAATCGTCCTGACACCCGTCGCGGCAGGAAAAGTAAAAGCCACGGCGCATAAATGCGACCTTTGTGCGGGGCGCGAAAACGGTCCTGCCTGTGTTGAGAATTGCCCGGCGGACGCGCTGCAACTGGTCACTGACGTCGCACTCTCCGGCATGGCGAAATCCCGCCGCTTGCGCACCGCGCGTCAGGAACATCAACCGTGGCATGCCAGTACCGCGGCGCAAGAAATGCCGGTAATGAGTAAAGTCGAACAAATGCAGGCAACGCCCGCGCGTGGCGAGCCGGATAAACTGGCGATTGAAGCGCGCAAAACCGGTTTTGATGAAATTTATCTGCCATTTCGCGCCGACCAGGCACAACGGGAAGCCTCGCGCTGCCTTAAGTGCGGCGAGCACAGCGTTTGTGAATGGACCTGCCCGCTGCATAACCATATACCGCAGTGGATTGAACTGGTGAAAGCCGGAAACATCGACGCCGCCGTCGAGCTTTCTCACCAGACCAACACCCTGCCGGAAATTACCGGACGCGTTTGTCCGCAAGACCGTTTGTGTGAAGGTGCCTGTACTATTCGCGATGAGCACGGCGCGGTAACTATCGGCAACATTGAACGCTATATTTCAGATCAGGCGTTGGCGAAAGGTTGGCGTCCTGACTTAAGCCATGTCACCAAAGTGGACAAGCGGGTGGCGATTATCGGGGCAGGTCCGGCAGGGCTGGCCTGTGCGGATGTTCTGACCCGCAATGGCGTGGCGGTGACGGTGTACGATCGCCATCCAGAAATCGGTGGCTTGCTCACTTTCGGCATTCCTTCTTTCAAACTGGATAAATCCCTGCTGGCACGCCGTCGGGAAATCTTCAGCGCGATGGGGATTCACTTCGAACTCAATTGTGAAGTGGGTAAAGATGTCTCTTTGGATTCGCTTTTGGAACAATACGACGCGGTCTTCGTTGGCGTAGGCACTTACCGTTCCATGAAAGCGGGTTTACCCAATGAAGATGCGCCGGGCGTTTATGACGCGCTGCCGTTCCTCATTGCCAACACTAAACAGGTGATGGGGCTCGAAGAGCTACCGGAAGAGCCGTTTATCAATACCGCCGGACTTAACGTCGTGGTACTGGGCGGCGGCGACACCGCGATGGACTGTGTGCGTACCGCACTGCGCCACGGCGCGAGTAACGTCACCTGCGCTTATCGTCGTGATGAAGCTAACATGCCAGGCTCGAAGAAAGAAGTGAAGAACGCCCGCGAAGAGGGGGCCAACTTCGAATTTAACGTCCAGCCGGTGGCGCTTGAGCTGAATGAACAAGGTCACGTCTGCGGGATTCGTTTCCTGCGCACGCGTCTTGGCGAGCCGGATGCCCAGGGGCGTCGGCGTCCAGTGCCGGTGGAAGGCAGTGAATTTGTCATGCCAGCCGACGCGGTGATTATGGCGTTTGGCTTCAATCCGCACGGGATGCCGTGGCTGGAGTCGCACGGTGTAACGGTAGACAAATGGGGCCGCATCATCGCGGATGTGGAAAGCCAGTACCGTTACCAGACCACCAATCCGAAAATCTTCGCTGGTGGTGACGCCGTGCGTGGTGCGGATCTGGTGGTTACCGCAATGGCAGAAGGACGTCATGCGGCACAGGGGATTATTGACTGGCTGGGGGTAAAATCAGTCAAATCTCACTGATAGCCTGCGCAGACAAACCCGACTTCACAGCGTAAGATAATTGTTCATTTCGCGCTGTGGAGTCGGTATGACGCAACAAATCACCCTCATTAAAGACAAAATTCTCTCCGATAACTATTTCACCCTGCACAACATTACTTACGATCTCACGCGCAAAGATGGCGAAGTTATCCGCCATAAACGTGAAGTGTACGATCGCGGCAATGGTGCGACGATCCTCCTGTACAACACGAAGAAAAAGACCGTGGTTCTGATTCGTCAGTTCCGTGTCGCTACCTGGGTTAATGGCAATGAAAGCGGGCAGCTGATTGAAAGCTGCGCCGGGCTGCTGGATAACGACGAACCGGAAGTGTGTATTCGCAAAGAAGCGATTGAAGAGACGGGCTATGAAGTGGGCGAAGTGCGCAAATTATTTGAACTGTATATGTCGCCTGGCGGTGTGACTGAGCTAATCCACTTTTTTATCGCCGAATACAGTGACAATCAGCGCGCTAACGCCGGTGGCGGTGTCGAAGATGAAGATATTGAAGTGCTCGAGCTGCCGTTCAGCCAGGCGCTGGAGATGATCAAAACCGGCGAGATACGTGACGGTAAGACGGTGTTATTGCTTAACTATTTGCAAACGTCACATTTAATGGACTGAAAAATAACAATAATATTTCGTTGTTTATTATTGGCTCAATCCGACAAATCTGATTGAGCCGCGCTACCTGCGCAACGAAGATACGACTTGTGCTGTTTGTTTGAACTTCTGGGGTCGTACCGTCCATGCGCTATCGCATTTTCCTTCTCTTTTTTTTCGCTTTGTTGCCGACGTCTTTGGTGTGGGCGGCACCAGCGCAACGGGCGTTTTCCGACTGGCAGGTCACCTGTAATAACCAAAACTTCTGCGTGGCGCGCAATACGGGCGATCATAATGGACTGGTGATGACCCTGAGCCGCAGCGCCGGGGCGCATACCGATGCCGTTTTACGTATTGAGCGCGGCGGGTTGAAGTCGCCGGATGCGTCTGAAGGAGAGATAGCGCCACGGCTGCTGTTAGATGGTGAGCCGTTGGCGTTAAGTGGTGACAAGTGGCGGATTTCACCATGGTTATTAGTAACCGATGATACGGCAACCATCACCGCGTTTTTGCAGATGATTCAGGAAGGGAAGGCAATCACCTTACGCGATGGCGATCAGACCATTTCTCTGAGTGGCTTAAAAGCGGCGTTGTTGTTTATTGATGCTCAGCAAAAGCGCGTTGGCAGTGAAACCGCGTGGATCAAGAAAGGGGACGAACCGCCGCTCAGCGTACCGCCCGCGCCTGCGCTGAAAGAGGTCGCGGTGGTTAACCCAACGCCGACGCCACTCTCACTCGAAGAACGCAACGATTTGCTGGATTATGGAAACTGGCGGATGAATGGTCTGCGCTGCTCGCTTGATCCGTTACGTCGTGAGGTGAATGTCACTGCGCTGACTGATGATAAAGCGCTGATGATGATTAGCTGTGAGGCAGGGGCCTATAACACCATTGATTTGGCATGGATTGTGTCGCGTAAAAAGCCACTAGCCTCGCGCCCGGTTCGGTTGCGTTTGCCGTTCAACAACGGTCAGGAGACGAATGAACTGGAACTGATGAACGCAACATTTGATGAGAAATCGCGTGAACTGGTGACCTTAGCGAAAGGGCGCGGATTAAGCGATTGTGGCATTCAGGCGCGCTGGCGCTTTGACGGTCAGCGTTTTCGCCTGGTGCGTTATGCCGCAGAACCCACCTGCGATAACTGGCATGGGCCAGACGCCTGGCCCACGTTGTGGATCACCCGTTAAACAAAATTGCGGGGACATGTAGGCCGGATAAGACGCTGTAGGCCGGATAAGACGCGTCAGCGTCGCATCCGGCAATCAGCATCCGGCGATCACCATCAGGCACCTTTCACTCCCAGCACCTTATGCGCTTTTGCCACAATATTCTCGGCGGTAAAGCCAAAGAACGGGAACAGCTTATCCGCCGGAGCAGATTCCCCGTAACCCGTCATCCCGACAATTGCCCCTTTCAGACCAACATACTTGTACCAGTAATCGGCAATACCTGCTTCCACCGCCACGCGAGCCGCAACGTTAGAAGGCAACACCGACTCCCGATATTCCTCATCCTGGGCGTCGAAAATATCGGTCGAGGGCAGGGAAACTACGCGTACATTGCGACCTTCTCCTGCTAATTTCTCTGCCGCTTGCAGGGTAATTTCCATCTCTGAACCGGTGGCAATCAGAATAATATCTGGCTTACCGCCGCTGTCTTTCAGCACATAACCGCCACGAGCAATCTCTTTAACCTGATCCGGCGTACGTTCCACCTGGGCCAGATTCTGCCTTGAGAGGATCAGTGCCGTCGGTCCGTTGTGGCGCTCAACCGCCAGCTTCCAGCCCACCGCCGCTTCCACCTGATCGCACGGTCGCCAGGTGCTGAAATTCGGCGTTAAGCGCAGACTGGCCAGTTGCTCAACGGCCTGGTGCGTCGGACCATCTTCCCCTAAGCCAATAGAATCGTGGGTATAAACCATAATCTGCCGTGCTTTCATCAGTGCCGCCATCCGCGCGGCATTACGGGCGTATTCAACAAACATCAGGAACGTCGCGGTATACGGCACAAAGCCGCCGTGGTGCGCAATGCCGTTGGCGATAGCGGTCATGCCAAATTCACGCACCCCGTAGTGAATGTAGTTGCCCGCCGGATCTTCCTTCAGCGACACAGAGCCTTTCCAGATGGTGAGGTTGCTGGGAGCCAGATCCGCTGAACCTCCGAGCAGCTCCGGTAGCATCGGTCCGTAAGCGTTAAGCGTATTTTGCGAAGCCTTACGGGTAGCGATTTTCGCCGGATTTGCCTGTAACTCATTGATATATTTCTGAGTCGTTTTCTCCCAGTCCTTCGGTAAACCACCGCTCATCCGACGGGTAAACTCTTCTGCCAGTTGCGGATGAGCCTTTTTATAGGCGGCAAACTTCTCATTCCAGCTCTGCTGCGCTTTTTCGCCTTTTTCACGGGCATCCCAGGCGTGATAAATCTTTTTAGGGATCTCAAATGGCGGATGGTGCCAGCCCAGTTTTTGCCGTGCCAGCGCCACTTCTTCTTCCCCCAGTGGTGCGCCGTGCGCCTCTTCCTTACCTGCTTTATTCGGCGAACCAAAGCCAATCACCGTACGGCAGATAATCAGCGACGGCTTATCTTTCACGCTTTGCGCTTCAAGGATCGCTTCCTTCACCGCCTGCGGATCGTGACCGTCGATTTCATGGATCACATGCCAGTGATAGGCTTCAAAACGTTTTGCCGTATCGTCGGTAAACCAGCCTTCTGTTTCACCGTCGATGGAAATACCGTTGTGATCGTAAAAACCAATCAGCTTGCCCAGTCCCAGCGTGCCTGCCAGCGAACAGACTTCGTGGGAAATACCTTCCATCAGGCAGCCGTCGCCCATAAACACATAGGTGAAGTGATCGACGATCTCATGGTCTGGCTGGTTAAACTGCGCCGCCAGTGTACGCTCTGCTATCGCCAGCCCGACGGCGTTCGCCAAACCTTGTCCAAGCGGGCCGGTGGTGGTTTCAACGCCTGGCGTATAGCCAATCTCCGGGTGGCCTGGGGTTTTCGAATGCAACTGACGGAAGTTCTTCAGTTCTTCCAGCGGCAGGTCGTAACCGGTCAGATGTAGCAAACTGTAGAGCAGCATCGACGCGTGACCGTTGGAAAGAATAAAGCGGTCGCGATCATACCAGGTTGGGTCGGTAGGATTATGTTTAAGAAAATCGTTCCACAGCACTTCGGCAATATCAGCCATGCCCATCGGCGCGCCGGGATGACCAGAGTTGGCTTTTTGTACCGCATCCATACTGAGTGCGCGAATCGCATTGGCAAGGTCTTTTCGGGACATATAACACTCCGTGGCTGGTTTATAGTTTGGCGGCAAGAAGATCTTCCAGTTTGCGTTGATCAACGGCGAACAGACGAATGCCTTCAGACAGTTTTTCTACCGCCATCGCATCCTGATTGTGCTCCCAACGGAACTCCGCTTCGCTCATGGGTGCTGGGCGTGGGAACGTCTGAGAAGGTGGGATTAATTTACGTACCACTGGCGAAACTTTTTCCTGCAGCTCCTTCAGCAAATTCGGTGCGATAGTCAGTCGATCGCAGCCGGTTAAGGCGAGGATTTGTTCGGTGCGACGGAAGCTCGCGCCCATCACAATGGTTTCATAGTGGTGTTGCTTATAGTAGTCGTAGATATTGCGCACCGATTTAACGCCCGGATCTTCTTCCACCACATACGGGTCCATCGGCTTGCGTGCCTGATACCAGTCATAAATACGCCCGACAAACGGCGAAATCAGAAAAACGCCCGCTTCTGCACAGGCCCGCGCCTGGGCAAAAGAAAACAGCAGCGTCAGGTTGCAGTTAATACCTTCTTTTTCCAGCTCTTCGGCCGCGCGAATTCCTTCCCAGGTCGAAGCCAGTTTGATCAAAATGCGTGATTTCTCAACGCCTTGTTGCTGATACAAGTCCACCAGATGGCGCGCCTTCTCAATACTCTTTTCTTTATCAAAAGAGAGGCGTGCATCAACTTCTGTTGACACGCGACCGGGTACGATTTTGAGGATTTCAGCACCGAAATTGACCGCCAGTTTGTCACACGCTGCGACCACCTGTTGTTCCTGGGTCTTGCCATTTTTTTTACCCCAGGCGATAGCATCGTCTATTAAATGCTCATATTGTGATAATCCGGCAGCCTTGAGTAACAGCGAAGGATTGGTGGTGGCATCCTGGGGATGATAATGGCGAATGGACTCAATATCGCCGCTGTCTGCCACGACAGTGGTGAACTGTTTGATGCCGTCTAACTCGTTCATAGGAAATACTCCTTGAAAAGTAAAGTGTTAGATGAGTGCGTTAATTCACACTTCTGAGAAATTTCGCTAAACGCATCAAAAAAGCATAGCAGACAGGCATGGTATTGCTGGATTAAGCAGGTAACATCAGTGTTATAGGATTATTACCAAAACATTATATTAATGGTGAGAGTTTGGACTTGCTCAAAGTCTGTAGACTCCGGCAGGGTAATAATGTGCGCCACGTTGTGGGCAGGGGCTGTTGCCCACACACTTTATTTGTGAACGTTACGTGAAAGGAACAACCAAATGGATGACCAGTTAAAACAAAGTGCACTTGATTTCCATGAATTTCCAGTTCCAGGGAAAATCCAGGTTTCTCCAACCAAGCCTCTGGCAACGCAGCGCGATCTGGCGCTGGCCTACTCACCAGGCGTTGCCGCACCTTGTCTTGAAATCGAAAAAGACCCGTTAAAAGCCTACAAATATACCGCGCGCGGTAACCTGGTGGCGGTGATCTCTAACGGTACGGCGGTGCTGGGGTTAGGCAACATTGGCGCGCTGGCTGGCAAACCGGTGATGGAAGGCAAGGGCGTTCTGTTTAAGAAATTCGCCGGGATTGATGTATTTGACATTGAAGTTGATGAACTCGACCCGGACAAATTTATTGAAGTTGTCGCTGCGCTCGAACCGACCTTCGGCGGAATCAACCTCGAAGACATTAAAGCGCCAGAATGTTTCTATATTGAACAGAAACTGCGCGAGCGGATGAATATTCCGGTATTCCACGACGATCAGCACGGCACGGCAATCATCAGCACTGCCGCCATCCTCAACGGCTTGCGCGTGGTGGAGAAAAACATCTCCGACGTGCGGATGGTGGTTTCCGGCGCGGGTGCCGCAGCAATCGCCTGTATGAACCTGCTGGTAGCGCTGGGTCTGCAAAAACATAACATCGTGGTTTGCGATTCAAAAGGCGTTATCTATCAGGGCCGTGAGCTAAACATGGCGGAAACCAAAGCCGCATATGCGGTGGTGGATGACGGCAAACGTACCCTCGATGATGTGATTGAAGGCGCGGATATTTTCCTCGGATGTTCCGGCCCGAAAGTGCTGACCCAGGAAATGGTGAAGAAAATGGCTCGTGCGCCAATGATCCTGGCGCTGGCGAACCCGGAACCGGAAATTCTGCCGCCGCTGGCGAAAGAAGTGCGTCCGGATGCCATCATCTGCACCGGTCGTTCTGACTATCCGAACCAGGTGAACAACGTCCTGTGCTTCCCGTTCATCTTCCGTGGCGCGCTGGACGTTGGCGCAACCGCCATCAACGAAGAGATGAAACTGGCGGCGGTACGTGCGATTGCAGAACTC